>JAABUS010002212.1_pt1 | contig 37856 bp, 35 predicted proteins | sample 5560161 | NCBI WGS metagenome assembly JAABUS01 (sample SAMN10711885, study PRJNA513376) | rock metagenome | isolation source: Antarctica rocks | place: Antarctica: Victoria Land, Trio Nunatak nord | collected 2016-01-04
AAGATGACTTCGGGTGGTTCTATTGGAGGGGTTTAGCTTGGGGAGGGATGGAGGGATGGATAGAGGGGGGGGAGGGATCGGTGGGGGCGGGAGAGACGAACCGATGGGGTAGTTGTTGCTGAAGCGGAAGCGGAGGCGGTAGGTTTGGTTGAGGTAGAGGGGGTTGGGGTCGAGGACTTGGATGTCCATCTCCCATTGTTTGAGGTCGTCGGCTGAGACGAGCGTTATACCTGGTGGGAGGGATTGTTGGATCTAGTAAGGCGAAAAGGGTCAGAAGGGGTTGTGCGGTAGGTCTTGCATGAAGGGGAGGGGGGCGGTGGTGGTGCTGGGGGGTGTTTGAAGATGGTAGCCTTGCTTGCGAAGCATGGTTCTTACTTTTGTGAGCTCCTGAGGGATGGCTGGTCAGTGGGACTGTCAGAGGGATAGGCTGGGCGGACGGAGTAAGCTCACCTTTCCCAATCGCTTCGCTGCGAACATCGTGGGTGCTGGTTGTGGTGGGGGGTGTAGAGTAGGATGGTGCGGGGCAGGCCTGAGGGTTTTGAGGAAGATTGTATCTCGGTGTTTGTATCTAGAGAAGGAATGAATCGAAGTTATGTAAAGGAAGGAAGGACAAGGTAATGTATTGAGAAGTTGGACGAAATACTTCAGCTTTAAGTACTGCAGATATGTAGGTAGACGGAATACCTTGCGAAGCGAAGCCCGATTTGGCCGTTTGCGACAATAGAATCTATAATAATTGGCTCGTACCTAGATTCAAGATCTCGGGTGTCTCAGGTGCGTATGTATCACATGATCAACAGAAATCGGGCTTCAGAAGTCTCGTCTGTATACTGTAGAGTCAGAACAGGACTGAAACTATGATACAATTCCTCCCATTAAGGGGCTCTGGCTATTAGCAAACCAGCATCTCTGTACCAACATGCCGATTCTACAATACATGTGCTGCTCTCTTTGAGTCATCGTGCATGACTGATGTCTCAGAAATGCTCGTCGTCGACTCGAGCAACCTTTCCACTCTACTGGAATGACAGAAAAAATAGACAGGATATTGATCTCACACACCCATCAGCTGCCACGATTAGGACGGCCGATGCAGGAGACCTGGCCGCTAGGCCTCGTATCTCAAGAAAACTGTCTCATGGTTAGTACAGATGCAGACTAGATTCAAGGGAGGGAACTCGACTCACCTTCCATCTTTTCCCGCATACCGTACACTCGCAGAATGTAGTCATCGGTTCATCCGCGCTTCTCGTCTGTGCCTGGCCGTAGCTGACCTTCCTCTGGCCACATTTGCCGCATTGCAAGCTCGTGCTGATACTCTTCTCCGCTTGCGGAACCTGAGCATCACGCAAGTTCTCCTTTATCATCTTCGCATCCTCAGCTTTGCGCTCGGCACTCTTCAGCTCATCGTTAGACATGCGCACGAAGTGCTCCGGATCTATCTCGCCGTCAAGCACGCCTGTTCGAAGACCAGGGTTGGATTTATTCTTGAGGTTTTGAAACAGTGACCGAATCTTGGCTTTGTATTGTTCATTGTTCTCGGGGCCATATGCGTCAAAAGCGGCCTTTTCGCATGCAACTGCAACAGTGATGATGGAGTTTGGAGACACTGTGGAATTGTAGCAGAGGCCATTGTAGAAAAGTCCGATGCAACTATCACGGGTGGCTTGATTGGTACGCTTCGTGTCGACTTTGTCTTTCTTGAAATCTCTTTGATCAGGAGGGACTGTGGATTTCGAATCATCGGTAATTGTGGCTGCCGATCCTTGGGAGGTAGTTGGAGTAGCGGGTGCGGGATTACCATTCGGTGTTGGGCTTCCCTTTTGCTTTTGTATGTCGTCCCGCCATTTCTTGACAATCTCGCTAGCCAGTCGAGCAACTTCTGGGTTTTTTGACTGCTTAGACTTATTGACCACAACACCTATCTTCGTCGATCGAAGAAGATCTTCCGAGGGGACAACACCGGTCTTGAGCTCATTAAGGATGGCAAGTATGTCTGACGGTGACTCTCCTGCAGCGGTTGCTTTTTGTAATGCCTTCGACCTCTCCACAATCTGCTTGGCCTCCATGATCGTGAACAACCCGAGCCTGATCGTGTTGAAAGATAATACACCAGAGCTTCCAAATCCGTTGAAATATGCCTAGTTTTAGGGGTTTTGAAGTTTGTAGTTATTCTCTTTCATCTAGCGATGCCGGCTGTGCCCTTGCATGTTTGCTCGGATTTCTTTTCAGGCTGGGGCAGAACTGTTTGATCGCAAATGGTCAGCGTGATCATTAGCAAAGAGCTATCGATGTCTGGGTGATGAAAATGCTTGAAGCATGTTGAAAATATGAGTGATATCAGGTAGGTCTGGCCTAGCAACATGGCTGTAGGCGCGAGTTGTCAAGCTCATAACAGCAAACCGCTCAGTTGCTGGGCTTGATCCACATTCCGACTGCGATGCGACCAGGACCGCCATGCTGCGTATGCATTTCCATATCTTCTTAGGCTGTTGGCTTGAGTATCGAAGCTCGCGTGCTTGTGCTTGTGCTCGTGCTCCAGTTCATGTTGCTAACTCAAAGACGTGTGAAAGACAAGCGACGGACGGCTGAACTTACGCTCTATAGGTAGGCGTTTTAGCGGGAGCTATAAGAGTATCGCTTTTCATGGCATCATAACATTTTGCAACGCCCGATTCAGATCGGTCCTACAAGGACGCACTTCTACTTTACTCACTTAATGCGCTAGCTTTCTCAGAGCCGCCTTAGCGGTCTGCCAAGCTTTTCCCACTTTGGCGAACCCCACTTGCGCAAAGCTACCCCGCCTAACCTCTATGGTGGCCGCAAGCCGTTATGGATAACGTCGAGATCAGCCATACTTTAAGTACCCTCCTGCGCTAGAGTATTCACTGTCGAAGAATTACAGCTGAGCATCGAGTCGTGAAGGACATTGACTATCATGTCAGGGGTCGGGTAAGCCTCATGCAATCACGACTTGTTCCGATGCAGCAACCCTTCGCAGGGAGACTGATTCACGCTTGGTGTCCATAGTCCAAAGAAGACGGGGCAGCAAGCCTCTGGAAGCAATCAGTCCCGCGAAGCAAAGCCACAGACTAGCAAGCCTGCCGCATCGACCTCCGCTAGGGGTGATCAATATGCTCACGCCCAGCCCGGTACTGCTAACCTTCATACTCTGGCCTACATCCATGGAGTTGAATATTCGCAGTACTGACAAAACATACAGGTGACTCAAAGTCGACCTTCGACAAACTGTCTCCGACTCGAAGTGCAGGCAATGCTGGCCGTAGGTAGCCAAAGTACCAACAAGCACTAGCTCAAAGGACGGACGGAGTTGACGGCTCGGACATGATGATAGAGGAGCATTGGGGGCAGATGCACGTTCTTTTGAAATACTGGGTAGCAAGGAACATGGCTTTGAAACGGTCCATCATTGGAAATATTAGAAGATAGGCGGGAGACATATCAAGAAATCTTGCAGTAAACAGTGGGCATCCGCTCGCTCCTGCGCCGCCGTTCATGAAATGTTCGAATTTCTCACGTTCCTTGTGTGTCTTGATGCCCTTCCTCAGCCTCCCTAGCTTGTACTTTGCTCTGATCCGCATGTTTGACGGGATCGAAAACGTAGATCGGGAACTCCAAGAAAATGGTTCTCTTCAATATGGTGGGCATTCGGACGTACAGTTGAGGCGGGAGCGGTATCAGAATGCTCGTACGTTTCGTATAGCTAGAGTAAGACTCCCAATGATTTCCGCTTTCGTAGCGCTTCTTGCCGCCTGGGCGCTCTTGCAACGGCAAGCCCGAGACAAACATTAGGAGAATGGTCAGGAAGAAGGCCCCCAGGATGCTAGCGTAGAGCGCAGAATATGCTCCACCACGAACGTAGTGGTATGCTGCTGGGGACACCACGATCATGAAGATTGCTAGTAAGAGCTTAGCTAGTGCCATTGGCAAGAAATCTTCTAACGTAACCAACTTACCGAATTGGATGATAATCTCCCCGAAGTAATTCGGATGCCTCGTCCATACAAAGAGGCCCACATCACAGACCTTTCCCTTGTTTTCGGGTTTGTTTCGGAAACGGTACTTCTGTATGTCTGAGACGCTCTCCATAAAGAATCCAATGGCATACAATATCACTCCAGCAATATCCCTTCCCGTACCGAAAGCGGGCTGAGGGAACTTGGTCACATTCGGAGAATTGAGTATCGTGACTGGCAGCGATACTGTCCACACCTTAAAAGCTTGTCAGCAATGAGCAGGAGGGGTTCCGGACCGGAACGTTACGCACCCAGAACATTTGGAACACCCAGAAACCCAAGAATGAGAAGAACTTGTCTCGTTTGTCGTCGAAGCGATCATCCTTGCCTGTCTTGATGATTCTGAACAACAAGAAGGCGGAAAGCCTTGCGCCCCATAGAATTATGAAAAGGGTAGCAACAATCTGGCGAGCATTGTGGTGGCCTGAGAACGCAAGCGTGATGATGGCTAGTACCACGAAATTTGTACCACCTGCGAAGTCTGGAATAGGAGGTTATCCGGCGTCCGCAAAAGTTCTCGAGGCTATGGATCATACCGGTAAGCTTGTCGAATTTCAGAGTGAAAGCTATAGAAAAGAAGAAAAGCTGGTAAGCGATGGTAATCAGCAGCGTTATCGCTAGGTAGTAATCATCCAGAGCATGGACCTCAGCCATGTTGCCAACGATTCGACGAATGTGCGACGGTCAGAGACGAGCAATACTGATGCAAAGGTGGCTACATTAGTATTAAGCACGTCCCTTGTCCGACAGGCAGAGCAATCAACGGAGTCGGCCTAATACATGAACCGCTGGAGTCATGGATCCGCGGCGATCTCGGGCTATTTCCAGGGTCTCTATAGATCGACTTTTAGCGCCGGGCGGGTCGATCTGCATTCTGCAAGGGATCTTGGTGGCTCATCGTGATCTCGTCGTTCCGTTCTTTCATCACGGCGCATCAGTACCGCAAGCACACGGGTACGATACACTCGAACACCAGAACGTCCTTTGCTAAGGTATGTGTGACGGTCTTGACAGAGTCCTGCTGCATTGTTCCGGAGAAGTCGATGAAACACTTGGCGTTTGACCTGGCGCTGTCGCCGTCTGATGCTTGCTCTTGGATTTCATGCGTATCACCTCGGTGGAACATGAGCTTCAAAGCCCGCTGTCTGCTATCAGGTGTGGAAATCAGACGTGGACCTTAGACAGCCGCCCAATTGACGAACCCAGCGTCAGCTGGCCAACAACAGCGTGGTGTGGGCACTATACAGCAGGCAAGCTATATCGCACGTTTGTCAGCATTGCCAATTGCAATCATGCGCCGTCTAGATACTCTCATCTCTCCCGTAAGCATTGTCGTTCTTCATTTTCCTTCTGGATGCTCTCCACGCTGCCCCTTTTCGCTCCCTTCATTTTCCTGTTCTCCTTTTCTTGCTGTTCCTTCCGTTCCGACGCCTCAATTTGGACCGGCCTGGCACCAGATACCATTAACGATCTTTTGCGATGCGGACAACGTTATTGATTCCAAGGTTATGTTTCTATCTGTACGTAGGTCTATCTGGTCTTCACCTCCATCTTGTGACGAACAGAATATCGTTGGAGAGCAGCAGATTTGGCGAACTGCGAAGATGGGGAAACTGTGAACTGACACGCCCAGGTCCCTGAATCAGACCTTAATCCAAGCCGATGCCACAGCTCAGAGTCTACAGGGCGGCAATGTCAACCAGGCCCAAGTAGGTTCTGAGACTAGCCAACAGACATAGCTCTGACAACTCAGTAGCCTCTCGTGGGTGCACCACCTCCGAACAATGCCGTCATGCCAGTCGCCCCTCCTCCTAACAACGCCGTAGCGCAAGGAGGTATGTTCTCGAATAATGGCAGTCTTCAGCAATCGAATGCTGGAAATGCTGGCAATCGGAGTACCAATGCTCAGGCTGCGAACAACGCTGGTGCCAAACCCGTATTAGCCAGCAACTCAGCTCTGTCCTCTGGCGTTGCTGTGGCTACTAGTAGTACTGGAGGAGCTGGTATAGCTGCAGCTATGTCAGCACCGATGAATGCAGGTACGGGCGCTGCAGGCGCAGGTGCTTGCAACGACTGTCAATGCAAGTGTCCCATGGCCGCCTTTCATGTGCCTCAGCAAGTCGCAATGATGGCCGCAATGGTAACAGCGCCACCATCACAGTCTACCCTTCAGACCATTGCGTCAGCCAACGAAGCTCAAGCCGACGCAAGTAAAACGCCACAGCAAAGTCTTGCAGCGCCCATCGGGAGTGCACTAAGCCCACAGACACCTCCGTTGGCAATGGCGACTCCACCACCAGGACCGCCTATGGAACAAACGCAAGCGAACCAAGTTCCGAAAGTTGCGTCTCCACAGGCGCAAGGAGTCACGGCAGGCGGAGCCGCAGCTGCACTTCCTACAAACCTGAGCACTTTAAAATTTCAAAGCACGGTCACTGTACTCCTCGGAAAGCTTTGAAAAGCGAGGGCGACAGCAGCTCGCCGGTAGAGCTGCCGTTGGGAAGATTACCAATGTACCTGACTTGCACGTCTTAATTCTTCCTGATAGTATGGTTCAACACGGCGCAAGACGTATCCATAGAAAATACATGGTGCCAGATGTCAATCCTAGTAGGACATCCTCTTTTCATTTTCCATTCGTCTTTGGTTCGTCAATCTGTGCTTTCGGTGCGGTAATGTTGCTCGACAGAGACGCTTCCTTATTCTCGCCATTCTCGAGGGCGGCAGATTCATCCCTAGCCTTCTTGGCTCGTCGCTTTTGCTCTCTTTTTGAGATTGGCTTTTCCCGTGACCGATCTATTTCATCATCCAACACTATGGCCTTCCGCTTATTCTTTGAGTTACTAGTTTTGTTTCCGTCCTTTACAGGCTTCTCGACCTCCACTGGCTTCTCGCCGCCATAGACCACGTCTAGAACACCTCTAAAGCCTGTTCTCTTCATCCCTGCCTGTACTACCGCGCTCCGTACTTCCCTCCCTACAGCTTCAACGCCCTTTTCTTGACCCAAGCCCCATACGCACGCTAGGTTTATCACATCGCCTGGACTTCTTAGTGACAGCGCTCGTCTTGCTTCGCTGCTGATAACCAACCCTTTTCCCCTTGTAGCGCGTATCAATTGGGTAGCATTACTGATCAGGTTTCTTCTCGCCTGCCCGTCACTTTCCAAGATGGCAGGTGCGTAGCATATCTCAATCTTAATACCGCGTTGCAAAGCCGAAGAAAGTGTATTCTGCCTGAAGTAGAACGGAAAGCGTGTAGTGAGGTCAAGCGAGATGATGTCACATTCGAGAGATTGACACGCTTGAGCGAGGGACTTCTCTGTTATTGGACGTAGCGCTAGTATATCATAGACAGCGCCGAGGCTGTTAATGCGTGCATTCTGAGAGGGATCCGAGAGGTGCAGGGTACAACGACGGAGAATCGTAAGGGGTGAAGGAACGGTGAAGGGTAGTGGTTTGGGTATCGGGTTGGTGATCTCGGTGGGAAGCTTGTCTGCTATTATGTGATTCACAGCGACCACGTTATAGCCTACTGTTTAAAGTCAATACAACTGACTCTTCCGCTCCAGAGTAATGTCTGACTCACGCTCTGCCGAGAAGGCCAAGGTGCGCTGAAGTTCTGCATGATTGGACGTCCATGGGACATTCAAGTCGTAGAACATTCCGTCTAACGACAATTCTTCCCCTCTGCCCAGTACACCCTCCTCCTCCGACTCCACCTGTTGAAGCTGACAGAAACACGGGTTTAATATGACTTGGCGGCTGAGCGCGGGCCAAAGAATTTGTCGCCTCCGCCTGCGAACTAATCGGCTAAGATGCATTAGCGCGAAAGCCACATAGGCGCCATATCAGAAGCCTCGAACTTGGAAATCATTCACCACCACCTCGAATTGATCAATGAAGCTCTTTCACTCCACTTGAGTGTATCAAATTTGGCCCTCATGCAGCTCGAATTCTGCAGCAACCCTTAGGCGCGGAACATCCCGCTTTTGGCGCCCACGTGATTTCCACAAGACAGAAGCATCATGGCCCGGGTCTATGCCGATGTCAATCAGCACATGCCCAAGTCTTACTGGGAGTATGACAGTGTCAACATTACTTGGGGAGTTCTTGAGAATTACGAGGTAGTTCGCAAGATTGGTACGTCCTTTTCAAAAGTGATCAGGCTCCACCTCATAGTTCTGCGCTGACAAATGCTTGTGTGATAGGGCGCGGAAAGTATTCAGAGGTCTTTGAGGGAATCAACGTCGTCAACTACCAGAAATGTGTCATCAAGGTGCTGAAGCCGGTCAAGAAGAAGAAGATCAAGCGCGAGATCAAAATCCTACAGAACCTAAGCGGAGGTCCCAATGTGGTTGCACTGCTGGATGTTGTGAGGGACAGCCAGAGCAAGACACCATCGCTGATCTTTGAGTACGTCAACAACACCGACTTCAGAAGCTTGTATCCAAAGTTCGTCGACTACGATGTGCGATACTACATATTCGAGCTGTTGAAGGTCGGTGCAGCAAGCGCAAGCCAAGCGGAAGTACAACGATATTGACAAGCACCAGGCTCTGGACTTCTGCCATAGTAAAGGCATCATGCACCGAGATGTGAAGCCACACAATGTCATGATAGATCATGAGAAGCGCAAGGTGAATCGTGCATCTGTACTTCCATCGAACATACTGACAAAAGGCAGCTGCGCCTCATCGACTGGGGATTGGCGGAGTTCTATCATCAAGGCACCGAATATAACGTCCGCGTTGCATCACGATACTTCAAAGGCCCGGAGCTCCTTGTCGACTTTCAGGAATACGACTACTCTCTCGATATGTGGTCTCTTGGCGCCATGTTCGCATCCATGATTTTCCGAAAGGAACCATTCTTCCACGGCAATAGCAACTCGGATCAGCTGGTCAAGATTGCGAAAGTACTGGGAACCGACGATCTATTCGAATATCTCGACAAGTACGATATTGAGCTGGACGCGCAATACGATGATATCCTGGGTAGGTTCCCGAAGAAAAACTGGCATGGCTTCGTCAATGCCGAGAACCAGCGCTTCGTGAGCCAAGACTCCATTGACTTCTTAGATAAGTTGCTGCGCTACGATCACCAGGTAAGCTTTCACAGCCTCTCCGGGTCTCATTGCTCGATGGGGCCAGACTAAGCCTTCTACAAGGAACGCTTGACGGCAATGGAGGCGATGGCCCACCCATACTTTGCCCCCGTGCGAGCTGCAGCATCCGGTCAGAATCATTCATCTTCATCGGCGGCATGAGAATTCTCTGCCCTTTCGAAACTTTATAAGACAGATCAGTATGCCCTTTGTGGGTAACTTTATCTTCTCGCTGCCAGGTGGCTCGAGCATCGATATCACGATTGGTCCGTTGTGCACATACTGGACTCTGTCACAGCGTGTGGATACTGTCTCATTTTTTCGCAGCAACTGATCGATTGTATTTACTTCCTCTTCTTCTTCCTCTTCTCCTCCCACGCAAGGGATCACGAAGCACCACGAAGAGTCTGCGTTTGCATATGGTAGGGGCAGGGTCTTTAGCAAGGCGTATGCGCGAGATATCCCGGGTATCTATCATATTCCGGAGTTCGAATTCCATGGTCATAGGCTTCGCAGATAGCTCGCGAAACGAAGAATACCAGCTGTACCTCCTCGTAAACTGCACTCCTTGGTGGCTAACACATGAACCACGACTCGCTGTGTAATACTTCCTTCTCATTTGTGCCTGTTTAGGGCTATGAACTAGGGTTAATAGCGCTCTTGTGAGAACATGTGAAAAGCGATTGACTCATCTAGACGAGATATATCAACCTCCAATCTCAGACCTGGGTACTTGATATTCACACAAAGGGCACCTTGCGGATCATGCAGTAGCCTAGTCACAATCGACTATACGTGCGCCAGCTACTTGGCAACGAAACGAGCGGTTATATCTTCGAGCTGCAGCTCCTTACAAGGAAAAGCTGTCAACATACTCCGGAAAGCGCTTCTGGCGCGCTGTCGTGCCATAGGGACTCCGAAAGGATCGAAATTTTCTACAATGGCTCTGAACGCAGCTTCTCACAATTCGAGTAAAAATCCAAGACAAGGATTTCGAGAGCTCTATGCTAACATCCTTTTCTAGCCGGGGAGAAAACCGGTCCCATCTCTGGTCAACCTCCGTCTGTATCTCCCGAGACAAGTGCTACGTTGCTTGGCGCTGCGAAGGATGATCCAACGGGTCAACATCAGGGTGGTCACGATGGTCCGGACAAGGAAGCAGACAAGAAAGTCAAGAGCGAAAAGCAGCGTATGACCCCCTGACTAGCTAGAGCTCTTGTACGGCTAGACATATCAATTGAAGATGTCTCTCTCATAAATGCTATAGTTGAAAAGGAGCGTAAGCAAGCTGAGAAGAACGCCAAATTCGCTGCCAAGAAGGTGAAAGCCCAAGAAGGTGCTACTGCAGCGCCTGCGACGTCGAAAACCAAGGAGAAGAGGGGCAAGCAAGAAGCGTCGAAGGATGAAGTTTTACCTGACTATGTAGAAGAAACGCCTCCAGGACAGAAGAAGAGTAGGTACAGCAGTTTGTGCAAGGAGATCGAAGTCTTCAATTGACGTTCCTAGTACTAAAACCGCTTGACGATCCATACCACAGAGCATACATACCGAAAGTCGTAGAGTCTGGATGGTACTCATGGTGGGAAAAGGAAGGCTTTTTCGAACCAGAATTCATTCACGGCAAGGTCAAAAAAGAGGGCTACTTCGTCATACCAGAAGCACCGCCGAACGTTACTGGGGCACTTCACATAGGTCACGCAGTGCCAACCGCTTTATCAGATACTCTAATCAGATGGAATCGGATGCGGGGATTTACGACCCTTTGGCTACATGGCTGCGACCATGCCGGTATCTCGACCCAAAATGTCGTCGAGAACATGCTTTGGCGAAGAAAGAAGCAGACAAGATACGACCTAGGTCGGGAAAAGTTTGTGGGTACCATTTGGGACTGGAAGGAGGAGTATCATCAGAAGATCAACAGCGTGCTAAAGCGCATGGGTGGATCCTTCGACTGGACCCGAGAAGCTTTCACCATGGACGCCAATCTTTCATCTGCTGTCACCGAAACATTTGTACAACTTCATGAGGAAGGAATTATTTACAGAGCCAATCGATTGGTCAACTGGTGTACGAAGCTCAATACAGCATTGTCGAATCTCGAAGTTGACAACAAGGAGCTGGAAGGCCGAACACTGATGGATATACCCGGCTATGACAGAAAGGTCGAGTTTGGTGTTCTCACGCACTTCTGCTACGAGATCGACGGCACGGATGGAACAGAGAGGATCGAGGTTGCTACGACCCGACCGGAGACGATGCTTGGAGACAGTGGGATTGCCGTGAACCCCAAGGACGAGCGCTACAAGCACCTCGTAGGAAAGAAGGCGAAACATCCATTTGTGGACCGGCTGATGCCAATTTTCGCCGATGAATATGTGGATCAGGAATTTGGAACTGGTGCTGTAAAGATCACTCCTGCACACGACCCTAATGACTTTACTCTTGGAACACGACACAATCTTGAACTCATCAACATTCTGAACGATAACGGCACTATGAACCATAATACTGGCGACTTCCAAGGCTTAAAACGATTTGATGCTCGTTACAAGGTTATCGATGCATTGAAAGAGAAAGGCCTCTATGTCAAATGGGAGAACAATGCTATGAAGGTACCCCTCTGCGCCAAGTCGAAAGATGTGATCGAACCTCTCATGAAGCCTCAATGGTGGATGCGGATGCGAGGCCTTGCAGACGCGGCCATGAAAGCGGTCAAAGATGGTGAAATCAAGATTCGACCCGAGAATGCCGAAAAGAGCTACTTTAAATGGCTTGAGAACATCAATGACTGGTGTCTATCGAGACAAATATGGTGGGGTCACCAGGCACCCGCATACTTCGTTGATATCAAGGGAGAGCCAGGCGACGATAGTGATGGCGAACGCTGGGTTACAGGTAGAACTCAGGAGGATGCGGAAGCGAAGGCCAAAGAAAAGTTTCCTGGAAAAGACATTACACTGAGGCGGGATGAGGATGTGCTAGATACCTGGTTCTCATCTGGGCTATGGCCATTCTCCACTCTGGGTTGGCCACGCAAGACGCACGATATGGAAACGCTGTATCCGACCTCCCTACTGGAGACTGGCTGGGACATCCTCTTCTTCTGGGTTGCTCGGATGGTCATGTTGGGCATCAAGATGACTGGGCAGGTCCCATTTCGAGAAGTCTATTGTCACTCTTTGGTACGCGACTCCGAAGGCCGTAAGATGTCTAAATCTCTAGGCAACGTTATCGATCCACTCGACGTAATGGAAGGCATAGAACTCCAGCCTTTGCATGACAAGCTCAAGGTTGGGAATCTGGATCCCAAAGAGCTGGCGACGGCTACGAAATTCCAAAAAACTTCCTTCCCTGATGGGATTCCCGAATGCGGAGCTGACGCACTTCGGTTCTCCTTAATAAATTATACCACGGGCGGTAAGATGGAGCCTTTCACCATGCTGTCTCGTTCTTCCTGACATCGTTCTAGGTGGCGACATCAACTTCGATATCAAAGTTATGCATGGCTACCGTCGCTTTTGCAATAAGATCTACCAAGCAACGAAATACGTTCTCGGTAAACTTCCTCCTTCATTCAAACCTCGACTCTCCGCCTGTCCCACGCCCAAGAAATCCCTTGCAGAGCGCTGGATCCTCCACAAGCTCACGATTGCATCGCGAGACATTAACGCCGCGCTTGCGGACCGCGAATTCAGCAATGCCGCTGGGATTGTATATGGATACTGGTACAATCACCTTTGCGATGTTTACATTGAGAATTCGAAAGCCATCCTTACGTCCGGCTCTCGAGAGGAGCAAGAATCAGCTCTGCAAACCTTGTACACGGCGCTCGAACGCGCGCTGACCATGATCCACCCTTTTATGCCTTTCCTCACCGAAGAATTGTGGCAGCGGTTACCAAGACGCCCCGCAGACAGCACGCCTAGTATAGTGAAAGCAGCCTATCCAGTCTACGAGAAAGACATGGATGACCCAGTTTCGGAGGAAGCATATGAGTTGCTTCTTGAGGTCTCCAAGGGAATCCGCTCTCTCACCGCTGAATACTCCATCAAAGATTCTGCGGAAGTCGTTATCCAGCTTTTTGATCCTCCCTCATTGAGAACGTGTATTGAAGAGGTTGTATCTATTCGCTCTTTGTCTGGCAAAGCCATCCTTTTAGGTGGCAAGATCCAAATCATCTCGGGCCAAGACGAAAAACCTCGTGGAGCTATTGTTAGCCCCATCAATGCTTCAGCGTCAGTCTTCTTGAAAGTCAAAGGGCGTGTGGATATCGATGTCGAGATCGACAAAGCAAGAAAGAAGCTCAACGCGGCTAGTGAGGGCGCAAAGAAGCAGAGAGCTATGGTGCATGATGAGGAATGGAAGCACAAGGCCATACTCAGCGTACAAGAATCGGAAAGGAAGAAGCTCGATAACCTTGAGGCGGAGATTAGAGAGTTGGAAGAAAGTATTGGCAGGTTCGAGACGCTTAAGCTAGAGTAGGTACTTAAAATCGAACGAATAATAGAAATGGCTGTATTAGATTTTCTCACAATAATCCCATCAATGGCACTGAGAACTACTTAGGGTTTCACCGAATTGACTATTGTAGATACTCAATACCTTCCCTAGACCCTCTTGTGGATGTCTAAAGCAAGTGCTCTGAAAGTTTCCCTTTTCGTTTTGGGGTCTCTATTGGTCCTCCCACCCGCCCTAAGGCCGTCAATACGTCCTTCCTAGGACTGCGAAGAAGAGACGCACCATCTCTCGCCACAGTATAGGATGTTTGGACCATCATAACGTCCATCTCACAATTTCACGGAAGACGTGAAAAATCAAGCCTCTGGCCTATGTCATGGCTTTCTAGCGAGCACCCTCAATCTCACGTATCCAAGCCACATACTGCCATCCTCTTCATGCGTCAAAATCGTCTTCAAAACCTCACAAACCTCCCTCATCGCCGCTTCTCGCTTCTTCTCCTCAGCTAAGACCTCCAAGATCTGCGCTCCCATCAACCTCGTCCACCCTTCGAGTCCACCTTCCTCCTCAGTGGTCAACCGCGTGGGCCTGTACTCCAGCTCCGACTTTTCAACCTCAAACCCCACTTCTTCCAGCATACCCTTCATCAGCTCTTCCGATGGGAAGAACCACGGACTCGCCTCCCGCGCTTGCTCGATGCTGGCACCCTGATGCACCACAGCAGCCAACACCGCTGCATGCACCTCCGCAACATTGCCCGCGCCGCCCATCTCGAACGCAAGCTTGCCACTCGACTCCAGCGCTCGAAACGCGCCGCGGAGCACGGCGAGCCGCGTAGACGCATCCCGCAGTATCCAATGCAATGCTGCATTCGAGAATACCTTCGTGTACGCCCCCGCCCCGACATCCGCACAATCCTCGATGTATCTGCAATCTTGCACATGCCATGACACGTTCGCTATAGAACCGACATAGCTCCTTCGAGCTGCCTCGATGAGGTTTGCAGAGGCGTCGAGGCCGGTGACTGAGATACTGTGGGCGGCGATCTTGGCTGTTAAGGAGCCGTCGCCGCAGCCGAGGTCAAGGATGTGGTCGCTGGGTTGGGGGTCCAGCCAGCTGACGATTTTGGTGGCGAGCTTGGGGACGAAAGAAGCGGATACAGAGTAGGCTTCTTGTGTCCAGTGGTCTTTGGGTGGTTGGGTGGACATTTCGTTAGTCAGGCTTACAGTGATGGTCAGGGTGGCCTTCGGAGCAGGAGCTCGGGGTGTACAGATGTGACTGGTGAGCGTGAAGGTGGTGTTAAGCGAGTACGTTCCATTGCTGATGTGAGGTACGCTTCCTTCGACAGCTCCTTACGTGTGGAGGTTGATGTGATGCTGTTTAGCTCAATAGCCGATATCGGCGAATTAAAGTATCGTGTTTCGACAATCCTAGAATGTTGATATCGTACTAGGGCTGTTTATGAAGCACGGCACGCTGTTCGGCTTCCTGCATTTGAGGGATCTGACACCCGCGGCATTTCCAAGCCACCGAAGCCTAGTACTTGTGGTACATCACTTGAACACGGGGTAATCCGTCTGAACTCGAGATTCGCGACAAGCAAAGAAATGAGCGAACGAGGCAAGAGAAAGACATCAAGCCTTCACAGAGGGATGCTTGATATATATCGGTCGCCTATGGTCAATCTGTCAAGGATGCTGCTTCCACGCAGACAGCACGGTGGTACCCCGGCACTACACAGAAAGTCTAAAGTGATCTCTACCGAAATGTACGAAATATACTCAAGACCTTCACCAAAAACCATTGGGGAAGCTTTTTCCCCAGTGGCCAAGCCGCTTTAGACGACGTGCCACGAGCGGCGCTAGGCCTTCCCCATGCTTCTCTCCGAGCCGTTCGCCAACCATGTGGCCAATCGAGCAACGGCTTCTTGCTTGGATTCGTTGCACGAGTCACGACCCCATGCGCCGTTGCGTACTCAAAGCTCTACAGAATATAATCAACGGCAACGAAGTGGACCCGCATCGTATGGGCTTACGGACCTTGCAAACAAGGACACTTGTCTCTCGTGACTCGTGTTGCAGGTCGTTATGTGGCCGGCTTCAATTGCTCTCCTTTGCTTACTGTATGTCACGACGTCATGGCTATCGGCACTTGCAGCGCTGCAGGTGATGCATCGGCTGGAGTTCAGAAGCCCGAGGTTGATATTACCACGTACCGAGTGGCTGGACCTCGATCTCAATCCAGACTGTGTGTACTAGCCAGTGCTACCGCAGCTCTTCCCTACGTCCAAGAGGTGCTGACTCGGGCCTTTTCATCGAACATCCTGCGTCCACTCTGTTTTCGAAAGTTCATACTTCGACTTAGCGACTTTGGGCCACCTCAAGCCCGGCTCGAGGTCCAGTGAAGTAGTCTGAAGATGAACTAAGAATAAGTGACGAAGTTACTTTAGTTAAATTGTGGGGTCCCCGCATCTTCTGGACCGAGCTCTACTTCTCAAATCTGTAGTGGGCAAGTATTTATGAAGCTCGTCCCCAGTTCCTTCTCGCATACGGCCAATTCCGTTCCAATCCATTGAGTAACTTGAAACTTTGTCAATCGATCTCTTCGATTGACTTGGCGATTACTGTGCAGTCTTTTTCATTTGATAAAAACCTTTCTCCACCATGGGTCTCATGCTCAAGAAGCCCGAGTCGGTGGCAGGCTCCGCGGCGCCTGCCATCATTGTCGGCTTGTTCGTCGCCTTTGGCGGTATCCTTTTCGGGTATGTCACTATTGCCAGCGGACAGAGTCAAAGATGATGCTGACTGAGGTACTAGATATGATACAGGAACAATTGGTGGTATACTGGCCATGAAATACTGGCGCAGACTTTTCTCAACAGGCTACAAGAATCCTAAAGATGGTCTACCCGATATCACCGCGAGTGAATCTTCAATGATCGTCTCATTGCTATCCGCCGGAACCTTCTTCGGCTCCCTCGGCGCCGCCCCACTGGGAGACGCGATCGGTCGTAGGCTAGGACTGGTTGTATCCACCTTTGTCTTCACCTTTGGTGTCATCCTTCAGACTGCCGCGACAGCAATCCCTCTTTTCGTCGCTGGAAGATTCTTCGCTGGCTTCGGTGTAGGGCTGCTCTCAGCTCTGGTCCCACTGTACCAATCGGAGACAGCACCCAAATGGATTCGTGGTGCCGTTGTGGGTTCTTATCAGCTGGCAATCACTATCGGCCTGCTGATTGCGGCCATTGTGGACAACTCGACGGGCAACCGAAACGACACCGGGTCCTATCGAATCCCGGTTGCCATTCAATTTGCCTGGGCAATCATCCTTGTCACTGGGATGCTCATTCTTCCGGAAACTCCTCGATTTCATATCAAGAAAGGACACAACGAGAAAGCGGCCAAAGCGCTCTCTCGACTTCGAAGACTTGACGTCGACCACCCTGCCCTCGTCGAGGAGCTTTTCGAAGTCCAGGCTAATCACGAGTACGAGCTCAGTGTCGGCAAAGCTAGCTATATAGATTGCTTCAAGGGCAATTTGGGGAAACGGCTTATGACCGGTTGCTTACTCCAAAGCCTTCAGCAACTCACAGGGGTAAGTTTCAGTTCCCAAAATTTGACCTCTTTGCAGCTTAGTAGTTAACGTAACTCAGGTTAATTTTATCTTTTACTATGGAACATCTTTCTTCGCTACTCAGGGCATTCTCAATCCCTTCCTCGACACAGTGATCTGCAACACTGTCAACGTTGCTTCAACGTTCCCCGGCTTGTACCTGGTCGAGAAATGGGGCCGACGCCCCCTCCTACTGATGGGTGCTATTGGCATGTTCGTTTGCCAATACATCGTCGCCATTGTAGGGACTGTTGACGGGGGTAATATAGCTGCTAACAAGGCTTGTCTCGCCTTCGTTTGCCTCTATATCTATTTCTTCGCCTCGACGTGGGGCCCAATCGCATGGATCGTCACTGGTGAGATTTTCCCTCTTAAAGCACGAGCCAAATGTCTATCAATGACGACTGCATCGAATTGGCTGCTCAATTGGGCAATCGCCTATGCTACACCGTACATGGTCAACTCGGGGCCAGGTAATGCCAATCTGGGATTCAAGGTTTTCTTCATCTGGGGAGGTTTCTGTCTCATCTGTGCGTTCTTCGTCTGGGGCTTGATCTACGAGACAAAAGGCCTCTCGTTGGAGCAAGTCGACGAATTGTATGCCAAGGTCCCCCATGCTTGGCAATCGGTTGGATTCGTGCCTTCAGTCTCGTTTCACGAGGTGCAGGACTTGGGTGTAGATGCCCGAAGGCAGTCTCTGGCAGACATGGAGGTGGGTGCCGGGCGCAAAAAGTCGGTCGCATATGTTGAATCAACCGATTATCACGAGAAGCCAGAGGTATAGGACGCCTACAAGTAACGTTATCCTTCCCGTTCAGTGAAGACGCTGCACGCCGGCGAGCGCCGCAGTGACCTTGGTGGAGCCTACTGAGCCTTCTGGCTCTAAACGTTGTCGGTAAGAGGATGAGCATTCTCATCATTGCTGGTAGGTTCGGGGTAGTGATCGTTGATCTATATATGTATATACTATATATTCATCTAAAGTACTTACTTGACTTGCCCTGCTGTTGTGCAAGTCGATGCGGAGTCCATCGGTGGCAGATGTCCAAGATCGACGGGCGGAAGCGGGGAAATGCAGGATCAGCTGCAAAGCCCGTGGGTCTTCTTGCGAAGATAACCTTCTTTCTTGTCGCCTCTCGAGATTGCCCGGCCTTGAGGCTCTCCTTCCTTCTTGAACTATCGCTATGTAAGCCGTGTGGACAGCCAGCGCATTGAAAATGTTCCAGGATACCTTCGAATAGGAGGTTCGCTCCTTTCACCTGGTATTCGGGAGCGGGTCCAAACCATCGGACCTGACGAGAGCTCGATGATTGTGGAGCTTGGCGTTGCAACAAATTACATAAGTCGAAATGACTTGTCCGCCAGTCACCTTCCGACCGCTTATCTGCCCAAAGTTGCTCGGTACCTTATCATACCGCAAGACTAGAGCTAAGATCCTATCAAACGACGGTGCACCTGGTCCGTGAGCCAGATGCACTTCTCCCCTGTAGAGAACCACCACGCGACCTGGCACAAGCGAGCAAAAAGTTACGTCTTGGAAACCCTCACTTGACAAAGCAAATATGCCTTCCACCGTGCCTGCAACGCTGCTTGATTCGGTATGTATATCACTGTCTGCGATCGCTGCCAAGGTCTTTCTCAACCCACGCGTCGCAACGTTCAACGAAAGCGACCTCCATTGGGCGCCACATTGGGATCTGCACGATCATCTTCGGCAGCATCAACACATAATGTAGGCGTGCCTGGGTAGGAGTTGGATCAGTTCAATGACTGTCAGGACCATAGACTATCTCATCCTTCTTCAATCCTTAGCTGGCTCTCCAAGTACGTGATCATTGAATCTTGTCTGGAAGTGCCATCCAGACTTCGTCGTCAGTCAAGAAGTTTAGGTATGCCTCATCATGCTCTCATATTCGATTGGCAAGTGCCTATTCTAGACCAGTTTCGATTGCACCCTTTAGGCAGATGATATGCTTCTGCGCATCACGGTGACTCGCATATTGAGCTGACATGGTTTCATAGCCTCTTTCACAAGTGAATAAACGACTTGGCCCTTTTGGAGTACTCTGCATTACGAATTCCATTCTCTACCACTATGGCAACTGCTCTTGTTTCCCAGCCGCCTCTGCTACCGGCAACGATGCCAACCACGAGTGCAGCTCCATCCACCCAAGGACCGACCGAAGGCTTTTCTAGTAAAGCTAAGGCAACAGCAACTAGCAAAGAAAACAAGGTTGCTCGAGGCCGGAGAGAGCGTCCTTGCGATGCTTGTCGGAGAAGGAAGAGCAAATGCGTTGCTACGGATGGCCAGAACAACTGCGCGGCATGTGGTCTCCACGGACAAGATTGTACTTATCTAGAGGATCCCCAGCCGAGAAAGCGGAGACTCGATACCGAGGGTAAGGAGACCGATTCGGCAAAGAGGAGATCAATATCTGGACCGTGAGTTGCATGCTACCTTTTCGTGAACTCGGCTGATCTGCAATTTCAGAGCTACAGTGCCTGGGCCACCATCTAAAAGCACTGTGAAGGAGATGCCTTTTGTCAAGACTGAGAGTGACCGCTCGAGTGAATCCACAAGTGGATCAAGATCACCTACTGAAAGCTCCATCTCACGCTCTCAGCACTTTGGAACTCACATTGGATATACTACCGAGCTTGAGCCATTGCTTTTCGATCTCTCCGCAGACTGCACGACTACCATTAAAGGCGCAAGCTATCAGAAGCCTGATGATCGTAACGCGTTCCTTATACCCCGGCCCGGAGGATCCTGTGACGCAAACGATGGAAGCATCTTGCGGCAAATACATACGGTTGTCGGCTCCAATGCTCCCAATTTACTCAAAATCTTTGGCAACTCCATTAATCGCAGCCTCCCGATTATTCAAGATGACTTTTTCGACTTCCATGGGGGCACTTTACAGTCCGACATGGATCCTGCCTTACTGGCGGCAATGTATACGCTTTCTGCAACGTCACCGATATGCAACGCCAGGTTGAGCCGAGAGGATGTTGACAGACTAGAAGAGATAGCCTTTCGATCGTTCGGTATGGCACTGCCGAGTCCTACCCTATCAGTATTGCAGGCCGGTATTCTTTTGATACAAAGACCCAACGTTGACTCCAAGACGCTCAACACCCAGTTAGTCGGTATCGCATATGAGCTGGGCCTTCATCTAGATTGCTCCTCGTGGTCACTATCACAAGATGAGATGTCAATGAGAAAGCGACTGGGTTGGGCCGTGTACATGCAAGACAAATGGTGCTCTCTAATCCACGGTCGACCATCCTTAATATCGAAAGATCACTGGGCTGTGCCACCGTTGGCGGAAGAAGACTTTGCGGACGTCGGAAACCTGGACGAGGTCACTGCGCAAGAGGTCCGCCGTGGCAGAGAATTGTTCTGCCAGATGGCCACACTTACCGAGATCCTCTCAACCATTCTAGAAACTTTCTACACGCTCAGATCAATGCAGGAGGTAGATATTGCCAGGCAGAAAGGCACGCTATTAATCCTCGAAAAGGCAAAGCCGGTCCAAATAAAGCTCAAGGAGTGGTTTACACAATTGCCGAGGAGTTTGAAGATGGATGAGAATATGACGGGGAAGCCATCTTCGACCGGTTATTTACATCTCGCATACTTCGCAACGGAGATCACTTTACATCGATGCATCATACGCTCGCTCACCTCAAACAACACTGATCCGTATCTCTCACATGTGTGCCGTTCCGCAGCCAAGACCCGCCTCATTTCCGCTATGGACTTTGTCAACCGGCTTCGCCCAGAACATCTCAGCTCTTTCTGGTACTTCCCCTCGAAAGTCAACTTTGCCCTCATTGCCACGTTTGGCAGCCTACTGCTTGCGACAGCGCCTTCTCAAGAAGAAACTGACTTCTACCAAACCCGGCTTTCAGAATATCGATGGACATTGTCTGTAAGTAGCAAAAGCGCAGGTTTTCTCGCTTTCGCGGTGGACTCTCTCGATTCCTCATGTGACCTTCTCCGAGGCCTTCCATCAAAACCTTCGTCGAGTGAGCTAAGCTCACAGCAGCCAGCGATCTTGAGACCATCGCAGGAATTATCTCCACCACAGGATGAAACCATGGCTGATGCGCCACCTATGCGTCTTGGACAGCTATCTCAAGTTGACGACTTAATGCCTACCGAAGGAACCAATTCGGGGCTCATCTCTCCATCGACGTCAAATTCAAGTGATTCGGCAACATACGAGGCGTATGCGGGTGCTTTCGACCATCCTAACAGAGGGTCTGTCGTGGCTGGCTTGTGGAGCAGTCACCCATCATAGGAAATGGGGTCTGGGTAACAATTATTGCCTTTTGCATTTCGATTGTACTATACCTCTTCTGTTAAAAGATTTACAGTTTCGCTTTCTTGATCTCATCATCCTAAAGTTTTCCTGTACCCTTGAGGGAACGGCACTAACTTTCGATTTGAGAGATGGATTTCCAATTGCTAAAGTTGTCCCATCCCCTCACTTGGGCCCACTCGGGAGACTGTGACCTCATTCGGGGAACGCCCATCTCACTGTGGAATCTCACTATTCATCCCTACTCCTGCACCTATGACAGTCATTCCACGGCGACTTCTGCTTGGAGTAAGCTTCCTTTCCTGTCCCAAATACCACCAACTCCTTCAACTTCTACGTCTTTCTTGATCAAAGTCTAGTGTATCCCATGTACCTCTATACTCTATAATAAGCTCGAAACACATACTATGGTCTGTTGTTCAATGCGTACTGTGTCCGAATCAAAACCTCATACAACTTTACGCCTTGATAGAACCGGCCAGACGTCCACATTGTGCTATCACACTCGGCGCCGAGCAAAACCTCCTCAATGACATCGTTCGTAGGTACTGTATCCTATGCACTGACACGGTGCCCTTGTCAAGAATTCTTCGAGCCACTTCATCCGTCGTTCAAACCCTCTCTAAAGCCAAACCATGACGCAAGTACAATGTTTAAACGGTTTGCATTTCTACCTGTGGCTCTTCACAGTGGGATGACCTATCGTCATTTCACCAAGAACTTTCCTTACGACGGCATCAAGGAAGGGTGCACCATTCCTTGCAAGTGCAAGGGATACTCCTAAAGCGATATCTGCATCTCAAAGGTATCGATTCGAAATTCCTCGTATTGTCGATCCTCTTCTATGAGCACTCGGCTTCGTTCTCAGGCGAGGTCCTAGGCTTCTTGATCACGCCAGAGAACGCGGAGATGCACTCTCTGATCAGCAACAACCCCAAAAGATGGGGAAAGCAGCTTCACGAAAAGTCCTACGGCCGTGCACTTAGTAAGTTCACAAGCCTTCCAGATTGCCCATTTTAGGGAAGAAGCTTGCGATGGAGTCTCATGCTGACGTGGATATGACGTAAGGGTAGCGTCTCCACGTACGGATTGAATCTCACCCAACTGGCCTCAGAGCCGCACGGGAGATATTGAACTGAGTTCCAGCGGTGAGAGACCACCAGGGATTACCAAGCACGCCCAGTCTGACAAAATGGCCTCGGAATAGGCCCCGACTCGATGCTCAGTGTGTTGGAAGCATTACTGACATATCAGAAAAGAGAAACGCTATCGCACCGCTCCCTTCATCAATACTGGTTGTAGGATGATCTGTTGTAAGAAATGTCAATCCTTTCGAAGCGTGGAACATGGCGTTCTGCATGTTCTGTGGGGCGGGAATCAATAATTCGCCCGACTCCGCTGTGCCCCCGTCTTGGAGGGCACATTGAAGTAGATATCTCGAACATCTGGTGGGGCAATTGGTTCTCTGCGAACTGAAACCTTGTTCGGACTCCTCGGCCTCATTCACGGCGGTCGGCCACCGTTCCTCTGCGTGCCACTCCTCGACTTTTCAGAGCTGCATCTAACGCTCAGACTCGATGTCTTGTCTATTTGTTGATTCATCCTCAAACCCACCCAATTCCAGTAACAGAGCTCTAACGCTTCAACATTCTACTTGCTCGTCCAGCAGTAACCTTTTCTAAACCTGTGTCCTTGTACATTCACAACGACTCCATCCACTCCTGTACTGTTCTGAGCTGCACCTAACGCTGGCAAGATAAGCTGCGAAAGTCTTATACTATCTTATACGGTGATCATGTGGGATGTTTGCGCTAGCAAATTTGCAAATTTGACTCATGTATTCCACGGTCACAAGTAATACATTGAGCGCGAAGGTGCGATGGCATCCAAGGCAGTTTTTATCTGCCGGCCCTTCTGACTTGCTTCCTGGACTCCTCGTAGTATGCTACATTTGTTCGGGCCTCTGGGACGCTCTGTACGCAATTCGCGACCGTTCTACAAGGAGGTCAGAAGGAAGCGCCATACTGCGATCATGTAGCATATCCAGCTCAACAGTCAGCCTCGCTTGGTTCAGTCTCGATGTCGGGTTCGTCATAGCTGCTGAACGGACAACGTCACAATCACACGGGCAAAATATCTGCACATCACGCTTTGAGATCTATTGACATTGACAGATAATCCGAGATTCTTCAACTAATTCAAGCAGCAAGACCCTGAGACGTAAGTCGCATTTATGGCCGTGAGGCAGGATTAAAACATATATTTGCAGGCTCTGCTCGATTACTATTATCCTCGCAACGTCACTTGCATCGTGCGCTCTACCTCTTCGAAGGATGAATACGATTTCATGGACATGACCGAAGGCGAAAAACTCCTTCTCCAATTGAAGCTTGAGAATGGCCAGAGTCGATGCAATAATTGCGGTTCAGCCGAACATTATGCCTCGAGCTGTGTGAAGTCGTGAGCCATTACTTCTTCCTTACACTTGAAGTTCCATGCTGACCCAATTGTCGTCACTAGTGGTGGGTTGGTAATGAGGAAAAGCAAGCTTATGGTCGACTATATCGATCCGGACAAGTCAAGGCTGTAGAGGTAGTGGTGTTGAACGCCGTTGACTCGTCTATTGATGGAGCTATCACGACGACAAGGGACTCCAAGACGGAGTTTCTATGAGTCGATCAGGAGTTCTCCAAGACGGGAAGACTATGAGCCACCAATAATGCCGAAGATATACAAGCAGTGATCAATCTCATCGATCGAAATGCAAGATCTGCAAGGATTTTCAATTACTCCGAGGACGATTATCCGTTCGCGACATGCAAGCGATGCGGTACAAGGCTTCAGTCCATGATATACCAGCCCCTTTGCAAACTTTTGCAGATAGGCAGTGCCTGGTGGACGAACACCCACACTACTCAATGGCGTTACTTCAATAGCTAGCAAACCAACAGAAGGCATGGGGTAGAATTGTATCTCAAGAATGACAGATGGAGATATGCCTGAGTCCCACGTTGGACTGAGAACGCGTGGCGAACAAGCGATCTGATTTCTTCGCTAACACTCATTAGTCGATACGACACTACGGAGAAGGTAGCACGAAACCAATTAAGATCTGTGGGACTCGTTCACGATTCTATTCCGTGGACTTCAGCGATTCGACGGAGCAGCTTGAAAAGGGCAATGCAACGCTTGGAGACATCTTCAAGCACAAAACTGGTTGGGAAACCCATGTTATTGTGCTCGAGCCAAGAAAGCCCTATCAAAATACTGTCTGGAGAAGTCTGTCAAGCTTGAATCTAAGTGCAAGAATATCGCTTAGCTTGACAAGTCCCTAGCTTCTGAGAATGTGGTATATCATAATTTACATTTTCCTGCAAGCGCGACGACTCTCGCTGGAGCCAAAAGATATCCATGGCTCCGCAAGATGAGAAAGCAGAAACTCTCGGACAACCATGGGTCACTTAGATGCCGATCACGTCCCCCCCAGTCCAGTCATGCAAACATATGTTGGAGTGAGAGAACATTGTTACATTGATATGTCCCGACTCCACAACGTCCTTGAATCGATGCAATCTGACCTCAAGTACTGCAGCGCGACGAACGGCACAAAAGCGTCAGAAATTGACTCATCTTTTCAAACATTCACGGGCCTATGTACATACGAAAATGCCAACTACCATATCGATAGAGTACCTGACACATATCCACTGAAGATATGTTACCATACCATACGTGACATGGCTCCTCGATCAGCAGCTACAAAGCTGCGCTTAATACCTTTACAGCTATCATTAAGAATGCTACGGAGTCTTGAGATAAACTGCTAGAAACCACGGCGAAGGATGCAGAACTGCCCGAAGCTGAGGACATGCCTTTGATGTTACTACCCATCTTTACAGAGGAGGAATCGAAGGAGAATAAGATGGCTATCTCAGCAGTTCAACATCGCGAAAACCTTGAGGATCATGTTCGAAGCTTGGCCGCCTTGTGCGAAGGCATCCGGAGGGAGTTCAAAGCTTGGCACGCAGCGTTTAAGTCTCAAGCTGACTCCTTCGGCCAAGAGAAGCCCCTAGTGATGACCGTAGCAAAACATCTAACCGGCAGACGAATGGCTTAACGATGAGAACTTGTCAAATCGAGAGAGACTTCAGAGCGGCTTCCCCATGCGTCTTAGAGCTAACAAGTTCCATCTACTATACTATACGATGTTGCAAATTGAATGCCGTTTGGTAAGATCTGGCTGACGCAACGAAGATGTTCCTAAGAAGGTTTTCAAGGATTATACGGATACAAGCCGCAAGCGCAGCTTGAGAACCGAGCAGTACCGGTACTTGTGACGCCTATCTGCACAGCAATCCCATCGAAGAGCAGAAGAAGGTGCTAAAGGCGGAGATCCTGCAGGCAATGAACACAGCAAAGCACATCCCAAGGTAGACCGTGTGAGAGAAGTTCAAGTCGAAACTTGAGGCCAGCAATGGATGGGAGCAATTGCAGGACCGCCTATCAATTCTACTCACCCCTTAACCACAGGAATTGCCTCAGAAACAGGAATCGGAGGTCTCACCTCAGATTCCGGAGGGCACGGTCAAACATCGAAACAGCGCAAACGAATAGCCTTACGACACCATGGTTCGAGGCAACGGTGAAGCGTCCCAGTAATAAGGATAAGGGTCTTGACGGCAAGCTCTAGGACACTGGCGAGGCTCTCGTCATAGATCAAGCTTGGAACAAGCAGTAGCCGGACTTCTGGCACAAGTGCAATAAGGAATCAGACGAACAATACCTAAAGGCAGTCGAGAAGATCCAAAACTTGGAGAGTGAGAAGGCGGTATTGCGCGAAATGAATGAGCGAATGAAGGGTTACATTGATATTCTGATCGACTCCTCCAAGGATGTTCTCACCAACGCACAGTACGCTTCTCTTCCTGCGGCAGGGAGCCTTCATGGCTCTATGCCGGTCTCGAACCTTTCGGATTTACATCCTATGGAAGATGTCGCCACTCCCAACGGGATCTGGCCCCCAAACCGGGCCAGATACTTCCGAGGAAGAAACTCAAAGCGATGCTACCGCTGCTAAGATGGGAGCACGAGCTGGTATTTTTAGATGAGCACAAGGCAAGCTTCGAAGCGCTCCGAACATCGACCATCAATAGTCTCAGGCACAAGATTACGAATGCGACGACAGAAGGGCTGAAAACCGCTCTGCCAAAGTTCAGGTGGAGTCCGCTGAGACGAAGCCTGTCAATCCCGAATCGAGACTCAATCAACAAAGATAACATGGAAGAGACTGCAACTAAGGATGCTCGAGTCTATAATCTATAATCTATATAGCCTTGCCATGAACTTGGCGCGCGAGCTAAACAGAAAAAAGAGCGATGATGTACTAAGATAGTCGTGCAAGACGCGATTGAGGACCTTGGCAGATATATTATAGACGGTATTCAGCGCCGCGTCACAAGATCCATATCCTATAGGCTAGCACAGGACGCGGCGGCGCTCAAAGATCTCTCCAGCAAAATTGTACCAGCTGCCATACAAAAGCCGGTCTGTACCTTCAAACGTTTCGAGCGTTCTGCAAAGACTAGGTATGAGACTTGTCCGGCTCAAGTGCCATATCCTAATCCAGAGAAAGTGAAATGCAAGGGCAAAGAATCCCTTTACAACAATTGCGGCCTGATAGGCCACGTGAGAAAGGACTGCCCCAATCATAATTATAGGAAATGTCATCAAATTGATCACAATGCCTCTGAATGCACCGCAACACCAGTTCCCAAACGATGTCCGGCACGTAATCGGCCTAAGGGATCGCAGCGTCTAGAGAAAATGCTTCCACCGACGCAACTGATCCAACGTCATGATCGAGCAAGGCCAACGGAGATTGGATGGCCATCCATGGTGTACCAATCCCTCTCCAGATATGTCATGTGCACATGGTAATCTGTCGGGACTGTGAAGTTCCACGAGCAAAATGCTTGCTGCAAAATACCTCATCCAGAAGAGGCGGTCTATCGAGAGCGCCAATATCGCGTGCCCTATGGTGCGTACAAACGTGCTGCTTGGAGAGAAATATATTTTGTTAAGACAACCCTTTCGTTATCAGCGACGCTCTCGACGAGCGCAAAAAGAATAATTCAGAGTTAGTGTGATGTTCTTCTTCACACTTGTCTTACCTTTCTCTCCCTATACCTATCTATATAACGATGAACGCTACAAGTTCAGCATGAAACAGTGGAAAGCTACATCGAAAGGACAAGCAAGGCACGAGAGCATCTAAAACAGCTGACAAATCCGGCAAGCGAAGAGAAAGAAAGAGGACGCGAGAAGTCGGCAAGACAATTGATGAGCTGTCACAATTTGCCGAAAGGAAGCTATACTCGGAAGTGATACAACTTTCGATCAAGTCTGACCATACTCCTGATTGGTACCGCGCACATGGCATTCCTGTTCGGAGGTGGTGTCGAAACATTGGAAAGCTGCTACACGAACATAAAAGTGGGCTCTGGACAGATCGCGTATGGGGATGTACAAGCTACTGTCCAGATATCACCATCAGATTCACCGCCATGGAGCAAAGACACACGGGGCTGAGGGTGGCTGCAGCTACCCGGGGTGGAGCTTACATGCACAACCACAGTAGGTGTACAAAGGGACACGAGAGAGAGCCAGCGATTGCCTACCAGCCAGAGGTGGGTGACGCGGATGACCGTCGCGATGTAAATAACCGGTCTGGGTCTCAATCGAGCAAGCTGCGCTTTTCGAGGTACTAGTCAGTGGGCTTCGGTCTCAGTCTGAAATCCCCCCACGGCCTTCCTCTGAGGATCGGTTGGTCAAGCATCGAGCTTGCTTGCTCACGTCGTGGCCAGTATCGTCCAACTCGGCAGATACATTGGGAGTTCTTGCATGCTTCAAGAAAGACACCGATGATGAAGATCAGGAAATAATACCCCTTTAACAGGGCAGCCGTGAACGAAAGATACCGAGGATACTGCTGAAGAGAAGTTGTCAGACGATGACGATGTCGCCGAAAACGATGTTAGGCTGGATTGGTTCTTGGCTCCCGCTTGATTGATCATATCCAAGTCTTTGGATTCAGTTGAACGACCGTTGGGCGCCTCGGACACCAGATCGAAGCCGAGGAGCCATCCCGAACTCATGCAACCCTTTCAGCGAGCAACCTGCACTTATCCGAACAGCAATGTCCGCATGCCGAAAGCCATATGCTCCAACAAGAGAGGAGCTGTTCACGCATTCACTGGTGCGATTCGAAATATCGAAGTTCGGGATGTTTGATTTTACCACTCGTTCTGTGCCTCGTCAGCTCTGAAGAAATCCGCAAGTGCAGAGCCTGGATCACCGCCCCTGGACTTCCTGGATAATTTTGCGAGTGGCCACTTGCACTACGATATAAAGACCATCGGCAAACCTGTGTCGGAGTCGACACTGGAAATGCGTAGACTCCATATTGCCAGCATGGCAATTTGCGTACTTGGGATTGCTGGAGACTACGAGGTTATGGGCAGAGAGCTGGACCTTGGAAACGAACAGTAGATGTCGCCCTGCACCCCCTTCCTAAACTGCTGGAAGAGCCTTTTTTCAACGTTGGCACAAACGTTATACTGATATCCCTTGATTATTAATAGAGGCCATAACTGGAGTCCTTACATAGAAACGATAATTGAAGCCAGGTTTCGGGCCTCGAACCTCAACAAAGGAAATGACGGGTCGTCGAAGCTCAACTTACAGACCTTGGAGCCATGTCATTAAGGTTACCCTGCGACGGGATATCCAGAATGAGCTAGAATGGGGCATTCTTGCGAGGGAAGCGAGAGGGAAGAGAATTCTCCAGAAGCTTGTGAGTATGGTGAAGCTGGCGGTCGAGAAGAATGAGGATTTTGACAACAAGGAGAAAGCTGAGAACAAGGTGGGAAAGGACGGAGATGTCAGCGCCTACGCCTTCGCCGCCGCTACCTCGAGTGGTATTTGAGTGAGGAAGGAAGGCGATTACTTGAGCCAAAAAGCATCTTTACGTGTAAACCAGCGAGCGGCCCAAGGGCAAGGCAGCACAATAGACAGGAACCACAATTCAGCTCAGCAACGGCACCAGCATCCTTAATACCCTTCACCAATTGTGTTCATGTTCGAAACTAAGAAATCCTCAGCCTTCGCCAAACTCAGTATCGGAAAGGCAATCCCAAAGGCTTTGTCGACACAAGCGGATTCATCAATTCTTCAGATGCGTCTCGAACCTTCAACGAGAAGTTCCAAGGTCTCCTCAACAACCTTTCACAACAAGCATAATTCAGCCTCGGTGGTGCAAGTAACCTGTGACGCAATTGACAAAGCCATCGAGAAGGGGGCCTTGCATCATCTTCATGGGAACATTGTCTTGCCTCGAATCTCGGATGAGCACATGTCGACAGTGCGATCTCTGTGTACCATCGCACGTGACACATGGAGTGATCTGCTTTTCGCCTCCCCCTCGTCTTCTATATTTCGCAGTCCAAATTCGGAAGCACCTACTATACCATCTCAATCTTTCAAATTCAATACCGCACGAATCCCCTAACTTCGACGCGTGGTTGAGGGTCGGGTCCATCGAGCTTGGTAGCCAACCTGACGAGGCCCCCCTCCAGGTCCAGCGTGAGAGCCATATATATACTATTGAGAACCAGTGTAACTGGGGTGAGGCGAGTAGTAAGTTTAAGGCGTTTGAGAGGAAAGGGGTCGCCCATTCCGCAAGTCCAGTGCGTTAAGGTGGTCAAACCTTGATGTCTTAGACAGCTACTTTACCTTGGGGAACGGTGGTCTCGAACAACGGACAGTGATCAGCAGTACCATGCTTGTAGCATACACCACGCCCCAAAGGCAGAGAACTTGGAGCGTGGCGATCGTGAGCTTTCTGGTAATTATGAGGTACAAAATGGGCAGTCCTCGAGATTGCATACCTGCTCCGCCACAGGAAATTCAAAGGCCAGAAGCTTGTCGCATCGTCATTTGAGGATGTGGCCGCAGACACTTTAGACTTTCGCATTCATGAGCAGCACGTCACCGTTGTGGAGGAAGTATGTCATAACCCCCCTCCACCTACTGTGTTGATCACTAACGAGGGATCGTAGAGAGCAATAGTCGCAGCAGAAGAACGACGATGTCCCATATGTTGGAAAACCTGTTGACATTGGAGTCGGACTCCGCAGAGATGGCGACGATGGCATCGTGCCATAAGCAACTGTTGTGGCATGGGAGCCTGCATGTCGTGCAGGGCCTCGCACACCGCGCGAGGTGTACGAGTGTGCGTGTTCTGCCAGGATGGATCTCAAAAATTGACGGATTGGGATACTGTGGACCCACCTTGGGGAGGCGCCGGCGACGTCGACTGCGATTCCTTGCACCCCTTCCCTAGCACGAAGATGGACACCTTCTCGCGCATCGCACTACACGAGATAACGCACTACAATTCCGTCGGCCCTGCCACGTCCTTGTCGCAACAGATCAAAGACTGGACGAACGAAGATAATGAGTCGACTTATGATCTCCCGCGTGTGCATAATCTTGTTGACTCGGAGCAGGACAACAACCCCATTGTTACAAGATTGATGCCGATAGCTATGCGTGGATATCGCTGGACGCTTGAATTAGCCGCAAGTGCTCGCCAGATTCGAGTGGCTATAACTGGGCGTCGTTTTTCACTCAGGACTTATCGTGGTATGAGCACGTAAGGTAAGTAAGCTTGGTGACGTTATTAATTGGAGCTTCAACTTGGGATGTCATAGACACTGATATAGAGTCGATTGCTAGACACGTTTAATAGAGACAACGTTTACAATCAATGATTTTGTGTATTACTTGTTCTTTCTAATGATTCCCTCTCTCTCTCTTCTTTTCTTCTTCTTCTTCTTCCAGGATAGGCTAATAGAGAGCTCTGCAAGACAGAGGAATTAGTTCCAGAGATAAGGGACATTAAGAGGGAAGTGCCTGGTCGCCCATTGTACTATTTGGTATAGTGGTTAGCTGCCTATATGCCTCAAACAATCGAATGCCGTAGGGCGCAGGGGGGAAATCTAAGAACGGTGAGCCTGAACGTAGTACTGAGTCAAGACTCTGGTAGACGATAGGCTTGATGAGAGGTAATGGGCAATGGATTTTGCTAGAACAGGTGGCAAGCTTGACCGACGGCGCATCAATCTCTGGTATACTTTGCAGGCTATATTACTTTGACCGCCGTACTATTATTAAGCTTTTCAGAGATGGTGAACAGATCACGAGCTTGGGCCAGGTCTATCAGATGCTGGCGATGAGCACTTGTTCTTGTCTCCACGTACTTGACCGAGTCTTTACATGAATACTTCGTAGTGCTTGCCTATCGAATGGAAGTTGGACGATGCTCGAGGATCCAAGCTTGGGCATCGTCGGAAACCAAGTTGCAGAGCTTGGGTCCCCACCAACTGCACATCATATTTCGAGAATGGCTATGGGGTCGCGATAATCCAGGGCTCGGTGTCTTTAGAGCGAGCGGGATTGCATGGAGATTGTGCCTGGATTCCTTCGCATCATCGGGCAATGGTGGAAGGACGTCGTTGACCGCGGAGATAAGTCGAAGATTGCCGATACAGCATTGATCCACGGTGACAAGTTGTGGAAGGCGGAAGATGCCCAAAAGTATGGCGACCTCGTTGAGGTGCCGTGTAAGAGGGAGTGGGTGCGCGTTACAAGGCCTGAAATCTTGCATGGATCAACGCCAAGTGGGACGAGTGCTCCTCGATGCACAATCCTTCCGTGGTATGTCGGCGTGCGCGAAGACGGCGAGACGCTCGACAACCTCGAGTGTGATCGATGGAGTGATCTCGCGATTGCTCAGGCCACTCAAAACGCTCCTAGGCTTACGCCGTCTGGTCAGCCGCATAGGTATGCTGTGCCATCATGGAACTTCCGGGGCTGCGTTAGAGGGCATCTAAGACTGCTTGATTTAGCGTACATGCCATAGGTTGGAACAAATGGAGCACCGATCCTTGAAAGCGTGTAGGAAAACGTATTGACGGTGTAATGCTGGAATGAGTGGCCAAGGGGCATCTAGCATGAAATAGGGAAACCGTTGCTCGATTCGGAAATGGTATTTGAGAAAACAAAAGAGACAATGCAAGAGGAGGGTGAAGTTGACCTTCTGGTTGCGCCACAGAGAAGTTGAGCTTGTTGAACAGTTGCAAGAAGCTGCACCCTTTAGGTGGCCAGGGTCAAAGACGGGTATCTTAAAGTAGCTTGCTGGGTGCATAGGCTGTCTTCGATGGCGTTGTTACTTGCTCGAGCAAAGCTGCTCTATTCGGAATGAAAATTACCTGCTCAATGCACGCCTGCAACCTCAGCGTAGTAGCATCGAGTGGGTATGAAGTTCTGTGAGATTAGCATACCCCAGTCCAACGCTCCGTCCTGGATTCAGTGAAACCGTAGCCTGTAGAAAAAATCTTAACCCTATGTTTCGAGGTAATTTTGAAGACCCATTCACAAGCACGATCTCATCTATTATCATCTTTGCCGCAATATCTCTAACTCCCAGTCAGCCATACCCCATATCAATGAGAAGGGGTGTTCAACTCACCCGTCAAGAACTCCTCAAAACTCAGCGTGATATAGCCATCCCGATCATCATCATACTTCTTGAACACATCCGTCATCCTCTTCAACGCAATGCAGCTTTGCACGAACAGATCAAAACTCATCGCCTCACTCCCCCTCTTCTCATATGTCCTGTACAATACTCCCACAAAGGTACTACTCAGCCGATACCCGAATGCCACCAGCGCTTTCGAATATTCATCAAATGATATGTTTCCGCTCCGATCCTCATCAAAACGATCAAATAAGCCGCGCCAAGCGGCGAGGAATGACCACAGGCCGCAGAACTCGTCGAAGTCGATGGTGCCTGTTTTGTCCGCGTCGAACATGCGGATCATCATCTTGACGGTGTGCGGGTCGAAGGAGGTCCAGTCACCGTTAACCAGAGCGGCGCGCAACTCCTTCTCTGTCAGATGACCGTTGCCTTGCTTGTCGACAGTTTTGAAGAGGGGGAACAGTGAGGCGTCAGCCTCGCTGCGACCACCTTGCGGTGGGGCAGGGGTTCCCGGAGGGCGAGACAGTGGTGGAGAGCGGCCATGGTGGGCTTGGGGAGGAGGGCCGAAGCCGTAGTTTGGAGGTGGTGGAGAGGATTGGCCGTGTGTGTTCGGAGGGGGTCTCGGCGATTGAGCGTAGGTTTGGGGAGGTGGTGGCGCGTGGTAGTTCTGGGGCGGAAGAGAGGATTGGTTATGATTGTAGTTATTATAATTGGTGGGCGGAATGGATGGGGAGCGACCTTTGATGGGCTGCTGAGATTGGAATTGACCTTGGGGTGTTAACGGTGAGGGACGATTCTGGTACGAGTTTGGAGGCGGATTGTTGTAGCTTTGATTATTAGAGAGGGAAGCTTGATGGGGCCGGTTTGGAAGACGCTGATTTTGCGGTGGTGGCTGCTGCTGCTGCTGCGAAATGATTTGAGCTGCCTATGAGAAGCTGTCAGTCGGTCCTCGAATTGCCTTCTTCGACAAACGTACTTGCTCTGGTTCGGCGTGCCTAGAGGTGTAGGTTAGCACCCAACCGGAGTACGAGGGATTCGCAAACGGAAGACCTACGCCGGCAGCGCATCGGGATTGTAACCACTATTGTAAGCCATCTCGTTCAAAGGTTCCTGCAATAATCACTCATGAACAGCGGTCGTGTGTGTTAGGAAGCGCTCATGGTGGTGGAGGGTATCCCAGAGTGTGGCTGAATCTGGCCAGCATTTGAAGGCTCCGAGTCAGTGTCTCAGCAGCCGCGGGCTTGTTTGCTTCATCCTCGTCATTCGCCCCCTTCATCGTCTCACGCATCATGCGTCCTGACCCTCGACGTGTCAAATGCAGCAGTGACGATCAGTAAAGGAGGATTGAACAAGAATCCTGGGAGCTGCTAATGCGTTCGAGGTTGCAGGGGTCTGCCGACTGGTCTTCCTATCATTCCGCTCGACTTCGTATCTACGTTGAAGACGAATGGGGTCATGTTGGATGTTCACATCATTGGAATGAAACAGCCACTGCGTCGTTAGTGAACCTAGCAGAAGAGCGATCGAAGATCAATGTGGGAGATCCATCTCCTCTGTGCTACTCTGGACTTCGCAGGGGCCTTTAAAGGACAACGACGCTGTTGAATTGTAGCCTCTCCGTAGTACAGAAGCTACAAACTGGCGCAAGCTTTTCGATGCAACCACGAACGGTTTGTTTGCTTGTGCAGTCGTCTTCCTTACCCTCTCCATTCACTCCCATTGCCAATCGCTCCTGTCAGGCTCATTCGCACGAAGATAGCTGGTCACGCGGCCAATGCCTTCCGTATGCATTGATCACAGCGGCCCCTAGGGTACACCACTAGAAAACGGGTTCATACGATTCTGTCCTTCAGACTGGCTTCGTCTACCATATCATTGCGAACGAGAATCCAGTGCTCATCGAAGGACGCCTACAGGTCGACGGGTATAAGCATAATGCGTCGGAGATCGACTTTGGGGTGCCAATATGTGATTGTTTGGTTGATGCTAAGGTATCGCCAAATCCGATGAGCTGCCCAGAGCGATTCCCTTGTTCCAAGGCTCCAAAGGATGCAGGTACGGTGACAGTTCTAATATGGACCTTGTATTAGTGCAAATCCAAGTTCAACTCCATGCAAGCGCGATCAGACACAATTGAGGGCATGCATACTTGGGTCGACCGAATACTCCAGGTCTTTTCTTTGTACAAGGAGACGAGGAAAGACTCCCCCCCTGGACTGGCGGGCCTTCATCTTGGGAAATTGATCGAGGATAATCCTTCCAACGGTCTGCATGTCCAAGGTATCTTGCATTCAAGCAGCAGGTAACAATGCGGGTGACTGCAGGATATCGACCATGACGCGGTCCGGAGTCGACCTTCCATTGCCCGATGCTACGTGATTGCGAATCCGATTGGAGCGAACGACTGGGATTGCGCTATGAATATATCGGCGTCGTAAGAACGAAGCTTGTTGCTGCAGTGAGTCGGAGATTTCTTTGTGCAAATCATGCCAGTCCCCTTTGGTGTAAAATCTTCCAATTCTGGTCCCGTCCTCGGTAATCCTAGTGCACTGTGTTAATATGAAGAAGGCGCGGCACGTTGTATTTGCTAGTCGACCTCATAAAGTACCTCCTTCCAACTTCTTTCGTAAAACAATATCCTTACCCTATTACCTAAGTACTTGTCCTATTGCCGCCCAAGATGCACCTTCCTTTCCTACAGTGGGCTTTCGTTCTCGCAGGACTTGTAGCTATCTCTACTTCCTACACTATCACCGGACCACAAGGTGGTGTTGATGCTGTCACTGGTCAGCGACCGTTACGTCAAGAAATCTCTTCTTTCCAGCATGCCGGTCCAGCATTCGATCTTTATATACTCGCATTTCAAGCATTCGCTCAGCAAGACCAAACCAAGCTGCTCTCATACTACCAAATTGCTGGTCAGCTTAGCTTGACTTCAGTATGGTTTGATGACTAACGTTGCTCGCAGGCATCCATGGACATCCATACGCTGCATGGGACGGTGTCAATGGGGCATTCCAGATGGGGTACTGCACCCACGGGTCGATCTTATTTCCCACGTGGCATCGCCCTTATCTCGCGCTCTTTGAGGTACGATGGTGCGCCTCCAAGTAATAGGACGCGATGCTAAGGAAATACAGCAAATCCTCTGGAACCATGCTCAAGAGATCGCTTCGACTTATCCGGAGCCTCGGCGCGCAGAGTATCAAGCTGCAGCCCAGACATTGCGAATGCCATATTGGGACTGGTCTATCAATCCCACAATGCCTGATGTTGTCAATCAGCCCATGATCAACATCGATGCTCCAGATGGAACCCAGAGTATCGTCAATCCTCTGTACAACTACACCTTTCACCCACAGCCTTCTGCGTCGGACTTTCCTCCTGATGAAACGGTGCGTAATTATCCGCGTACCAGTTCACTCAGTTGCTTTGCACCGTTACCGTACGCTGTCTGGCTCGAACCTCATCTCTTGGATTGTAATATATTTTAATGTGCTCCCAGCTCGCCGCATATCATAGCACCGTCCGGTACCCTGATGCTATGGGTCAGAGCCAGCCGAGTCTTGTCAACGCACAATTGAGTACACTTGCTCTGCAGTAAGTTACGATGAGAAGGAAACATCAGAAATTGGCTGAATTTCACAGATTGCGTTCGATGACCTACCAGCTGATCACGCAGGAGCCTGACTACGCCATGTTCTCGAACACAGCATACAATGATGGACGTGGTACAGGCTTGTACAACAGTATAGAGAACATGCACAATGCCATTCATGCGATTGTCGGCAACGGTGGTCACATGGTATGTGATTGTGTGGATTATCTACAACGTTCATCCAATGTGGACATGCTGACATGGAAATTTTCGACAGTCGATAATCCCTTACTCCGCCTTCGATCCTATCTTCTGGCTGCATCATACGTGAGTTCCTTTATTGTGTTCGGCATGGACTAGTGATTGATGGTGTTCGCGTAGCAACATCGACCGACTCTTCGCCATCTGGCAAGCCATCTACCCTAATACCTCCTACGCTGCTTCACAACCCGACGCCATCGGCACATTCACCAATGCTCCCAGTTCCACCGAGGACTTCAATACCCGTAAGTCTCGACGCCACCAGAAAACCCACTTCCTTCCCCAAGGTAACCCTCACAGCCTTAACCCCCTTCCACTCCGACACCTCCGGACTCCTCTACACCTCCCTCACCGCTCGCTCCACCCGCCCATTTGGATACACCTACACCGAACTCATCGACTGGGGTATCTCCCCCTCTCAACTCGCCACCAACGCCCGCACAGCACTCAACCAGCTTTACAATCCCCAAGGCAGCCTCTCCCGCCGCCGCTCTCTCAACGCCTCCTCCCCCACCACCGCCCACACCGCAAACGCCATGAACCACCAATACTTCGTCAACATCAAAGTCAACAGCTCCGAAATCACCGAACCACTGTTCATCCACTTCTTCATCGGCACCATCCCCTCTCCACCAAGCAGCTGGAGCACAGCGCCCACTCTCGCAGGCACCTACGCGGCAATGGCTCATACGAATGGCATGGCGGTGGGGCAGGTCGCGCTCACGCATGCGTTGATGGGCGTCAGGTTGGTGGATCTGAGCCCGCAGCATGTGGTACCGTATCTGAGCACACAGCTCGGTTACCGGATCCAGAAGCTGGATGGTTGCGTGGTTGAGGGTGGGGAGGTGGCGAGTTTG
>JAABUS010002213.1_pt1 | contig 37829 bp, 50 predicted proteins | sample 5560161 | NCBI WGS metagenome assembly JAABUS01 (sample SAMN10711885, study PRJNA513376) | rock metagenome | isolation source: Antarctica rocks | place: Antarctica: Victoria Land, Trio Nunatak nord | collected 2016-01-04
ATCCGCTGAAGATAGGAGATCATACTTTTATTGGGGAGAAGTGCATTATCGAGGCTGCTAGTATTGGGGATCATGTGCATATTGGGAAGGGGGCTATCGTTGGGAGGATGGTGATTATCAAGGACTGGGTCAAGGTCCTGGAGGGAGCGGTGTTGCCCACGGGAATGGTGGTTGCGAGTGGAAGCGTGGTTGGGGGAAGGCCGGCGAGGGTGGTGGGGGAGGTGGGGGATGGTTGGGGTATCAATGAGGGGATGGAGGGGGGTGATATGAGGGAATTGTGGAGGAGTATTGGGTGAGCGTCGGGACGAGGAACAATCTGGCGGAGGGCGGACATGATTGGGCATTCGATGGTGCATGGGAGGCATGATACCCTTTGCTGCGAGCGACATTGTATCCTCTATCATTTACTGAGCTGATCAAGAATTGAACACCCGCTTGCTAAGCCCTGATAAATCCATGATGGTGTCGTGAGAATAGAAAGCCCTATAATTACAATTATGATTGATAAAGCTCGCGGCGGAGCCAAAGGAAGCGGACCACCGCGCAGAGGAAGCAGATTTGGGGTATCCTAAAGCAGATTTCGCTGCTGGGGAGCAGACACAAAAGGTGTTGTACATGGTATCGTCGAAGAGCGAGCGGGTTCGTCAAAAGGTTTCGTAGTGGTCTATCGGGGTTGCTTCTGGGGTGGTGTCTTGACGTTGTTCGATAACCAGCCCTGACTCGCGATTAGCAGGACGAAAGGAATTTTCTGCTGATACTCGACTCACCAAGCCCTCGAATAGACCTTCTCCGGTAGTAGCGCAGCTTGGCACTACGTACCAGATCTTGTCCTTTAGCTGATTGAGCTTCAGCCTCTCTTGAACTTCTTGCGGCGTCATAGCTATTACGATCCATCAGCATGTCCATCCAATTCGCGTTCCCAGAGCCCACTGACCTCCTTGTATATCTTGCTTGTTCGCAAAAACCAGCAACAGGGCCTCCTTCATCTCCCTGTCCAATATAATTCTATGTAGTTCCTGTCTCGCTTCGTCTATCCTCGTTCGGTCATTCGAATCAATGACGAAGATCAGCCCTTGTGTACCCGAGAAATAATGCCTCCATAGCGGCCGAATCTTGTCCTGTCCTCCTACATCCCAGACATTGAATTTGACGTTCTTGTAGGTGACAGTCTCGACGTTGAAGCCAACGGTGGGAATGGTAGTTACGTCGGAGTTGAGCTTGAGCTTGTAAAGGATTGCTGGGGGCGGCAACATGAGTCAATGATGCTGCAAGGAGCCGAGCAACCGTTCCTCAGATGTGTACGTACTCGTCTTTCCGGCAGCATCCAAGCCCAGCATGAGCAATCGCATTTCTCTTGATCCGAATATCTTCCCCATGATCTTTGATACTTGGCCACCCATTGCGGCGGTATGCGGACCTTGCAAGCCTCTTCGGGCAAGAGCAGCGGAAAGCCCGAGTCTCCCTGTATAGGCTGTGGGAGTAAGATATGCTGAGGCAGCTTCAGAAAACGCCTACTTATAGAACCAAGTGCATTACTCGATGGATATCCTGAAAGTTTGGATAATGCGTGGTAAGTTGTCGAACGATGCCAGATAATTGTGATGCACAGACCACGAAAGTTTGGTTCTGTTTGAAACGCGCTGACTTGCATCTACTAACGGCGCCCCTTTCGGCAATCTTACACTAGCGTACACTAGCGCAGGAATTTCCCTTGGATCGACTACGGTCAAGCCACACATTGTCTGGACTACCTCACTACCCAAGCTATGTATGGCCCCTTCTACATCCTCTTGTAGAACAATAATTCGCTGGTGACCAGATGGGAGCTACAAAAGCAACATCTCGCAGACAATGAAAGAGCGAAATACACTAATTGGATATATCATTCTGAGCCCAGTCTATTACGCCGTGCTCTTCCTAATCCAATTTCCATGCACATGCGTCTGATTGTTTTGCCGATATGAAATGTATGCAAAAGGGTATCTCAAAAAAGACAACTTCTCAAATGCCTTTTCCAGACCCAAGAAAGAGACCCTTATTTGCTGCTAACGTCGAGCACAAACCGTCGCCAGACTTCCATTTCTTGATCTTGATCGTCCTCAAACCTCAATCTATACACATCCTTCTTCAATCCCGTGACCTCGGCTCGATAGAAGGTGGTCGTCTCGGGATACCGAGCCAGGACGTGCTTCCCAATAGGAAAGTCGGGTAGTACAGCGTCAGGGCCCGGAATTGCAATCAATGCAGTATTCAATGTCCTATATACTTGACCCGGCGCGCCGTTCTCATCTGGCTCGGGGTCCTGAACCTCGTATCTTCAAGGAATTCAGTCAGCTTGAACAGCACTAAGGTGGGGAAGCACGAACCTTTTCTTATTACCAACGTCCGTGATCGACGTAATATTGCACTGGATCCACTGACTCCCATCTTCCTTTGGCTTCGCTTGCTTGTACGCAACCTCAGCACCCACGAAGAACTTGCCAGCTTTCTCGCCAGCCGGCCCCTTGCTGCCCTCGGCCCCTTCTTCGACCTTGACACTGACCTCGGGCTTCACCTCTCGGGTTGAAGGTACAGACCCACTTCGTACACTGCTAGACCCCTTGAGCCTGGCAGCAGGCAGTACTACACTTGGTGAAGTTATCGGTGCAGGAGACTCTGCAGCGCCGTCGGTATCTAGCTTTTGCCGCTTGGGGTTGCGTGACTTGTTCACTGCGGTCGAAGGGCGGACTGGCTCCGTCTCACTGGCTGAGCGAAGGGCTGCGAGGATTTCAATATTTTTTATGACGTCATTAGGTTCTTCTTTCAAAATTTGAGCTTCCTCTTCGGCGAGCTTGTTGCCTTCGCGATACAAGGCCATAAGCTCGTCGATTTCTTTGACCGTAGGTGCTACCAGAAGCATCTTAGTACACGGATATAAAAATAAATTGAAATTGGTTCATATGTCTCCGAGCACATGAATCATCATTGAGGTGGCATATACCACATAGAGTCCATCCGAAAGAAGCAATGAAAACCGAGTCAGAATAAGTCGTATTACCCAGGATCGGAAGTCAAAACACGAAAGATTTTCTTGACAACAGAAAATATGTTCATCAGAAGAGATCTTGTACGAGAATAAACGATGCGGTGTTTAGACATAGATTGCTCACCACCAGGAGGCGCTCACACTCACATTTTCCCATCTTCGCCTCTAGATCAATTTGCATTTTCGCAAACTCAGCTGCCCGCGCATGAGTCCCTCGCAGTCGTTTGATGTCGGTGACGATCTGGCTCCACATATTGCGCTCTTCATGAGCGTCAGTGAGGTCATCTTTCACAAAACCTCCTCGAGGTCTATTCCGCGCAGCCATATTGCAAGTATGAACGGCCGGCTATATGAAAAGAGAATATTTGACTCGGATGTTAGACTGCCAAGCCTCGGAGATAGCGGCCAGTTTTACCGACAAGGCTGTAAGCGCGGTGGGGCAAATTTGGAGAAATCAGTTTTCTAGCAAAGAATCGACCAATTGAGCATCAATTCTGCGTCTTCGAAGTGTTCAGATAGCAGTTCAGACGTAAGGGAAATGCAAGTCCCACTGATCCGCTTGCAATGCGGTACGCTCCACAATTGCGTTTGAGAAGCAACCACTAATGCCCCGCAGGAGTCAACAGCTACGATTGGGGTACGTTCCCCACTCCTTGCCCTGCGGACAAAGCGATTCTGATTTCGTCTATCAGGCAAGTTGGGCCATCAATCAGTATCAGCTAAATATGCAGCCGCAACGCCCTCGAACAAGCTCTCAATTGAGCAAGAGAAGCCCTACTCGGAGCTATGGATGGGAACGCACCCTTCGTTGCCCTCCAAGGATGTGGAGACGCAACGCACATTATTGGACTTAGTCCAAGACAACCAAGCCCTCATGTCTCCAGAGATCAGCAAGAAATATGGCGAAAAGCTACCGTTCTTGTTCAAGGTCCTATCGATACGAAAGGCATTGAGCATACAGGCGCATCCGAATAAGAAGTTGGCGGAGCAATTGCATGCGAAGGACTCCAAGACCTACCCTGGTATGATTCAAAGGCATCAATACGGTCGCAGAGCTGACGTACGGTACTGCAGACGACAACCACAAGCCAGAGATGACCATTGCTATCACTCCCTTCGACGGTCTCTGCGGTTTCCGGCCCCTGAAAGAGATCTCGCACTTCTTCTCTACCGTTCTGTCTCTACGCAGGCTCATTGGCGAATCAGCAGCAAAGGAATTCGAGACGTCCGTTGGTGGAAAGGAGACATCGGACTCAGAAAAGGATGTGGCCAGCAACAAGAAAGCTTTACAGACCGCTTTCTCTACTTTGATGAAGATCGACAAAGAGACAATCGCATCTGCGGCCAAGGATCTCGTAGCATCAGCTGAAAAGGAGGGCGAGAGCTTTGCCGGTGGAGGAGGTCCTTCGAATAATGGCAAAGAGCTAGCAGATCTTGTCATCCGTTGCAACAGCCAGTTCGAGGGTGACATTGGTCTCTTCGTGCTATTCTTCCTTAACTACGTGAAGCTGGAGATTGGGGAAGCAATGTTCTTGAAGGCGGACGACATCCACGCGTACTTGAGCGGAGGTACTAAGAGATTGCCTTCTCATTTAAGCGTAGGCAATCTTGCTAACAGCTGTCCCAGACGTCATCGAATGTATGGCCTCTTCCAACAATGTGGTCCGCGCCGGTTTCACGCCCAAGTTTCAGGACATTCCCACTCTCACCACTATGCTGACTTACTCCTACGCACCCATCTCGGAGCAGAAAATGAACCCAGTCGACTACCCTTACGTTACTCTCAACAATACCGCTTACTCTTCATCCTCCTCTGCCCTTCTGTACGACCCACCTATCGAAGAATTCAGCGTCGTGCGGACCGAGCTCAAGAAGAAAGGTGCCAAGGCTACTTTCGAGGCCGTCCAAGGTCCAAGTATCTTCATCTGCACGAATGGTGAGGGAACGATCAGTGTGGGCCCAAAGACTGAGGATGCGAAGGCCGGCTACGTGTACTTCGTAGGAGCAACGGCTGAGTGTGTGCTCGAGAGTGCGGACGATGGATTTACGACCTTCAAGGCTTTCTGCGAATTGAGCGGGAAGGAGAGCGCTAAGGGGGCGAATGGAACGACGTAAACTTGATGGAGTGATATGACTGACGAGCTTGAACGCAATAGACGCAAGATAGATAGCAAAATCACAGCTCATGGTTGCAGCAATTTCGGCCAATGGATGCAGATGCAGCGCTACGGGCTCACAACAATCACTTTTCAAGGCTGAAGTGAGCATTGATGATGATTGAAAGATTCGAATATGTCTTGACGAGTGTTGAGGGTAAAGACTGTGATTAAACTATATTAACATCCCTCTAATCGTCTAAGCCCTGTTTGAGCCAATCCTATAGCTCACTCATCCTTACAAGTACCCCAGTTTTAGCAACGCTCGCGGCCACACTTTGACTTCGCTTTGACTACAGTTTGACTGCATGAATCAAATGTCGCTCTAATTTATCACACACACAAATGTCCTTACTTTGACCTCATTTTGACCTCACTTTGACTGCATTAATCAACTGTCGCTCTGATCTAGTATATCTTCCCAATCAACGAACAATCGAACATTGTAATCTATGTCTACCAGGTCTGTTCTGCCACCTGCCTTCCACAACCCACCCAGCTATATGCGGGAACCAAATCCCCGCTTCAAGGAGTTTCGGCGTTCGCTAGAACGACACGGTATCGAATACGGCGATCCAGATGAAGTCGAAAAGCGCGTGGGTCAGGCTTTCCCGGACATCAAAGACTAAATAGCATATTACAAGTGGTATGCAAGTCCAATTCGCAACCAGCCAGACCGAGCCACTGTACCTTGTCCGTCACCGGATGAATACGTAGATCGTCTCAAGAATACCTTCTACACCAATGACCGACAAGTTCGGTGGCTGTTGAACGTGTGCTGGCTTCCTTACCGACCAGTCATCATTGTTGGGACCAGCAAAGGTCTTACCTACAAGGTCTCCATCTGCACTCCCATCGAAGGTCGGATAGCCCTCGATGACAAGCGCGAGCTAACGCCGGAACAACCTTGTGGGAATCAATGACAATGTTGAACCCACTCCACCGAAGCGTATGTTGCGTTGACGTCGCAATCAACACCTTTCCGAACAATCCACTCAGTCTACAGAGTCCAAGAATTTCGATCCGAACGCTTTCCATGTCTTCTATCAAATTGGAACGCTGGAGTACTACACCGGTAACTTCAAGGCTAATCCAGACAAGGCTGAGAGGGTTGACGAAAATTAGAGGGAGACTGGCTTCACAGTAGTGTTGGATGTCATCTCAGGGAAAGCCAAAGGCGTTTGGCTTGCATTTGACTTCTACCCCTTCGAACGATATGGGAGAGCGCGGTCATGTCCATTACGACGATGACTGGGGCTATTTTCCCGAGCTTGACGAAGATGGCCAAGTCCAAATCAATGGTGGCCAAACCGAGGAGGACCAGGTTTCCGTTGCTAAGATTGCGGACTCACTTGATGATCTCAAAGCTGATTACGAGCTCCATTTTGAACATAAACTCAAGCATGAGCCAGAGTTTGTGCGGGTTGTAAAATGGGGAGAAGGGCATCTACTACGCCAGCTAATTGATCGTGAGGGAGTCTAAATACGTATCTGGATCAAAGATGATTGACTCTCGGATGGTGCTCGTGGTTGGACCTTTTCTTCTGGGGGTATGGTGTGCAGCATCGGTAGCTTGCGGAGACAACATAATATGCAGCTACCACGCAGAATGCGAGATTCGATTACACTGATTCCATTCCAGTGGAAATGTTGATACTGCCGTACTTAATTTCAGTGTCTGATCATAGAGACACACCCATCTTTACAAGCATACTTCAAGCCATCGCAACAAGCTCACTCCCAACCTCCATCTTACTCTCCTGCAACTCCTCCAACAACTCCGGCGCCAATCCCGGAACCTCATCAAGAGGCACTCCACAAACAAGACTGACGAGATTCTTCAGCTTCTCTCCATGCTGGCTCATACCCGCCGCGCCCTGCGCTTCTACCAGCACACTGGTCAACTTTCTCCGCTTGATCTGCTCCCCACCAAGCTCCAATGCTGCATTTCCCTGCTCTTCGACCTCTCCATCGTTGTAGTCTCGTACGGCGTCCTTGGGCGGGCGCTCTGCAGACGGTAGTCGCTGTTCCTCGCTACGGACAATACTGTGAAGTTCCTTGTGTTGGATCTGCTCAGATAAGCTTTCGCCTTCAGCTTGTAGTTGTCTCTCTTCCTCTCGCATCCGCTGGACCTCATCATCATCGTAGCTATCTCCTCCTTCGGCAAAGTGTTTGAAAGTAGCTTGCCGTACTTGAGCCCGTTCATGCTCTGCTGCCTGTTGCAGACGCTGACCCTCGGAAAGATCATCATCTTTTTCCCGTACTTCGCTGTCGAATGCGAGGGCGACTTGCAGTCCTTTGTCTTGGGTGACGCCGCTGAAGGATTCACTGAAAGATCTCGCTGATTGGCTGTGGTAGTGTGTTGCTGGCCCTGGCTTTGAGGATTTGATGATAGCATGGCCATTGACCGCTCCGAATTCTGGAGGTACAGGCGAAGAGGAGATAAAATCATGATGGATGGCGCGTTTGCCCTGGATAATTTGATCGGCAGTCTGGCCGTCTCGGTTCCTGATGTCACCGCGGACACCGCGGCCTTGAAGAGCTCGAATGCATTTCTTGACATTGTACCTCGCAACTATGTGTAGCGCAGTGTCGCCGTTCACATCTTGTGCATTGACGAGCCTGGTAAAATCGTTCGGATTGGGAAATCGTTCCGCCATCTTGTTCAGGACTACATCAAGATAGTAACGAGCACATTGCTTTTTACTCGAGCTGTTGGTAGTCATTGCGATGTGATGGAGGACGGTAGCCCCATGGCTATCATGTGCTTCAAGGGTGTCTGCCAGTCTATGCACAAGCTTGGGCATAGTCTGTTTCTCAAAGTTGTTTGTGAAGAGCACCGCTCTGATCAATGGCGTCTCTCCGCGTTCATTTCGAGCCATGCCCGAAGCCCTACAGTCGAGAAAGAAGTCCACGAGATCTATGTCACCCATGGCAGACGCCCAGTGAAGCGCGGTGTGGGTTTGGTCGTCAATAGGTCGATCAACTTCGAAATGTAGCGGCGGTGTTGGTGGCTTCATATGCATCGTCTGCTCCTCTGAAGCTGAGAGCACGAAGTAGTCGAGGAGATTGTCGGCATAAAGCGTGTGCTGCTGATCGACGACGCTCTCGTGTCCACCGCGCTTGCGTTTCCGTGATGCATTTTGATATTGGTGGTCTCCGTAGCCCTCATCCTCTTCCATATACGAAGCAGTAGCAATTGTGGAGTTGTCTTGATCATCCTCATCATTCAATTGCGTGCTGTACTTATCATAGTCGTAATCGTCGCTGTACTGGGTGTAATTGGGGTTCGCTTTGGGTTCTGTTCGTCAGCGGATGACTGCAGCATTGTAGGAATGAGACACATACTGGGTATCTTCTTCACATTAGGAGCTTTTGGGATCTTGGGCTTGTTAGAATTTGTCGTGTGCTTCGGCGCTTGAGGTGGGCTGATGTCTCCAGGGACGTAGTCAAAGATGGGTCGGAGCTTGTCCAGGACCCCATTGCGCTCTGCAAGGTATCTCCCGTCTTGTAGTGGCACCCACGTTCCTTCAAAGTGATTGTCAGAACCGCGTCGGGCTATACATGATGTTGGATTTCTACTGACCCTGGTATTTCCCGTATCCTCCTTGGATTTTCTCATGTTTTCCCTTCTGCACTTCCCTCTCTAGGATTCTTGTTCTAGCTGGTTTATCATAGTCGGCGACTTTGAGAATGTGGGTAGCGTTTATGTATGAGTCTCCACGCCGGCGCATGACATGGTTACCTTCGACATTGAATTCGAACACAGGGACCTGTGGTTAAGACTTCGGTTAGTCTGTGGCTCAACAAAGGGATCAGGAGTATCAGAAAACGCACTCCGCTGTATGTGGCAGAATAGATGCTGTTTGGATCAGCTGGAGCCATCACAACGGATTCGTTTCTTTCATGCAGCAGCAGCAGCAGTCACCCGCAAGCGCAAGGAATGCTCGGTTCTAGGCAGGAGACCCGGGCAAGCTCTTTCGACGGACAGAGTAATACTTTGATGAGCAGACGATGTCAAGTTGTGCGATCGAGCACGATCGGTGAATGAAATTTCGTGGAGTTAATTAAAGTAGTGGTTGGGTGACTGTTCTCGGAATTTTTGGTGGGAAGGACGCGATTTTCAGGAGGAATTTCACGCGTAAAGTAGTTTGTTAAAACTACATTGCTAGTCTGGATTTAGCATGATGTCTTGGCGTCTCTCTTGCGACTCTCCACCAAACTCTCGTTGACCATCTGGAGTAAAGATATTGGCAAACCCGACTGCCCAATCGTCGCGATGACCGTCACGGAAGCCGTCAAGGATACTGTCAAAGATGTCTTGGGTGCAGGAGACGAACCTAGTTAGCTACAATACCTCTCGAGCCCAATTCCCGCAGCTGTCCTGCGCAATCATGGAAGCCATTGCTAACCACTTTCTTATCTGACATAGCCCGCGCAACCCGGGAGCAGATGTCCGAAGCCCGTTTACCCCTTCAATACCGAGATAGCTGCGCCCACCTCCTGATACCTCTCAATCGATGTCGGTTCGAAGAATTCTACCTACCGTGGAAATGCGTAGTATGTTCGAGCCAAGTGAATGCCTTGTGATCTCGACTAATCCAGGGCTTCAGGATGAGAGGCACTCCTATGAGAAATGCCAATACGTTGAGTTCAAGAAGAGAGTAGCAAAGATGGATGAGCTGCGGGCTGCGAAGGGAGGAGCGAGAAGCAATTGAGCTGGCATATGTGGAGCACGAGAGCCGTTGTACATATTGCTATTCCGAACTGGCTGCCATAGGAGTTCTGGAAATACGATTTTGTGGCTGCACTCCTCGTGAGGGCCGTGCACCGCAGGAATACAGAGAACCGTCCAATCCTTTCTAGTGTTGAGCTACAATGTGCTACGGCCCGGCCAAATTAGCAGTCGTCTGTCTGCGAGTTATGCTACAAGGCAGACAGCTTGGAGAAGCCCGGTCGGTGTGCCATGCTCAAGGCTAGCAGCTCACACAAAGGCAGGTCGAAAGTCACACCACCTAGGGAAAGAAATCGAGCGACCCGAAGCTGTTCTCCTATCTCCTGGACGATATAATGCTCTATATATGTGTCCAAACCTTCCAACATGTACTTTCCACCATCAAATGCAATCCTGGGTATCATGCAGCAAAACCCTTATCGCAACGCCACGTCCAATGCCTTGTTATTTGCCAATTAGATGTCCGCATTTCCATCGGGCGTGTCCTTGAGCCAGTCATACCCAGCCTCCTCTTCCACTTTTTGCGATTCTTGACCCAATGCACTCCTCAAAGAGCGGACCTCAGTCTGTAAGCTCTGTATGATTGTTGTTGGCCTTGCTTCTTCTTCGCATCGCAAGCGATACGCCTCTCGCAACATCTCCACGCTCCTCATAAATCTAGCATGCCATTCATCCTTCTCCACGCGAGCAGCTAAGTGGGCATCCTTCTCATCTTGTAGAAGCTTGTTGTAGTGCTTCGCGATATTCGTCTTTTCAGTCTTGTTATTGTAAGAGTATTCACGGACGTCTTTGACAATTTCGCCAAGGTGATGTTCGTAGTCACCAATGAGCTTGGTATTCTCGCGCTGTTCATCAAGGAGGATGCGGACTTTGTTTTGTTCGTGGGCAAGCTGGCGTTCGAGTTCGGCAATTCGACCAGCTAGGCAGCAGAAGTGAGTAGATTTAGCCTAAATATGAAGTGCTTGCCAAGTGAGCGTACCGGAGATCTCTGAATTGGCTTCCTGTAGCGATGGGCTGGCTCCATTGGCAGCTGCGCGTTGCTACAAGGGCGGTACTGCGTCAGCCACTTGCTGCATGAGTCGGCGTCCATTTTGTAGGATGCAACGATTTGTATCTAGTGCCAGAGTTCCAGTGCATCGCAGGTACACTCACAGCAAGCTCCTCCGCGCCAGCGATGATACCCGCCGTCTGCTCCCGATTCTCCCTCAGCGCCTCGCTAAGATCCACGACCATCTGGTATAGGAAATTGACGTCCATTTGCTGCCCCGCAATCATGGGCATCCCGTTCATGCCCGCCCCATTGCCATTGCCATTGTTCATGTTCTGTTGTTGCTGGGGCCCACGTGGACCGGAGGAGTCGAGAAACGAGGGGAAGATGTTATTATTCGCCATGGTGATATGGCGCTACTACTGCCCGCTCTGCTGCTGGTGGGATCGCGCTAGAGGCAGTAGAATCGAGGGGCAATCCTTTGGCAACTTCACTCGGAGTGTGAACCTGATGGTAATCAAGAAGGGATATATGCCCGAATTTAGCATTGAATCTGCTCAACGAATAGGTGGAAAGGTTCAGAAGTTGACTTCAAGCTATGGTGTAAGGGACTGTGCGCTGATCAAAGCGCTGGCATTCTATAGCTCTTTGTCGAGGTTGAGAGCAAAGATGGACGTGTTTCCTTGCCCAGCTTGGCATTTTCTTAGCGCGCAGAAACCTGTCTCGCCTTTGCGGGTCGCAAAAAACTTCGGCCCTTCCGCTAAGACTCCATATATACCTTACTTCAGGTCAGTCTAGATTGCCAGTCTATCAACTTCTACAAATGGTGTTATCTTATGAAGTATCTAGAAAACGTCGCTCTAAAACTTTACAGCTTAAAGTATGTTCTTAAACCCTGTTGTTATGGATTTAGAGAGGTTGCTCTCTTGGGCGAAGGCCCTTTTTTCTTTTGCGACCCGCGAGCTAGCGTTGGGTAGTAGCCTTGTCCATCGTGCTCCAAACCCCTTCATGAGAATTGTCCGAATTTCGTGAGTCTGTTCGGGTTTGTCGTAAACCCAAGAATTCGTCTCTCTGCGCTCTAGGTGAGGTGAAGGGAACCTGGAGTGGGGCGGCTAGCCAGCCAAGGAATGTCCCACCGAGGAAGAGGAGATATGATGAGCTTTCCGCCTTCGAGATCGAGATTATCATAATCTTGGCCAGATGCAAAGAGCTCAAGTCACGATAAAGTATAACAGAATGCAAGAAGCCTCCAGCCCTAATCTCACAATTCAGTGATGGGTCGGGTGATGTCATAACCCATTGGCTCGTTGCCCAAGGGCTGTACCCCAGCTGGCAAAACGGTTCGAACAATATGACCGAAGAAGACTTGTAGCGTTAGAGAGGAACGAACATGTTGTGTGGCAAGACATTCAGATCTCGCTCCTCTCCGCTGTCTACAGACCTTTGTACGAAGAATGTTCCTTTCCCTCTTTTGAAAGAAAAGCCGCACAATTCCTCGTTGCCATCGGCTCTCACTCTAAATCAGGTTGCAATCGCAAATGTCTCCTTTGTTCTTCGCAATCCTATAAGTGTGTCCTCCGCGCGTGAAGTTACACGCAGACACAAACCGCTCAAGCTCGCTATCTGACATAACTTGACACTACAATTACACAAAAACCCTCTCAACCATGAAGCTCTTCCTTACAGCAGCTTTCCTCGTGGACATCTCCACCACTTTCGCTCTACCTACCGAGTTCGGCCCCAACTTCTTCCGCCGTAGGGATCCCAATGTCGGTATCCCACTATCGGCACCGGTGAGGGTACTGGAAGACAAATCAGCATACACTCAAAAAGGCTGCAAGGGCGACGGCATAGTCGGCCACGAGATGCTCTACAACGTCGACGTGGCCCAGCAAATACGTTCTTACAAATTGAGTCGGGACCATGGTGATGAAGAAACACTGAACATTATGGCGGATGCTGGGTGGCTGCCTTCTGCGACCAACGCGATAAAGCCGACATGGAACGAGTCTCCGGCAGCTTGCGTGTACTTTAGCTATGAGATGCTGCTAGCGTTCAAGAATGAGGTTTGTCATAGTTTTACTACTAGTATGGGGTGTGTGAGTATTATAATCTAATGGCGATTTTATTGTGCGCAAGTCCAGGTTTCAGGAAGACCAAAACAGCGTAGGGGAGTTACAATGAGTATGGTTTCGGCATAGTAGTTTCGATTTGGGCAAAATCACAGGCCTTTTGCTGCTTGTTGTTCCCCTGTTCTATTGTGCGGCTAAGCTCTTGATTCATTCTTGAGGATAGAATTTGCACAAAAGAGACCTGTTGTGTGTTGGTGAACAGGCTAATAAGCCCGTTATGAAGAAGGAAGATTACTTCACGATTGTGGAGCTAATAAGGCTATTCTTGCAGTGTCCGTGGGAAGGCTATAAAGTGATCTGTTTCTGACCTCTACGACCCTCAAACAATGCAGGGAATTCACCACTATTGAGTCAATCTGATATTCGTCAGACATCTATAAGATGCCCCGAGCATCAGGCTACGACCTTGAGGAATCAACTGACTGATATCTCAAATCAAACTTCTGCATCTCAACAGACTCTCAGACATACAACACTGCAAAGCTACTACCCACTCACGATCATTGACCTCATCCCCATAACAGCCTATCTAGACATTACCTCCTCCGACATACGACTAGAATCTTGTGGTAACAGAAGCCTCCTTCCCCGCGCTGATCTCCCATTCACAGGAGGTGAAGACGCCAACACAAACTTCATCACATACACCAAAGAGAGATTCAAGGGCGACGACGGCCATGGGGATCTGTAAATCGTCTGCAACATTAACGCTGTCTAACGAATAGTCTCCTACAAATTCGGTAGAGTCTTCAAGAATGACGAAACACTCAGCATTATGCCGGATACGGGATAGTTACCTTCGAACGACAGGCCAGGCCAGACGCATCTCAACAACAACCCAGACGCCTGTAATCACTCTGTGTATCCGGTGATGGAGGAAAAGTCTAAGACAGAGGGTCTTTATAGTTTTACCAGATCATGGGATGCCTGACTATTTTGAAAAGTAAGAACCATTGAAAAGCGGTGGCGTCGAAGATGGGAAACTTGGTCGAGGAACGGAGCGTTTGGGCAGGACCCAAGCTTGTGTGTAATACTAGGCCTCGAATCTTAGATAGACAACTGATAAAAATTTTCAGGATGGGTAGTCTACCTATGCGAACTCTCTATCCTGGCTGCGTCTTAACATCAACGAACCAATGATAGACATTCCCTGATGCCCATCATCTGATACCTTGCATAGTCTTCCATCATCTGCTGTCGTCCAATCTTTGGCCTTGAGTGATTGTAAGTATCCGAAGAACGAGGCATGTTCGAACAGAAAAGGTGGTGATGAGTGAGAATTATGCATGGAGCTTTGTCTGTCTGGAAAGTTTCCTACGGTACTGCAAATACAAGAGCATGTACATCAAGGCGGTCTGACATAATTGAACAGATCTATGCCAGGACCAAAGTGGGAGAGCGAGAATATACTAGTGCGCTTCAACTCAAGAAGGAGTGATCCGATTAGATTTACCATGTACTCTAAAAGCTTAATCATAGTGAGATTCCAGCTCAGCCGCTACTTGATGGCGAACGAGCAACTTGATGTCAGCACCGCACAATGCGTTGGTGCTGCTGAATCTGAATCGGCTTAAATGAATTATTTCAGGACTGTACCAACTGTTCCCTCATTCAGCTTGGTAAGTACCTATTTAGCAGGTCCATTTCTGTTCTGTACTTTGAATCCTTGGGAAGATTGTGCTTCAAGTCTTTGAATGGTAGTGCTGACTCTAAAACGACGATTAGGCAACACAATTTGCTGGAGACCTGCCTGCGATTGGAGAGGCTGGATGTTACTCAATTAGCAATGGTCTCGCGGGCTGCTTCAGAGTCTGGCACTATTGATCGAGACTGCTTGCGATGCGGATCCGGGTAAGAAGCACAGTCTCTAGAGTGGGACTGGTGTCTTTTCACGCTCATTTTGAAAGAAATGTGAGTCGAATTTCAAAAGTAGAAGAAATCCGTTGATTTTGGTGGAGGCTTTTTCACAAGTACCGATCTCCGAGAAAACTCGATACAATTTAGCAGCGAGGAGTTTTGAGTAAAAGTACTCCATGGCGAAAGTGTAGATAAAAGCCTAATATGGAACTGTCTCAGCTGTCTCAAGTTATTAAAGCTTAGTATGATGGAGCTAGAAGTAGTGAAAATTGAAGATATTCCTCTCCGAAGTGCAAGTGCGTTTGGAATCTCGTTGTTGGGTCCATAAATTTTCCGGTCTCGAGAAGGTATAGTGGTCAGATCCGAACAGATTCCAATCGAGCCGAGCTTTGTGAACAGGACGGTCCTCTTCACAGGGCTTTTGGTCTTCACAAAAAAAAGTTCCCTTCTTTTGCGCGAGGTACCCGGGGTTTTGCTTGTATTGCTTTTCCTTTGTTGATAGGAGGCCCCATTGAACAGGGAAAACGGCACAGGAGCTTGGGCAGGTTTCCATACAAGACCCTCTCAGACATATGCTCTCAACGCCTCCTATCTCATTGTGCGGCTGGGGAGTCTGTTCAAAACCAGGACTCAATATCGCTCTTCGCACAATGGAATAGACATAAAACGAGGACATTAGATTATTTTCCTCTTTTCTTTTGGCTGCACAATGGTGTCCAGAGAACACAGCGATGTTTGAAACTTCTTCAAGACCTGGTCTCTTGGCCCTCGATTGTCTTAGACCCCTTTGGAATCAAGGAACACGTTCCTCACAATTGTCCCATACTCTGATCATATCATCAACATCATCGAAGAATTGAGCACCGACGTAAAATTCAGTATGTCTGGAAACTCTGCTTCCACGTCAAGCGCGCTCAAAAACATATTTCCGCAAGGATACAAGCACCGAGTACATCGGCGCGGAGGGAGAGACGGTCCACGACCTCTTTCAATACCAAATTGGAACGGAACGAACTGCTCTATAGAGCCAAAGAGTACGAAGTGCAGTGTTGCCGCAACGGCAAGCCTTTACCCGTATCCCCTCAAAGCAATGGAAGCAGCGGCTCCTATGCAGGTTGCAGTCTTAAAACCCTACGTTGGACCCAACATGTCGACACTGGAAGGAGTTTTGATACCGATCGGCGGTGCTATTCTCCTTGTGCTTATGGCCTTTGTATGTTGGTGTTGGAGAGAACGGCATTGCTGCCGGAAAGATCGAGCAAGAATATCATCGCCTGGTGATTTGGAGCTGGGCAATCCGCGGAATGGACGTCAAGCAAGGCCATCACCCCCTCCAAGACGGATACTGTCGCGTGGCAATCGGGCTGCACTCAAAGGCACGCCTTCCCACTCGTCATATGTTTCCTGCTCATCCAAAGCTTGCATTCAAGGTCTGAAGCGGGAGCCTAACGGTTGTATTGTCCATGATCATGGGCATATTCTGGGTCCGCCGCACGTGGGTATCCTCAGACTTGGCCCATACTCATCTCCAACACCGACAGGGGAGCCCTTGAGGTCGTGGGGAAACGATCTAGAAGTTCAAGGGAATCGTAATGCGGTTGTAATCTTGACGGAAACGCCACAAGAACGAAGGACAGGAAGCGACGAAATCCGCTGGAGCTCATCAGAACGGACTCTGAGAGCCTCCATGGTATCAAGTGGTGAAACTGTTGTGGAAGAAGAGGGACACATTGGAGGAAATCGGAAAGAAGAGGCTGGACCTCCGGAGATAAGGGCGCGGTAGAGGTGCGGACGAGGTATTGTGTTCTAGAGAGCATAATTATGTTGGCAAGTGGCATAGGCGGCTTCGATAGGGCTCAAAGTGTGTGATGGAGGCAAGTGTAGAGCAGACTATTGCGGACAGGCAAGGGAGCAAAAGCGACCATGCGCATAAATTCCAGTCAGCTTGTATGTTGGTCTAGATATGCCAGGGTATCTTACTATTTTTTCTATTCGCTTTCTGCACGAATGAAAATATAGATCTAGTCTCCAACAGTCCCCTAAGGCCGTTAGCTATAAAGGATGACATTTAGTATGCTTCAAGGTCAATATCGTAACAATCTATGCAGGTTTTGAGCATCAATATTATTGATCTGTCGTCTATATGCTTGAGTCTCAATCGTGAGCAGATATCTTAAAATATGCAACGAGTGATTATTGAGGCAACGAACCATCTATCAGCGATGAACCGGGGCATCTTCCCTTCTTTTATCACTTCCACCACCAAACTTCTCATTTAAAACACTTATGAACTACGGCAAGGTGATCAATCTAGGGCCTCGGGTCACGGTTCTGATGCTCGTTGCGCAAGCGCTCTACCTCCCCAGGGTCCATGGGCGTCACTGATCCACTCGCACACGCCTGGCTAGATGGCGAATTCCTATCGTCGACCTGGAGACGGGATCCTATCTGAGCAGGTGGGGTGGAGGGACGTAGGTGTGATTCCTTCTTTTTGGCATCTTGAGGAGGCTTTTCCCCGCTGGTGCTAGCGGATTGGAGGGGCGCGTTGCCCTTGTTAGGCTGCTCTGGTTGCTTTTGAGAGGAAGACATTGTGGGCTTTGAATGGCAGCTAGCCAGATCGGTCAACAATGTACAGAGTTCTTACCTAAAGTTCGCGTGGGAAATGGCCTACTTCGGTCTGAATGATGGTATTACTTGGGTTGCAGACCTCTAATGTATTCTGTGGAGAGTGTGGTCTTAGCTTGGTAAGAGCCATTCGAGGGCAGTTGGCCATACCTATGGATGTTGGATGCTTGTGATGATAGAAAACAGCGCTACTTGAATGGTAAGCTGTCGAAAGTTGAGACAGGAAATGTGATCTTTTTAAATCTAAGATAGGCCAACAAGATTGAGAAAAAAACTAGCATGGCATTCCGGAAGGTCACCTTGGCCGGCAATACAACCCGACAATACATTTTCTTAGGCGTGACTTGGACGCGTGACTTGGAGTATAACAGAAGTACAAAGAATATCTTACTATAACAGCGAAGGCCAATCGTCACAACGCTATGGAGGACGACCCGCTTGCGGTAATACCACAGCCAATAACACTTCGTTTGGATTAAAGAGGCTTCAAATGTTATGCATGATGGCGGAAGAGGAATGCGGAGAAGTTCTTGTCACCATGGGGTCGGCGTCTTTAGCATTGCAGCGAATTCATACTGATGATAGGCAAGCTATCGGACAATACCATGCATACAAAGCGAGGACTAGGCCCATTGCCATGTTATCATTGGTTTAATTATCGAAGGACGACAAGCTCTAGGCAAATGTGCATCATCTATCTATTCACAACCAATTTTCCACAGGCAACGAACCATCCGCGATGATATGAAGGCGACTGTCCCACCCTCGAGAAAAGACGCAAGCGAGGCAAGTCAAAGATGCACGTCAACAGCGGCGGGCGTGGGATCCTTGCTGGCGTCGAGCGGACGCTAGAGAAATCGTCATCCCGCGCAATTTTCGCCATGAGAGTTTGTCATCAGCCATCATGGACATCAGAATACCATCTGCTATGAAGTTATCATTGTCAGACGCTCCATGGCTGTTGGAATATCCACGACATCGACCATGGAACACTAGATTGCAGGCAACGGCGCGGAAGGCAACGGCCAGCACACAATTGAACCCATTACACCTCCCACCTCTTCGATCGCCTATAGTGCCTTAACGTGGGGAACCACGTTCCTGGATAGATATACAGAGCTTCGAGCCATTGACTCAGCAATTGATCCTACACAGATCTTCTTGAAATTCGGTCCTCGGTTCATCGCGTTCGGTCTAAAAGCTTGAACACCACACTTCATACAAATTATTCTTATACAAAAAAGCTCCTAGTCGCACACGATAGGATAGTGAGGATCCGCGAGGATGGGGCTTTTGTAAGTAGCCCGAGTAACCTATGACTCTCTTTCACAAGTGGCTTACCTTGATTCTTCACAGAGCCCTAGGTACGCCGCTGGATTGGCCCGAAGCGAAGAAAAATGCGGACCATGTCCGGCAATGGGGCATTGAGGTGGGCACGACCATCGAGGGCAATATGTTGAAGCAGCAATGGCTCACATAATTGGCAGCAATTGCTCGCAATATGGAATCGTGCTAAAGGCAAAGAAAGAGACGCTCTGCGATGGGGTGACGAGGTGGGCCAAGACCTGGGCTCCTTTGGTAACAAATTGCTCATGCAGTAATTAGATCGAGTATATGGTCGTTGGTTTTGACGAGGATCGCCGAAAAGTCAGGTTGTCGCTGAAACAAGTGGATATTTTGAAAGCGTTGGCAGAAGATACGGTGCTGAGCGAGCAGGGTGGATGTGTGCCTGATTTACAGGCAGTGAAACAGTAGGACATCAAGACGCTGCGCGGAAGACAACGGGCGCTGATTTCCGCCAGCAATGGTGATTCGATACCGGTCTTCCATCCCGAATTCGGCCGCTTCATGCTGGAGGCAACTCCGGGCAAACCATGGGGAATTGGATTCAAGGATCTGCTGGACGTCGAGCCAAACATGAAATGGAGGTTTGTCATAGTTATTACCTTTGCATCAACGGGATGAGCGCTGACAGCTTTAAAGAAGGGTCATCGCGAAGGATCATATGGAAGCGAATGAATATCCAATCACTCTGACCACCTTCCCCCGCCTGGGCACACGAGATGACTTCATCACGCCCTATTTCCCGCCTTCTGGTGAGAGACTACGATCGCAATTCCTGCCCGATGAAATTGCGAACCCTCACATTCGCTTTCCTACACTGGCCGCGAATATTAGATCACGGCGAGGCCGTAAAGTGGAGATCAATGTTCCAGTATTCAGGGATGAAAATACTCCAACGCCCTTCGAAGACCCTACAGTCGACTACAGTCTAAAGAACTGGCCGGAGGATGACGATGTACGGAATGGTGCGGCAAAAGATGATCATATTTATATGGACGCAATGGCCTTTGGCATGGGCAGCTGTTGCCTGCAGGTAACCTTTCAAGCAAAGAACATTACCGAGGGGCGAAAGCTGTATGATCAGCTCAGCCCGCTGGGCCCCATCGTGCTTGCGTTGACTGCAGCAACACCTATCTACAAAGGCTTCCTAGCAGATACAGACGTGCGGTGGAATCAGATTAGTAGAGCGGTGGACGATCGGACAAGAGAAGAGCTTGGGGAAGCGGTATGTTTGGAATTACTCATGAGTGTCAAATGCTGATACGACCCAGCCCTTAAAGCACGACCGGTGGCGGTTACCCAAGTCCAGATATGCGTCGAACTCCACATATATATCTCAAGACTCACGGTTGCGGAAAGAATACATGGATCCTGAGCTCGTCGTAGATGAAGATCTGAAGCAGCGTCTAAAGGATGGCGGCATGGATGATCGATTGGCCACCCATTTCGCCCATCTCTTCATTCGAGACCCGATTGTCATCTTTGCCGAAGATCTGAAGGAGTTGGACCTCAATAAGACCGACCATTTCGAGAACATCCAGTCGACAAACTGGCAGCATATGCGGTTTAAACCGCCACCTCATGACAAAGATACAGGCTGGCGAGTGGAGTTTCGACCAATGGAGATCCAGATCACGGATTTTGAAAACGCCGCTTTCTCCATCTTTATCGTCCTAATCACTCGGGCAATCCTAAGCTTCGACTTGAACTTTTATATACCAATACCGCTGACGACTGCCAATATGGAGACAGCACACATTCGCGACGCTGTGCTGGGCGAAAAGTTTCACTTCCGAAACGACCCACTACCCCCTCGCCCAACCAGAGGAAATGGAACGTCCGGCACCACAACACCTGCTATGCCATCGAGACCTCCTACACCTACCGGCCCCGTCGAAGACGAACACTCTCTCATGACCATCGATGAGATCATAAACGGGCAACCAGGCGAAGGTTTCCCTGGTCTCATCCCACTTGTAGAGTCTTATCTAAACAGCATGAACGTGGACGTCGAGACCCGCTGCGAACTAGCGCGGTATCTGGACTTGATCCGGAAAAGAGCGAGCGGCCAGCTGTGGACGGGTGCGAAGTGGATACGGCATTTCGTACGAGAACACAAAGACTACAAGAAAGACAGTGTTGTGGGCGAAGGCATCAACTATGACTTGCTCAAAGCTGTGGAGGCGATTACAGAGACTGAAGGCAAAGGTGGCATTGGTGAGGAAATGTTCAAAGCTGGACGGATAACGAGACCGAAGGGATCGGCTTGTGGATGAGGAGTTTATTCAATTGGAGATATAAATGGCATTGGGGATGGTCGTGCGTTAGAATCTCACACAGCCATTAGATATCTGTTCTTTAAGACCAGCGTGCATATGATGCTCTTGAGGATTGACTCTGAAGCAGTCTATACTCAAGCCTGTCAAAAATTGTTTGTGCCAGACCAAATAGAGGGAAATCGTTTGAAGCGCATCACAGCGAGGGACCGAGGAGGGACACTTACTTGCATTTGCATACCCGTCTATGCTCGAAAGGCTGTCGACGAACTGTGCTCGGTAGAGTAACTAATTGGTACTTGGAGCTCCTCTTGTCTATCAACGGTTCAATCTACGTTTCATGACATATGCAGGGTCAAAAGCGCTCATATAATTCGCAGTGACCCGAGAATTCGTAGAATTTACCCATGCAGGAGGCAATTGATCTACCCGATCCTACCTACATATGGCCTCAACAATCCCATCTCAATGTTCATGTCCTCGATGCCGCGTATGGAAGCACCGCAAGAATCCGTCCTCTTAATTGACAGCGAAGCATGCCCATCAAATTTCCCACATCCATCGCTATCCTCTTCGTGTATTTGACGTTGGCCGTCCCACCGCCCATCACGCTTAGCAGTCCATTGTTCCTCCTTCCAGAGTCCGATCAGAAATGCAATGTGGTGGGTTGTCCAAACCCGTATCAAGAAGGCGCCCGTTTCTGCCGAAGCTTTAATACTGGCTGTATTTTCTGTGCTCCACATCCGAGATCAATGGCGCCGCTTGTTACTTTTGCTTGTGTTGGGCAATGGACTAGGCCACTGGTGGTGGAGCAGGGAAATCGCACTGCTAATAGGTCGAGGGATGTTTCTACCTTGTTAGCTATTTTGAGTAAAGAAGAGGGTTGAAAAGGTCAGGGATTTTCGGTGCTTCGATCACGCAAATACCGTTGGATTCTCCTCTCTCGCTGGGCATCCGCTGTATTCATTGTAGTCGAGTTGGACAGCTGCAGGGTTATCGTCTCTGTCCCGTTTCCATTCAAGCCCGGCTCGTCTTCTGGATCAGCCCACCACGCTATATGGCCTAGCCTTCGCATTTGTTGACCTTGCAACGCATACTTGAGAATCCGGCCTGCGATCTCAGCATGGAACGACGGCTCAGTTCTGCTGAAAGCGTCAATCTCAGCTTGTCTGAGAAAGTAAGCCATTTCTGGATCATAGTCGCCTGGGAACGAGGCTGCTTGCGGAGGAGAACTCAGCGTGACTGTGACGAAGGCAGTGTTGTCGGGATACTCTGGAGCGTCTAGATTGGTGGTTGGATCTGTCACATAATCCACAATTCCTTGGATTCCCCTGGTGACAAATCCGCCAACACCTCGAGAGCCGGTGCAGCGATTTGCAAGCCATCCAGCCATTCCTCTGATCTCGTTTGGTATGAGCTCGATTTGATCAATGTCGACAGGGCCGGCAACTTCGACAGAGATGGCTACGCCAGAGAACGAGGTATAATATGGGATGTCGAACAGCCCCGATGGTGTTGAAGGGTCGTTGACTGTATAGACTCTAGGTGTTGTGCCGTAGGGGAGAATTCCACCAGCCCACAATGCAGCAGACCGAGTCATACCGTGACCGTAGCCGGCGCTACAAAAGGCGAAGTCTGGAGCAGTTGGAGGAATGGGGTCAGGGGGAACGTATGAGCTCAGATTGGCCATGGTACATAATTGCTTATAAGCTCAAGCTCAGAGGGCATTTGTATGACTTCGCCCACAACGAGATCGGCAGGAGCAGCGCTTCAGCAGTACCGCTTCTGGAAACGTGTCAAATCTATTTCCCGAAACTTGTTTCGTCGCATCTGGACGATTTAGACGAAATTGCTTTTTGCGCGAGATACATAAGCACGTGGATCATAGCGCTTTAAGAGCAATAAGGCCAGAGGTGACAAAAGCTGTTGCAATGACAACACAGGCAAATATCTCTTTTCCGTGCCTGCCGTTTTCCTACTACAGACTCATGAGACGCATCTAAGGTAAGCCCTTTCGGCGTATACGTATTCTCCCGCATTTGCAAGACGCAATGTTCGTCCCGGATCGAGTACGTAGCCTCCCTATTCAACAATTGGACGGTAGTTTTCTTGCTCAAGGCTAGGATTCGAAGTTCTATGCTGGAAACATCAGCGACTGCGAATCCGGTCATTACTCCGGGATCTGTTGGTATGTGACTGTTGGAATGCGCGCGCAGCCTTGAAAGAAACTATGCGCAAGAGCATTCAGGCGCTCCAATGCCCACTCAAAGATAATCTTTCTTTCGGCTCGTCCTTGTGTATTGGTTCATATGCCACTCTGTGTCCCCACTTTTGCTTTCGAGCGTTCCACCCCTGATCTCGAATAGCCGCATGGTCATCCGCGGACCAACCTCCGCAAGCTCTACGCTTTGATATCCTGTCCGTACGAAGACATGATGCCGTACTTCTATGCTGTCCTCAATGTTCTTGAATGTCACCACCCTATTGCCAACTTTCTGATTCGTGGTTGCTGCTTCTCGAGGTGGGAATATGTGTTTCAAGATCTGGACCACACGCTTGCCGAGGGGGCTGTTAAAGTTTTCGAAGAGAAGGTGTGGGTAGGATTCGCTGACAGTGCCTTTGCTGGCGTTGGGAAGATCATGGCGTAGGAAGACGTTGTGTAAGGAGAAGGATGCAGTGGGACCATGGGGCAGGTGCGAGACCGTGAGAGCGGTCGGCACACCACGGTGCTCGTGAAGAAGGATCAAGTCTGTCAAGGAGGAGGCATTGGCGCTGGAGACGAGGTTTGGCAGGATGAGGGTTCCTCGGTTGAGACGGATCGACGTAGGTAGAAGTAATCTGATCTCTTTTGCAAAAGCAGAGAGCCGAGTTGAAGGCGATCGTGAAGTGGTGACTAGAGGTCGGGGATCTGTAATGCCAGATAGATGGGCGTACTCGTCGTCGATGTCATTGTGGGCTTCTGCGCTCTCATCAAATTTATAGTCTTCGCGTAGGGTCTTGTCGTTGGCTATCGCAGGATCTAGAGGCTTGCCAGTTGCCAGAGAGGCTTTGAGCTTCGCTCGTTTCTCTGCTGTCTCTGCTTCACGGAGGGTAAGGGCACGTCGGTGGAGGTAGTCTCGCCGTTGGCGAGCTTGTCTTCTCTGGAATGGTCGTAAGCATTACATTTGGCGAGTGGCGGAGAATTGGAGAGAGCATACTATCATGACAGTCTAATGAGGATAGCTTTAACCCAGCTTCTCCGCGCTTCGGACTTCATGATGATTGTTGTCGTTCAATGCAGAATTTCGAATGTGGAGAATTTCATGCATCCAGAGCCACCCTCCCCCCCTTGGCCCCACCAAATTTTGAGCGGCAAGTCGGCGCCTTGCTAAAATCCCTTCCATCACGCCTTTATACTTGTCAACACACATCCCTCTGTTTCCAACAAATCACTTCTTTTCTTTTCTTGTACTGGCGTTTGATGAGAAAGAGCGACTTCTTCCACGAAACTGCTCCCACCGCAGGAAATCTCCCATGGTGCTCTGAACCTCTTAGAACACCCTAGCCTTTTCCTTCGTGTCGATCCTGCAAGGTACCATCTTAGATTACACGATACCCAGGGTCATGGAGGGTGCTTTCACGCACTTGGGAAACCACTTGATCTCAGACTCAGCGTCTACGATCAATGCTGGTGACGATCTTTCCACCATCGACCCAGATGAGAGTATCTTAGACCGCGAATATGGGAGGGGCAATTTGACAGGAGGGCCCAGGAGACGTCGACATGACGACGAGGATGAAGGGACTGAGGCATTCGACGACGATGACACGGAGAGCATGGCCAGTATGCCTGTGGATGGCTTGAACGGCAAGCAAGGACTACGACCTGAAGAAGAGAAAGAATTACCACCTCACGCTTGCGCGTAAGTAAATGCACGCTCAAGCAGAGCTAGGATCAAGTTACTAAACGTGGGCATCCCCATGCAGATACTGTGGGATACACAATCCGAGCTCGGTCGTCCGCTGTCTGGCTTGTAGCAAGTGGTTCTGCAGCGCACGAGGAAACACCTCTTCATCCCACATTATCAACCACCTGGTCCGTGCGCGCCACAAGGAGGTCCAGCTACATCCAAGCTCAAGCCTGGGAGACACGGTCCTCGAATGCTACAACTGCGGCACAAAGAACGTGTTCCTCCTCGGATTCATACCTGCCAAGTCGGACACAGTGGTGGTGCTTCTCTGCCGTCAACCATGCGCTTCCATGCCCTCCTCGAAGGACATGAATTGGGATGTCTCGCGTTGGCAACCGCTAATCGAAGACAGGTCTTTCCTAACATGGCTGGTCTCTGCACCCTCGGACCAAGAGCAATTGCGCGGCCGTCATTTGAGCCCTCAAATGATTGCAAAGCTGGAAGAGATGTGGAAAGACAATGCATCTGCAACGATCGAAGACCTAGAGAAAGGTGCTGGTGTTGATGACGAGCCAGCCCCGGTACTGCTGCGCTACGATGATGCCTACCAATACCAGAACGTCTTTGGGCCTTTGGTGAAGATTGAGGCTGACTACGACCGGAAGCTAAAAGAGTCGCAATCACAAGATGGGCTGATCGTTCGCTGGGACTTTGGCTTGAACAACAAGCATCTAGCTAGCTTTGTCTTGCCAAAGCTGGAATTGGGCGACGTCAAGCTTGCCGTTGGAGACGAGATGCGGATCAAATATACTGGAGAGCTACGTCCAGCCTGGGAAGGCGTAGGTTACGTTATTAAGATCCCAAATAACCAGTCAGACGAGGTCACCATTGAGCTCCGTGCCAAGGGTGATCACAAGTCTGTGCCGACTGAATGCACCCACAATTTCAGCGCGGACTACGTATGGAAAGCTACCTCGTTCGACCGCATGCAGCTTGCTATGAAGACGTTCGCCGTGGATGAGATGAGCGTGTCAGGATACATCTTCCACCGCTTACTTGGTCATGAAGTCGCGGCAGCGCCCATGAAGACCCAGATGCCCAAGAAGTACAGCGTACCTGGCCTTCCAGAGCTCAACGGCAGTCAGATCAATGCTGTCAAGAGTGTTCTGCAGAAGCCTCTGAGCTTGATCCAAGGACCTCCAGGTACTGGAAAGACCGTCACCTCGGCCACAATCATTTATCACCTTGCTAAAATCAACGGCGGGCAGGTCCTTGTCTGTGCGCCGTCCAACGTTGCTGTGGATCAGCTCTGCGAGCGTATTCACAAGACTGGTCTGAAGACTGTGCGTGTCACAGCCAAGTCTCGCGAGGATGTTGAATCGCCCGTCGGTTTTCTTTCCCTCCATGAGCAGGTCCGCATGAACGATAGCAACGTCGAGCTAGTCAAGCTCAATCAGCTTAAGAGCGAGCTCGGTGAACTCTCGAGCCAGGACGAGAAGAAGTTTAAGCAGCTCACTCGTAGTGCTGAGCGAGAGATCTTGACTAACGCGGATGTCATTTGCTGCACTTGTGTTGGAGCCGGCGACCCACGTCTTGGTAGGTTCAAGTTCCGCACTGTCCTGATCGATGAGTCGACTCAATCAGCGGAGCCGGAATGTATGATCCCACTCGTACTCGGCTGCAAGCAAGTCGTACTTGTTGGTGATCACCAGCAGCTTGGTCCCGTCATCATGAACAAGAAGGCAGCGAAAGCTGGCCTCAATCAATCTCTTTTCGAGCGCTTGGTCATCCTCGGCTGTGCCCCTATTCGACTGAACGTGCAGTATCGTATGCACCCCTGCCTCTCCGAGTTCCCGTCCAACATGTTCTACGAGGGGTCTTTGCAGAACGGTGTTACCATGCAGCAGCGTCTGCGTCGTGATGTGGACTTCCCATGGCCAGTGGTTGACTCTCCAATGATGTTCTGGTCTAACCTCGGCAACGAGGAGATTTCTGCTTCTGGGACATCGTACCTCAATCGCACCGAAGCCTCGAATGTTGAAAAGATCATCACTCGCTTCTTCAAAGCTGGTGTGCAGCCTCAGGATATTGGTATCATTACGCCTTACGAGGGTCAACGTAGCTACGTGGTCAGTTCTATGCAGACTAATGGAACATTCAAGAAGGAGAATTACAAGGAGATTGAGGTTGCTTCAGTCGATGCCTTCCAGGGACGAGAAAAGGACTTTATCGTCTTATCCTGTGTGCGCTCTAACGACCACCAAGGCATTGGTTTCTTGAGCGATCCTCGCCGTCTCAACGTTGCTCTTACTCGAGCCAAGTACGGGCTGGTGATCCTTGGCAACCCCAAGGTCTTGTCCAAGCACCCGCTCTGGCATTACCTTCTCTTGCATTTCAAAGAGAAGAATTGCTTGGTGGAAGGACCACTCTCGAACTTACAGATCTCTCTCCTGCAGTTCAGCCGCCCCAAGCAGTCCTACCGTGGCCCTCAGCGCTACCAAATGTCTTACAACCGTGCTACTGACTTGAGCAACGGCATGAACAACGGTCGCAACGGTCCTCGCCAGGAATACAACGATGCAGGGTCTCTAGTGGGCTACATTCCAGATGATGTATCATCGGTGCATTCATCGTCTATCGGTGGTGTGGGTGTTCCCTCGGCATACCCACAAATGTTCTCTGGGTTCCAAGATAATTGGCCCACTGTGAACGGACGACGCGCCAATGGCGCCAAAAGCCGAGCTGGTACGGAGAGCATTGCAGGCGAGTCAGTTGCCGCTAGTGAGTCAGACGTCAATGGTCCTGCAAGCACTGTGGACGGCAAAGGCGGAGTCAGCCTGGCTGGTCTCAGCATTAACGATGCGAAGCAGACTAGCCTCAATCAGTCCGATCGTCTCAAGCGCTACGTTGAGGCAAGTGGGCGTCCCACTGATGGAAGTATCTACGCTGGGAGTACCGCCAGTAGCCGTCTTCCTCGTGGGGAGGATGATGATGTAAGGAGCGTCTCCACCGCCTTCGCTAGTCAAGTGGGACTAGGCAACTACGATTGATTTGTGTCTTCTGGATTGGGACAAATTTACGGTGGTTACCGATCAAAGCAAATCATATGCAAGGTTCACAACGACAATCCACAAGGCTTGCGATTCATGCAGGACCCGCAGCACTCAAAGCAATACTAGCAATGCTCTGGAGACTTCGGGTCTGCAAGAACCTCAACAATCTTCCGCTACCCCTGCGATGCAGATACGCCAACAAGAGAGAAGCAACAGTAATTGGTGCGAACAGGCGAAGCCGAAAAGAAGGAGAAGGACAGGAGGTTTAAAATGCGAACAGCTCCAGTGTGAGCGTACAGTCTTTACCCTACACCATGCGATACTTACTGCAGCACGTATTCGGTTCTGGGGATGTCAGCACTTGCCCTGCACAACAGCGTGGGATTCAATATTACCCATGGATCCTTCGATCCTGCAGCAATCCGATCTTCTCCGGAGTTCGTGTTCATGCTCCTCTGACAGGCTGCGTTTGCAGCATCTACATTCTCTTGACTGATATCTGTATCAAGTCGTGGGTGTAGTAGATAGTGAACAACGGTCGTTGCCTCACTTGCGATCCAATGATGACCGCATTTAGTCTGCGGCACGATGACTTGCATATGCATTGAGTCTTACTTCGAATCCTTTATTTCTGCCTTTGCCTTTGGTTCGTGGCCGAGGCTTTACCGTTTGCTTCTCTAGGTACACGTTCAATTATGTCCACTCTCAAGCGGACAGATCCTACGTGCAGGCCAGTCAGAGGCCTGCACAGCTCCACTCCAATTCCCTTTTCTTACCACATCGCGGTACAAGATCCTCGGGCTACGGGTTTTATTACCAGATCGAGAAGTAGCATATGTAGACCCGGTGCAGCAGCTTCCCACGATAGCCGTTGAGCATGCATGCAGAGCCAACAAGCATATTTGCAGCTGCCATGTTCATCCTCGCTTTCCTCTAACAAGTCCCTAAGCAGGGGTACCTTAGACCCGGAGGCCACAAAACTTCTAGGCATCTCTAGCGGGCAGCACCCGCCCCAAAGTGATTCCCTTTCCAGCCGTCCTCCTAATCTCGCGCCAATCGGTTAGACGCTTAAGCCGATTCAGGAAATGATAGACCCCCCAAAAAGGTCGCCTGACCGTTTTTGTGCAAGTGGGGGGCGTTGTTTTTGTACTAATCAAAAACGGCCACATCTTGCAAACGCCCCCCCCACCAAAAGAGAGCAGGCTTCAGATCGCTCCTGTCACGTCACCCGCCACTATTTTATTTACTATGTTGTCCTTTGTTTCAGGAGGATCGGCGCCGTCGTGGGCTGAAAAGCTGGTTTGGTCATTCCGCAGTTTTGTTATTGCCACTGCCACTCCTTTGTACGGAAGACTTGTATTTGTGGCTGCATTTTCTCTTGTCGCGTGCGCTGGGCTGGTTCTTTATTGCTCCAATACTTCTGTACAAACTGCGATATACGATTTTACAGCTACCCTCAAGGCCATGGCGGTCGCTCCAGTTTCGAAGGCGAATGATCCGTCAGGTGACTTTCAAGGCGACATCAAGGTCAACAATAATCCGCCGAGTAAAGCAGACTTGGAGAAGGTGGCAAAGCTGCCGGTGCTGGGTGTGAATAAGAAATCGCATACGTTCAAGAGCTTGTGGGCTGATGATGAGAATGGGCCGAGGAGGGTGCTGGTGGTTTTTATACGGCATTTCTTCTGCGGTGTATGTCTTCCCTATTCTCCTGTCGTCGTCTCTGTATGTATGACCATCGCTGATACGGCCTTCCTGTGCAGAACTGCCAGGAATACCTCCGCACTCTCTCCTCCTCCCTGACTCCCGAATCGTTATCACAACTCTTCCCACCAACCTCCGTTGTCGTAATAGGCTGCGGCTCACCTGATCTAATACCGATGTACATAAAAGAGACAAACTGTCCATATCCTATATATGCAGACCCCACGCGCCAACTATACCACAAATTCGGCATGACGAGGACGCTCAACCTCGGCCCAAAGAACCCAGAATATATGCAACGAAGTATGCTGAGTGTGGTGCTGCAAAGTATCGTCCAAGAATTCAAATCCGGGAGAAACATGCTCTCAGGTGGCGATTTCAGACAGGTTGGCGGGGAATTCATTTTCGAAAACGGGAAAGTTACATGGTGCCATCGAATGAAGAACACACGCGACCACGCAGAAATACCAGAATTAAGAAAACAGATAGGATTGGATGGCGCGTTGCCGCCGAAGCGGGATCGATGGTCGACTGCTGGGTTGGGACAGGGGTTGGGGAGAAGATTGAGCGAGCGAAGGCGAAGTTGGGGCGGGTCAAGGAGTCGGAGTAGGAATACAGAAAATGGAAAGGGGAGTCCAAATAGGAGTATGATGAAGGGGGTTACGGAGGAGGGGACGCAAGAAGATGCGCTGGCGAAGTTGACGGGGAAGACGAACGGCGATGCAAACGGTCATACAAATACGGGTGTGGCGGAGGAGGAGGTTGTAAATGGGGTTGTGGGAGAGGAGAAGGCTGTCAATGGTATGGCCAACGGGGCTGCGAATGGAAGTGCCAATGGCCATGTTGTTGCTGCTTGATGCCTTTTTGGGCTTGAGATCTGCTTGTGTTTGCTTTAGTGCGCGCGAATACCACTGTTGGTTATCTGATATTGCTTTTGCTTCTTGTATATTCTTTGGAGAACGCCTTGTGAATAGTCATGTGGTTCCTATGGGCTGATTGATAGAAGATGCGCGGAATCTATTGGTCTTGCGGGAAAGCACGTGAAATTGTATGCCTCACTTTCTTTGTTCGCTTGCTGTGAAGTAGAAATGGTGGAACGCCTAGATGGAAAGGCGACACGATTCACAGTCAGATTTTCGAGATACGAAGACACCCCTTCACCTGAACAATCCCACTCATCACCATAGTGTTTTACATCAACCGCCCCTGTGATGATAATTCCACCATGACTTACCCGTGATACACACACTCATTCAATTATCGTTGTAGAGTACTCTCTTCATAACAGGTCACAATCCATGAGCATCGCTCGCGCAACTTCTGTAAGTCTAATGGTCGAGTGCGCCGAGATTTAGGTGTAAAGGATTCTGATGTCGAGTAAGGGTGGATAGGTATGAAAGTTACTTGCGGACTGCTAATTGATTGGTTTGATCTGGCTCGAGTGGAATAATGGCCGTATTATTCCGACGAGTGAAAGAAGCTAGCGGCCGTTGGAGATCTGGAATTATATTTATACCACGCATGTCAACGCTGACAGGATCCACAGTCAGAGCGCTTTTGTTGTTCTTCTCGTTTTGTTTCATCGCAAAAGCTTCACCATCCATCAGACCATGGACATAACACTCACCAACAACGTGAAAGTACTCGTCCGGCTCGTCTGGATTATCCTTGCGAAAAAGAACCGGAACAGTGCATCCGTATAGGATACAGATAAGGTCCCGTTTCTTGGTCTTTTCGGGACCTAGGCCCAACATACCTCGTTGGGTCTTGATGAGCCTTCTCATCCAGACTGCTTCCTGCACTCTTCGAGCGAAGTTCGCCACGATTGTGCTATTCCCGTAGTGTACCAACGCACTCGTACTGATGTGGCCGCCCTTGACGCTCTGGTTGCGGGCAGTTTTGCAGGCTCGTTGGTGATATGTCGGAGGGTTCAGGCCGTTAGGACCTCTGTGTGCGACTAAAGTACGCCAGAATTGATCAGGGGGCAGTATAGAGTCGTCAGCCCAGTCACCAGCAGCTAGCCATTCGTTGACGATGATACCGTCCGCAGCGTATGGCTTCTTTGTACTGACGAGATCGATGACAAAACCCTCCACGTACGTACTGTGTGCTTTTGCTCCTGTACCAAAGCACCAGCCGGTCGTTGGTCTATCTGGTCGATAGGCCACGGGTGTTACCTTGGTTTCTTTCGATGCACTGTAATCCCTATTGCTAAGGCCTGGTACTCCAACCAGAGTGTCCGCGTTCTTGCGGCCGTAGTTCCTGTCTGGACGAGCGCCAAATGCGGTGTTTTCCGTTGTCACAAGCCATGAGGGTGGCTTTTGGATCTCTGAAATCGCATTCTCGGGTACCCACGGCCTACAGATGATGTCTAGTGACACCTGGCTTTCGATGGTGAATATGAGGATTTCCTTGCAAACCTCGAGGAAGTCTTTGTCCTAGTCGATGAGGATTTCCTTTTTCAGGACTGCATTCTTCAGCTTCCTCTGTACCATAAGTACACGTTCTCTGTCTTTCTTCTCCTTTAATTCTACCGCCAAATCCGTCCCTTGTCCCGATAGATGCGTCCCAGGTTCAATATCGAGATCAATAGTCATTCTCATCCCATCTCGGAAATTCTCGCTCTGTTGTAGTCGTCGCGGGAACGGTTTCATGGTCATTGGTTGCTATCACGGGCGAAGGCGGAGGTCGGTGAGCATTCGGCGTTCCAGTGGGCACTAAAGATGGTGTTTCATTCTGCTTTGCCCGAGACCTGACGTCTTTTGCTAATGCAAGTATAGCATAGATAGTATCGTGCGGTTTCAGGGCCATATATCATGGGTTACTTACCAAAGGAAGATATCTTGAGCACAAAAGTGGCGGAAAAGACGTAAAGCGATCGTCGATGGGTACAGAAGGCTACCCGACTAGAAAACGAGGCAAGTGACTAGCAGTAATAGCGGTACCTACCGTGTTTCTGGTGGTTGGAGGAGGCAAGAAGTCCATCAGGCTGCTAATAGAGAATCAAGTCAACTTTGTTTGGGTACATAGATGCAAAATCTCAACGTTATAAATTGCCACAGCCGTATGCAGACTGTGACGGGTCGGATAGAAGATATTCCACGCCGCAAAATTCAACCGACCATCATGCTGGATGTTCCAATAAGGCAGAAGAAAGGCGCCAGTGGCGGCTTGGTCGAGAATAGACAATCCCGTTTGTGAGGCATTGCGGCCAATGAGAATCAGAAAATGCCACCGTCATCATGATTTGTCTTTTATATTAGCAGAAGTTTCTGACATGCGTTCATAGATAACAGTGAGGAGCAGCTACGCGTAGGTGTCGTTGCAAGGCTATCCCGCTATAAATAAAATTCTAGCGGGGGGGGCTTACCCGCCGGAGATCGGCCCTTTGAGCAGACAGGATTGTAAGCAGGACTTTTGAGGCCTCATTATCAATCACGATGGCTGGGATTGGAAATGAGACCGTTGCATGATTTACATTAACAGCTGACCTAAACAAATATGTATTTCCGGAAGGTAAAATATGGGAGCAGGATTTGCCAACGATGATGTGGCAGGTGTGCTAGCTGTTTAGGTTCTCGGTCCCGGCCGAGCAATGTTTGGTAGAACTACGCTTCCATCGCTCCCCTCGTCCTATTAACGCGATCTCGAAGTGGAGTGAGGTCTTTGCCATCGGCTTCGAAGGCCACTCAACTGTGTTGCCGTTGCTTACGCGTTTTATACAGAGCCGTCAGAGGCTAGCCAATTGCTCCTCTTAATGGGCGCCCGTGTCCATAGCCTGCTTGGCTGTGGCTGAGTGATGGTATAGTTCTGTGGATACTAAATCCGCAGACTCACATGAGCTTTTCATTTTACCTGAATAACTACAATGAAGCTTCTATGGCTCAACGGTGGCTTCGACCACCTCCGGCTTGACATCGTCGGTTTGTGAGTTGAAGCTACCTCTGCCAATTGCTGCGTCACTAATACTTGCAAGTCTCGCTATCTTAGGAGAAGGCTCCGTCAAGGCAAACGCACAAGTTTCGACTCTATCACTCCTCTCCCTCGTGCCTCGTCTCCTCCCTGCTCCTCAAGCCCTCATACGTACTTCACGCCCCGAGAGCCTCAAATCCGACACCGGCAAGGTCATCGGAGCTCGAAGCGGTGGTATACGCGACCATGTCAATCACATTGCCCATCTACTACACAATCGTGAACCCTTGGCGAATTACGCAGTACGCTGCGAACGTATCACGAAACCAGATAGGGATAAGACAGTGACCGCTAAGACTTTTGGGCCCCTTGCTTTCGTTGAGCTGCTGGGTGCAGCGATGAGCCTAGCTCTCGTGGTTCTCTCCATCATTCGCGATGATGGCTTTGCTCTGTGCACCACAATACTACTTTCGTTCCTCTCGAGCCTGATAGGTCTAAGCAGTCGCTGGTCCCTCGAGCTCATGCAACGCAAAGCTAGTAGGCGCGTACCAAGAGACAATGTCATTATCAAGTATCCAAACGGAGCTTTCCTCATCGTCAAGTGCGATGAGAACATTGCCAGGGAGCTTTACTGGCACCCCGAGGAATGCATATACTACTATGGGGCTACGACCTACCGGATCATTTCGCTGGTCGGAACTCTCACCCTCATGTTCGGCGTTATTTGTCTCGGTAACAGTACACTCTTCCTACAGGTCGGCTTCGCCGCCTCATACATGATTTTGAATGCAGCATATTGGGTTGTGGCTGCCTTACCACAGCAATGGCACTGGGATCTGTCGTGCTACGAGGTCAATAAGGAGATCTTCGAAGGCGAGGAAAAACAGAGCAGCTTTACAATGGCCCTATGGAAAGCCATAGCTATCACTGAGAGTGTTGAGTGGGTGAAGAATGGACAGGTCGCTCCAGTCAGCGAAGCGTGGAAGAATTGGGTGGATATGGCTGGAGATATCGTAGACAGGCAAAAAGAGAGGCGGCAGCTAGCGGCAGCATGTTCAGACGAGGCCGATGATGATGATCGGGGCAGCATAAGGTCACTGCCGCTGTGGGATCCAGAGCAGGCATTGACCGATTTCCTAAACCCAGATGAAATGGGGAAGAATGTGTAGGAGGTTAACTTTTGAGCAAAAGAGAAATCATAGGCGGTTAGCCTACGCGGTGCTATAACGATCCCACGACTTTTTGCTGCATAGCGGCATCTATCAGTATGCTTCTCTCATACCCATCTAGGTCTTACTGATCTCTTTATAATTCACCAATTTAGATCCTCTCACTTAACGTCGTTCTCTCATATATATCAAGACCCTTGCCACGATCATGTCTTGCTTCGCTGATCATTATCGTTCTTAGGACAGATTCCATGGAATTTATCAAGAGCCAGGGCAGGAGCTCGTCGTTGTATATGTGCGGCGGATGACCAAGGAAATCAAGGCGGTGGCTCGCCTCCTCAACCTTATTGCAAACCCATTCAAGAACGTCAAGTGGAACCTCACTCCTTCTCTCACCCTTTCTCATCCTAGACATCCGTATCGTCCCTCCCTAACCCCTCCAACAAAATCATCAAACTGAATACCGATATCATTCCACCATCACGTCACAATGGAGGAGAAGCTCTCAGCACAAGACCCGCCAGCTCAGACAAACGACCCTTCTGATCCCATTACCAAGCCATTAGACCCCGACCTTAAAATACGAAGCAACGGATTATAACTCATCAGACCTCGACCTCGACATCGAATCCCAAACCCCAGACAGCAAGCCGAATCTGCTTTCCAGAACGATCTGCCGACTCTCTCAAGTGAATCCCTCCTAAATCCTCGGCACCCACATTATCCTCATCTCAATCATCAGACAAATATACCAGCTTGCCGGCACGGAACTTTCAAGCAGACGTCTGCAGAAATTCTGGAATTACGCCAATGTTGCGTCTCAAGTCTATGCTCTAGCGTTCATCGTCGCTGTTTGGATCTTCTTCCGGAAGACTAGCGAAAGTTCTGCGATGGCTGAGGTCAGGGTTGCGATGAGGTGCTGTTTGGTACGGGGTCTTTCAGCAGTGAGGCCCGTAAACCCTTCTAGGGCTGGCAACTGGTCAGTGATTTGCGAAATGCACCGTTCTACTGCAGATAATCACCGTCTCAATTACCAGCAATAGCCTCACTCTATGCCATGCTCTGGCACGCTTGATCATCACTGCCCTTCAATCCGAGCGTGGAAATGTCGTCGATTTCTGGCTCTTCAAAATCTTACAAGCTGAACTTTGGATGATACCTTATGTAACCCTCGTTCCCTCAAACGACCATTGTCAGAATTGAAACATGGGCTTTCGCTGCCACCTCGTATTTCAGTCGATGCACGAGAATACCGAGTCAATTACGGAGAAGGTGATCTTAAGACCTCGGCTATCAGAAGCCCCAGCGATCAGCAACTTCTTCCCGGTCTGGCATTTCTGATTGCAAGCTTCTGCATACACTGCACGATCTCGGTGTACCATCTCAGCCTATCAAGTGATCTGGTCTGGCTATCTGCGGATGTGCATTTGACGTCGCCTGGAGTACTTCAGACCGACTTTCTTAAACGACCAGCCCTTCGGAACTAGTGTGTGATTTTAATAGCTTGCATGGCAACTTTCCTTGTTGCTTCCAGCGTGATGCAGGGGCATTGGGCTTCGTACCAAAGTTGGAGCTATGATGCACAATGCTTGTTCAACGACCTTCATAGAGATATAGGTAGTAAACGTGGCTATTGGAAGTCTGTCAACGTTTTCTTGACTTTCTTCTACTATCTCCCAGGAACAATTGTGCTATTCAAACCACCTCTGAGACTTATGGAGGAGTGGCTCGTCAAGAAACCAAGCCAAGTGATAGAAAAGAGCATCACGAAGATCAGAGACCAAAGATCTCGAGTCAATGGGGAGACATTTGCAGGAATCCCAACGAAGAATCTCTACTATCCTAGCTCTCATGGATCATCCAAGCTGGTCCAATGGGTACAAATCATCTTGATTACGCTCTTCACATCATCAGTGGCGAACTTCGCCATTAATACCTTTTGGCTTGGCTTCGTTATACAAGGGTCTTTCTCAGATCGTAACATTCCACGCTCATTGATCGGTGGCAATGGAGACGCCACCAGTGGGCGACAAAACTCATGAGCACTCTAACCGTTTTAGGCAATAATTTCTAGGCTAGCATTTCATGGATTTTATGGTCTTAAACGCCTTTCTACCATTGACTTGACTTAATTAGGGCATAGTAGCGATCCGGCTGCGCACCTTATCCAGCCCAATTTCGTCCCATACCTGGTGAGCCTAGAACTTATTGCCTAAAAGGGTTAGAGTGCTCATGAGTTTTGTCGCCCACTGGTGACGCCTTGACCTTCGGCCAGATCGTTCCCATCCTCCCCCTGAGCTCAACGACCTTTGCATCTAGAGAAGCAATCGAAGGTATCTACTCGCCATTCTTGAAATGCAGAGAACGCTAACGGAGGAGACAGATCTGTGAACAGAACGTGAAAAGAAAATGACACTACAAACAGGTAACACAATGAATAGCCTAGGCAACGATCGTCGGATACCCTCTATCAATCTGGAAGGCACCTAGGGGATTGAGATGACAATCATGGCGGTGACCTTGCAAGATCCAGAGAATGATGATGAATCAATACCATTGCCACTCCAGCACGCTGACACTGAGATGGGAAGGGAACCCATAGCTTCTGGGCAAGAGAGTAGGCTGCAGAGGCAGGATTCATACAGGCGGACATCCTTTCCTCCTCCCCTTCCATGCTAGTAACACTAGGTTATGGAGACTCGGTACAACCATTACATTATGATCGATTGGCCAGTCTATCCCAAATATAGCTGACAAGAAAGCAATATGTGCTCTAATCTACCCCAGGTCTTTCATAGACCCCAAACCTGTCTTAGTCTTGTCAAATTAGTGAGCCACCAATCAGATGATTGTTCATACGATGTTACGAAAGCAGCCACCTGCCACTGTTGAAGTCAACGAGCATGGACACGGACAATATATGCCACAATTTGACAGTCACAGCAGCGCACACCGCCGAGGCACTT
>JAABUS010002214.1_pt1 | contig 37817 bp, 38 predicted proteins | sample 5560161 | NCBI WGS metagenome assembly JAABUS01 (sample SAMN10711885, study PRJNA513376) | rock metagenome | isolation source: Antarctica rocks | place: Antarctica: Victoria Land, Trio Nunatak nord | collected 2016-01-04
TTGCGTGATCAATGCAGATGATTTTTACGGTGCAGAAGCTTATGAAAAAATGGCGAAGTTTTTAACAGAAGATGTTACCGACAACCACTTTTCGTTGATGGGTTACCAAATTGACAAAACATTGTCCGAGCATGGTTCTGTTTCGCGCGGTGTTTGCAAAGTGGATGAAAACAACAACCTGGTTGAAATCAACGAGCGTTTGAAAGTTTATGCAAAAGACGGACAGATCGTTTATGAAGAAAACGGCGTAGAAACACCGCTGCATGACGATCCGCGTGCTTCCATGAATTTCTGGGGGTTTTCCCCGGCCATCTACGGCTTAATGGAACCCTTCTTTAAAAAGTTTGTGGAAGCAAATTCTGCTGATCCGAAAGCGGAATTTTTACTGCCAAAAGCAGCAGACGAACTGATCAAAGCCGGGGAAGCATCGTTCCGGGTGATCCCGACTTCGGCGCAATGGTTTGGCGTAACTTACAAAGAAGATAAACCGATCGTTCAACAAAAAATATCAGAACTGGTGGCCGCAGGGACTTATCCAAGCAATTTATGGGGATAAGTTTTGTGCTGTTATGCTGCACCTATTTCAGCATGATATCAGAAAAGTTCAATTATAGTTTTTAATAATATTAAGCCGGTAAAAGAAGTATTTAGATGCTTCTTTTACCGGCTATTTTTTGGTGTCAAATCGTAATCTATAAAAAGCCTCACCCTAAATCCCTCTCCAAAAGAGAGGGACTTGAAAACCCAGTGCAGCTACTCCCTCTTCTTTGGAGAGGGCTGGGGTGAGGCTTTTTAAAAAGGTTTCGGGTGAATCTTTATAAATGAAGCTTTATCTTATCTTCTCATAATTGCCCAACCACTTACAAGAGAAATCAAATCTTCAATGCCTCCAACAATCGGGTCTTTGGCGTGTGTTTTTTTATCGACATACTTCCTTAAATAATAACTGCCAAAAGTTACGGCCAGGGCAGAAGCGCCGCCCAATATCAAACCTTTGGCAATGCCAGCCCTGTTTGCACGGAACAATCCTGCTCCCGCCAAAGCACCAGAAGCAACCCTGGCTGCTACTTGCGGAAAAACAATTCGGTTAGGGCCGTTCGGGCGTTTGTCCCCAATGATTTCTCCCGCAGTTAATACCTTGGTGATGATGGCCGTAACTGGTGATTGCAAAAAGCTTAGTTTCGATTTACCTAATGCTTTACTGGGATGCTTGCTCAAAAAATAACTGATGATGGTTGGGGCAACGGTTGCACGCATCCCTGCTACGGCACCAAGCCCAATGGCCTTGGCTATTATTTTCTTACTGTTTGTCATACTATTTGTTTTGTGAGGCTTTAACAGGCAGTAAGGCTTATGGTTTGCATTTTAATCAAAGCAATAACAGGACCGGGGCGAATAATTATTGCTTTGAAACAAAACCTGACTTGTTTTGCTGTTTTTATAGGGTAAAAGAAGCATCGCATAATTATCCTGGGATAATTTATTGTCCTTTTATACTGATTTCTGACTCATCAGAAAACAGGCCTATGCTTCTTTTAGCAGGTAAATTTATATAATGGAAATATACTGTCCGGCTCAATCCCTCTATTTCACCTGCCACAAATTATCCTCCTGGTTTACGTCTGCCAACCGATGGGTCGGATCAATCTCAATCCAAGCCAAGTTGCCTAATTTCCCATTTACTTCAACCGTATAAGTTGGGTGCGTCCATTTCCAGGGTTGTTCCACAATATGTTGTATTCCGGGAAATTCATCAGCTTTCCCGCCAAACATCAAATACATCGGAATATAATACAAAGCTTTTTTCCCGTTTTGAAAAGTCAGTTGCAGATCAATTGGCATCGGCATCTTGCCTTTATTAATTAACCTGATCTTCGTTTTATTGCCTTCCTGCCAAACACTGTCGATACCGTAATCAATCGTTTTGGTGGTGTTGATCCAGTACTCTTTATACCAATCCAATTTCATATTGCTTACCTTTTCGGCTATGCGGATAAAATCATTTGCGTTTGGATGTTTCATGTGCCATTCGCGGTAGTATTGCAGTAAAATCTGATCGCGCGTTTTGGCACCGGTAATGTAACCCAATTGCTCCAGAAAAATCTCTCCTTTAGAATAAGAAGAAATGCTATAAGCTAAATTGGTTTCATAATGATCGGCGTGTGTAGTTAAAGGCTCCTGCAACCCTAATTTAACTAAAGCATAATAACCGGCGTAAGCATTGGCATGTGGTTGTTCGGTCAAAACAGAATCCAAGGCTTTTAACCGGGGATCAGTTGGATTAGCAGCAGCCATTTTTTTGTACCTGAATTGGGTATAATCCCGGCTTACCAAATCTTCGGCGTAACTGGTAAAACCTTCGTCCATCCAAGGGTACTCACTTTCATTTGTGGCCAACATGCCCTGATACCAGCTGTGCATCCATTCATGAAAAACAGTGCCTAAACTTGACCCGTTAATTAGTGTAGCCATAGGATATTCCATGCCACCATCACCGCCCTGCACAAAAGAATATTGTTTCCAGGGATATGGGCCAAACGTTTTTTGGATGTAGGGCAACTCTTGCAAAGCCGCATCCAATACCTGCTGCCAGCGGTCGTCCCAGTTTTTAATGTAGTTTTCTGTATTTTGATAAGTGTTTTTTTGTGCTGGTTTTAAGGCATTAAAATCTTGCTGCAACTTCTTCAAGTCGCGGTTGTAAATAACATTAATAGTTTTTCCATCAGCAGTTTGAGCTGATAAATGCTTAAATTCCGGATCGGCAGCCCACATAAAATCATGGACGTTAGGGGCAGTAAAATGCCAGGTTAAAGTGTTTCCTGCAGCTTGTGTTACTTTGGTTCCCGGCGCTTCATAACCAAAACCAATTTGCTGCGGGTTTTGCAGATAACCAGTCCCGCCGATCAAGTATTTTTTATCAATCGTAATCTTTACATCATAATCTCCCCAAACGCCGTAAAACTCCCGGGCAACGTAAGGTGTTGGATGCCAGCCTTCGTAATCGTATTCGCACATTTTGGGATACCACTGGCTCATGGAATAACGGACACCGGTTTGCGGGTTATCACGGCCGCTCCTGCGGATTTGCAAAGGAACCTGGGCTTCAAAAGTCAGGTCAAAAACCACTTTGCCATGCGGTAAAATCGGTTTGCTTAAATCTACCACCAAAATGGTTTCCTCGGTTTTATATTTTTGGGCAATGCCGTTCATCTTCAAGGACAACACCTTTTGATAACCAATTTCCTGCGGCGATAGTTTTTGGATGCGGTCTTTTACACGCACGTCCCAATCCTGTTTTTTGTTGGTGATGGTTTTGCCCAGTTCGCGGCTGCGCGTGTCCATCATGCTGTTTGGTTGGAAAGCGTTCCAGTACAAATGGTAAAAAACACGTTTTAAAGTATCGGGGGAGTTGTTGGTATATTCCAGTTTTTGGGTTCCGGTGAAACGGTTGGTCTGCACGTTCATGTCCACATTCATGGTGTAGTTAACATGCTGCTGCCAGCGCTCGGATTGTGCGACGGCAATCGTTGTGCAGAAAATCAGGAATAAAAAAGTAAGGGTTTGTTTCATCGTATCCGGTTAATACTGTTTTTACAGGCATAAAAACAGCATATGGCTAAAGTAACATTACCGAGTTATTTGTGCAAGCCGGAACAGCTTTTTTACAGTTTTTGCTGCAACTGTTTGTTTAAGTTGATTTATATATGCTTCTTTTATCATCGCGATGTTAACAGCAAGCGCGACGGACAAGCAAGGGCTACACCCAGGCGCAATGGGCTGAATGCCGCTCGGAGGCGATCCGGCATTCTTGATCTCGTTGGTTCTTTTGTATCAAGACAAAAGAACTTAAAAACAGGGCGAAGACCCGTTACAACATCATTTTATAGTTTAAGCAAACCTTTGGTTGCTTGTATTATGTTCTTTTTGCTTGAACAAAAAGAACCAAAAATTCAAGACAAACCCGATCCCTCCGGGCGTTTTGTCGGGCCTTCCCGCACCAAGGCGTAGACCTAACGCTTCGGAATGTACGTAGCAGTCAACTTCTAAGGTCATCGCCCAGGCGCATGGGGCTGGATACCGCCCGGAGGCGATCCAGCCGTTCTTGATCTTTTGGTTCTTTTGATCAAGCAAAAGAACGCACAAAAAAAATCTAAATTATCGATAGAAAGAAGATTCCCACTTCGTCCAAATTGACAGCAAAGGCAAATGTCCAGCTACTTTAAATCCCTAAAACCTGTTTCAATTTGGCATAACCGGCTTTGCTGACCGGGATTTTTGCACCCAACTTTAAGATCAGGATATGAGTTTCCTTTTCATAAGGGTCAATCCTAACGATCTGTTCTACACGAACAATATAAGACCGGTGAACGCGCGTAAACAAGTTCGGGTCTAATATCTGCTCAAAAAAACTCATGGTTTTGTTTTTGAGGAACGCGCCGTTTGAAGTATGAATGTTCACATAATCGTCCGCAGCTTCCAGGTAGATCACTTCCTGAACCGGGATTACCTTGATTTTGGTGCCTGTTTTTACCACGATCCGGTCATGTTGTGCCGGGGAACTGGCTGCAGTTTCCAATAAGGCCGTAGTTGCTTCCGGTTTTTTAGGTTGATTTTCCAGGAACTTTTCTATCGATTTGTTAAAGCGTTCTTTGCTGAAAGGTTTCAACAAATAATCCACCGCATGTGCTTCAAAAGCTTTTAGCGCGTATTCATCAAAAGCGGTAGTAAAGATAACAGCAGGTGCATGATCAACCAGTTCCAGCATTTCAAATCCGTTGATCTTAGGCATTTGCACATCCAAAAAGATCAGGTCCGGTTTGTACTGCATAATCGCTTTAATCCCTTCAAAGCCATCCCCGCATTCCTGCATTATTTCAATTTGAGGGAATTGCTGCAAATATTCCTGCACGATAGAACGAGCCAGCGGCTCATCATCAATGATCAATACTGTTTTTACCGGCATAAATTATTCAATGGTTTTAAGGTTTAGGTTTTGAGGATTTAAACTTTGTGGGATTTTAAGCGTGATATTGAAAGTATTGTTTTTGGTTTGGATTTCTACCAGATCATGCCGCGCAAACAACAGGTACAGCCTGCGCTTTACGCCGCTTAACCCAAAACCTGTTCCGCGGTTGGGCGATGCCGTTTCCGGGTCATAGGGATTACTGATGGTGATCTGTAATTGTTGGTTGACAACCAGTGCTTCCAGTCTAATTGTTACCTCGCCGATGGTATCGTACAAACCAAATTTAATGGCATTTTCTACCAAAGGCTGCAGCAGCATCGGCGGAATCTGCATGGCATCGGCTGCATCGTTATGGCGCAAAACCGTAGTAAGCCGGTGTCCGAAACGTACTTTTTCTATATCAAGATACAGTTGCAAGTGCTGCAGTTCGTGTAGGAGGGAAACCCATTGCTGTTCTTCTTTTAGCGTTCCGCGGAGAAAATCAGAAAGCTGATGGATCATTTTTCGGGCTTCATCCGGTTTAAAACCAATTAATGCACTGATGGAATTCAAACTGTTAAACAAAAAGTGAGGCTGTAATTGCTGGCGTAGTTTGTACAGTTCGGCATCGCGAGCCAAAGTTTCGGCAGCAAGCTTTCTTGCTTCATTTGCTTTCTGGTCTTTGTACACATAACGCAATGCACTCAACATGGCCATACAGCCAATGATCAGGAACGAAATGGAAAAGCGGATGGTCAGGGATTGGATCAGGAAAGCTTTATATGCCGGATCGGGGATCAATTGCGGCAGCAGCCAGCGGCAGGCAGCCAGCCAGAACAAACTTAAAACCAAGCAAAGCATCAGGATAAAAAACGAGCGGCCTTTTTCGGGCTGGTAATATTTAAGGTTGTTGCTGATGAGCAAACAGGCTCCGGCCAGCAAAACACTGGTGGTTCCGGCGTCTGTACCGGCTATTTTCCAACTAAAACCAAAATCGTACAGGAGGTAAGTTTGCAGGGCAAACCAAGCCAGCAAACCGGCACCCACCATTAAGCGGAACTTGTTGAACAAGGAGGCAGAGGTTTCCAAATGTTTTTGGTTTATGCTGTTTTTACCACTAAGTTTTTAGCCTCACCCCAGCCCTCTCCAAAGGAGAGGGAGTTGTTTATCGGATATTATAAAGTGTTCTTTATATAAACTTAACTTACAAGTTGTCCTTATAAAATACAAGTAAATTAGGCATATAAAAACAGGTGTTAAAAGGAGCTTAAAAACTTTTAATATCAATGCCGCCAAAAATGGAAGCCCCTTTTAGCACCAAGACTTTTCCGCCGGCAGCAACTTCTGTGTGCGGCATTCGTTTATCGTTTATACCGCCAAAAATAGCAGCTACATCAGAAACAACCTGCCAGTGCGGCGGAATAATGAGCTTGGTCCCGCCAAAAAGCTGTACCACATCCACAACTACTTGTCCGCTGATATCGGCATGACTAAAGTCCAGGTCTGTCCCACCAAAAATGTTTACAATTTCGCCGCCTTTAAACGTTTTAGACATAATGTTTTTTTTAACACCGCCAAAAATGGAGAAAGCACTCAGGTAGTCTTCACTACTTTCGGGTTTGGTATGCGTTGTACTTTGCGGTTCTGATGTTGCAGTATCAGGGTTTAGAAAATCCGGATTCACATAAGCTTCTTTTGAAAACGTATTATTGTTGCTGTAATCTTTATTTCGGGAAAAAATTATCCATAAACCTAACACAATAAAAATAACAGGCCAGCCATAATTCACAATATGTTGTCCCGGAAATATTACTCCCATCAAAAACAAATTTCCGGTTATCACTAAAATTAGCCAGGAAGAGTTTTTTGAACGGTTTTTTGCCCTTTGAACCAGGCCAACAATAATCAGAATCATGGGCCAGCTGAATAACCACGACGGGAAGAAAAACCACTCCAGTTGGCGCAGTAACAATACAAGGCCAAGTGCCGTCAGGATAAAACCGGCTATAATTTTACCGGATTTTTTTGAAGAGTTATGATGGAAATCGTTCATTTTTTATTTTAAATTACTGATACAAATGTATCTATGCAGTTTTACCAAGCAAACAGCAAACAGGCAAAGCTTTACAAAAATTCGGTAAACGCCCTTAATTTTCCGGCAGGATTTTTAAGGTAAGTTATTGATTTTCCCTTTTCACGATCAAAACCTCGTCTTCGCTTAAAACCAAGTAGCCGTAATCATAACAAAAATTATACGTATTGCCGGTTTTGGTTTGATAAATGCCGGTAAAATAATTGAAGTTGAAGCCCTGGGTATCAAGTTTTTTACGGGAGGTTTTGGTTTTTCCGGTTGGGTTCAATTGCTGCAAAATACGCCGGTTGCGCCGCAAAATATTGTTGACGTTGCGCACTAAATTATGACTGTCGCTGTTGAGTTGGTTATTGTAATTGCTGCGGCATTGGTCGTTGCAAAACTTTTTATCAGCCCGGCCGCGGATGGCTTCTCCGCAATCTAGGCAGAGGCGTTCTGTTGTGGGCATTGTGGTTTGTAATGGTTGTTTAGTATTTGTAATAGTAAGTATTTTACCTGACAAAGTCTTGGCTATTGCCATTTATTCCTTTGGTTTTATTTTTTTAGGGACTTTGGTTTCGTTTAAAACGGAGTTGGCATTTAAAGCCGTAACTACTTTTTTGCCTGTTTTTGCTTCCGATTCTTTTAATGCAAATTGGCTACATGGCCGCCTTGTTTTATTTTGCAAATTTTTACTGTCATCAAATGTTTTTGGGTTTACTACCTGCGAAATATCTTTGGCAGATGCTTCTGCTAGCATATTCAAAATCAATTCAGTATTGGTCATATTGTCGCTAAGGTTTTCTTTTTTCAAACCTTTCAGGGTTTTGTATTCTTTGGTGGTTTTATCGGCCCAGTTTTTGGTAATAATATCCGTAAGGGTTGCAAAGTGCATCCCTTCTTTCAGTGCGCGCCTTTTCCATTCATCGGTCAGTTCTTTTTGTATCTCAATACTTTTCAGCCGTTGGTTGATCCAATTTTCAGAATAGCCTAATTCCAGGTACTGCTCCAAAGCCCGGTCAATACTTAATTCCGGGTCTTGCATCTCGTCTAATCTTTCTGCGGCTACCTTTGCCAGCCAAAGTTTAAAGGGCTCTGCTTTTGGGCTTGGGATAGATTGTATCAACCTGAAAAGTTGCTCTGTATCGGCCACATCCGTTTTATAAAACTTTCCATCAGCAGAGTGCATTTTCAGTTGGTTACAATTTGTAACCAACTGGCTTCCCTCTTTTTTAAGCCGGTTTTTTAAAACTTTCCAATAATTGTTTGGGTTTAGGCTTCCTGTTAACACTCCAATTGTATCAACAATAGAAAAATACCATTTTTATCTTCAAAAATTTGTATTGCATTTTGTTGGTTCATGAAATTGCCGTTTAACATAATGCTTCTTTTATCGGTGTAAATCTTATACTTACAACTTTTCAATTTCGCTTTCAGAAAGTCCGGTTGTCTTTGAAATGATTTCCGTTGAAATACCGCTTGCTTTTAATGCTTTTGCAACCCTTAAAATACCTTCGGATATTCCATCGTCAAATGCGGTATCGATTACGCCTTTTAAATCACGATAGTTTTTTAAACTGTTCTCATAACTGTCCAATTCTGCCTGCCCTAATTTGGCAAGTTCTGCTTTTTCGAAAGCCTAGTTAAAAATATCGTCTTTAAACATGTTCGGAATAGTTTGAAAATCTTCCAGGTTCCTGATAAAATAAAGCCATTTGTCCAAGCGTGTTTCCAGTTCGGCTTCCGTTTTGTTAAAATTTGGCATCTCCAGGTAAATATAAGTCAGTTTATCATAAAAAACTTTTCCGTTTTGGTTTTTTAGCTTGATGGTATGAACGACCTCACTTTTCTCCGGTTCGCTTTCATAATCATCAAAAGTAAAATCCAAGATGCCGACACAATAAACCGCTTTGAGGTTATAGTTTCATTCGCCTTTTTCGGCCTGTTCCCTGATCGGGAAAGTGGAATAGAAAACGGTTCTTTCCTTAAAGTAATTTTGCTTGGCTTTTTGCAGTTCTACGATAAATTTTTCGCCATTTTCGTTTTGGCAATAAATGTCGTAAATAGCTTTTCTGTCTGCATCAGTTTGTCCAAGCTGTTCGGTATTTTTGAAAGAGAGGTCAAATATTTTGTTTTGTTGAGGCAATAATGCATTTAAAAAATCGAGCAACAAAGGCTTGCTTGCTTCTTCCCCAAAGATTTTTTTAAAGCCGAAGTCTGTGAATGGGTTGATGTATTTTGCCTTCATTTTTGATTTTTAAATGGAAGGTGAATTTACAAATTTTAGGTTTGGAAAAGGTGTTGATTTTTTGTGTGATTGAGGTTGGGTTATATAACGCTTTGAAGCTTTGCTATGGGTGGGATTAAAAGTACCAGTGTTCAGCCTTGCACCAAAGTTAATAAAATTACTAATGTTGAATTTTGCATTTCAGCCCACATGTTCCAAAGCCTTTGTTGGCAGAAGCCCTTTTTTGTTCAACCTTATTATTATAGCTCATATTTTACAATTAGTTCTTGATACTGTTTATATATCCATTCAAATGAACCTTTTCTGTAATTAATCAAGTCAATAGAATTGTCTACTAAATCCTTTAGCCTAATTCCACTGTCAAAGTATTCAAAATTGGTTAAATAGGAATTGTCTACAATTTTCGGTAAAATTGAAACATTGAAACCTTTCTCTTTATGCTTTTTTAAATGGAACATCATAGAACTTGTGTTTGCTAGTCCACCACCTGATCCTTCAAGAGCAAAATATCCAAGTCCATATTGATTAATTTTTCCTGTTGATTTTTCTAAAATTATTGGAGCAATTAAATTCCAAGAACTATGTTCTTTATCTTTTTCTATAAATAAATATACAATTAAATTATCATTAATCTTTTCTATTAAATCAATATTACAACCTCCCAAAGTAGTTTTGAAGTCATTAAAAGTAGGTGCTTTATTTATTTCTTGCAGTTCAGGTTTTATTGTTTCCTGTAATAAAAGTTTATCTTTCTTTCCATTAATTGAAATATTAAATAAACTAAAAGATGCAAAAGTGTTTTTTATTCCATTATAGCTAAAATCAATTATGTTCATAGTTTTTAGTATTTCTGTTAACGTTTTAGGGCTTTGCGTTTGGGCGGGCAATCGAAGCACAAAAGCCGAATTTATTACTAAAGTTCAATAGAAGAATAACTGTTGAGTTTTGTACTTTACCCCGCCTGACGCAAAACCCTTGTTAGCGGTAGTTGTTTTGTTTCGTTTATATTTTTAGTTCCATAATTGGTAAATATCTGTCTTTAATTGCTGTTTCGATTTGTCCAACTGTAATAAATCCGAATTTTTCATAAAATTTTTCAGCATTTGGTTCGGAATCGAGTACTATTTTTTGGGTTTCCGTACTTTTAATTCTATCCATAAAGTCATTCATAAGATGCTTTCCAAGTCCGCTTCCAATGTAATTTGGCAAAACAAATAAGTTGTCGAGTTTAACTACATTTTCGTCCAAATTAAAATATGAATAGTATCCAACAGTCAAATTGTCAACTAATAATTTGTAAACATTATTATTTTCAATGTAGTTTTTTGTTATTGTTAGTAATTCAGACCACTTTTTCATTTGTTCGTCCGAATATCCCCAATATGCTTTTGACTTTTTTGTAACGTTAGTCAAAATTTCGTTGTCTTCTACATTTGATTTTATTACTGTCATTTTTTTAAAATTACCGCTAACGAACAGGTATTTGCGATGGTGGGGGATTAGAATTCCGTCAGCCTCAATAAAACACATAAGTTTGATAAAATTACTAGTGTTCAAATATTCCTTCAGCCCCACTATTGCAAATACTATGTTAGCGGTTTGTTGTTCTTCTTCTATTGGTTTTCATATCTACTTGTTAATTTGTTTAGATGCTTTTATTGCTCTAAATCAAATCCAAATAGAGTTTTCAATTCTGCCTTTAGCTCCCTTTCGTTATTTATTAATTTTTCAAATCTATCCTTACCTCGTTTTTCAATTATTTTATCATTGAATAAAGTCAGTCGTCCTGAATTTGTCGGTTTTGTACAAATAGTATTTTTAACAAAATATGACTTTGGGTTAGTCTGTTTATCCAAGCAGATTTGATAAAAGTCATTGATTTTTACTGTATTCAGGTTGAAAGTATATTTTTTTTGAAAATTTAATTGGTCTGAACACATTGATAGTACAAAATCTTGTTCATTGATTTTTTCAATTTTAAATAAATTTCTTCCATCGCTTTGAGTTCCATCTCTAATTTCAAGCGGCTTTGTGAATAAGTCTCCGAAACCTACGTCAGCCAAATATTTTTTATCCGTCTCAATATAAATTGACATGTGGTCATATTCTGGACCTAAATTACCAAGGTTGTCAAAAATTCTTGCTGCAATTATTCTACTTTTAAATCCAATGTTACAGAGTAGCTTACAAAAAAGAGCATTCAATTCATAGCAAAAACCACCTCTGTTATTAATTATTACCTTTTTATATATGTTACTTAATTTTAAATCAGATAATCTGTTGAGATGAACATCAAGATTTTCAAATGGCACATGTAGTACATGATGTTCATGAAGTAGTATCATAGTCTCTTCATCAATCAATTTCTTACCAAGATAATTAATTCTTTTTAGGTATTTGTTTATGTCCATATACAATAACCGCTAACGGTTTGGGTATTGGCGAAGAAGGGGCATTTGAAAAACGTCAGTTCGGATTTTGCACCAAAGCCAAATAGAATTACAAATGTTGAAGCTTGCACTTCTGCCCCTTTTTTGCCAATACCTTGTTGTAGGCAGTTTTTTTCAACTTTTTTGTTCGGTAAATACATAAAGCAACATATGTGTCTTCTTTTTTGAGTTCAATTCGTCAGGTCCAGTATAAATATAATTGATTTTTAGTTCTGGGTGTTTTTCCTCAAATGCTTTTATCGTTTTTTCGAATACAAATTTGTCTCCCAAAAATGGAAAATCAAACTTATAAACACCTTGAACTACTTCTTCGCCTTGTACAGGTAGTATTTTGTTTGAAGAAGTGCTTTTTGAAAAGGCTAGTATTGAATAGGAAGTGATGATAGTTAGGAATGTGCCTACCAATAATCCTGTTTTAATGTCTTTGGAAAAAGAAAAGTTTATTAATCTTTCTTCGGTTAGAGAATTGTATTTATAAACTACCCAAGAAACTACTAATATTATCCAAAATATACCGTGTTCAAGCAAATTATTTCTATCTCCAAAAACTTGGTCTCCTATTGAAAAAAAACTGAACAATAACACAGCAAATGAAATTCCTCTATAAAACCATTGTTCAGAAATTTTATCCTTCCCTTTATATAAGTTGTATATAGAAAATAGATAACAAACAAAAGCCACTATTTCTATAGAAGAAATTCCTACTAATGCTATTGTGGCAAATATTGGGTTGGTTAGACCTAACGAGGCAAAGAATTTTATAAAGAGAGTATAAAAATCCGCTCCCACCCAATATGGATATACGTCAGGAATGATTTTGTCTATAACAGTTAACGCCCCAAAAAATGTCCAATAGATTAGGATAAAATATTGTATTATTTTTTTCTCTTTCAATTTTTGTTATTTGTTTGAATGTAAATAATAAGACCATCTGACTCTCCCAACCTCAATGCAGTAGGTGCTGTATAAATATAATTTATGCTTAAAGTAGGGTTATCCTTTTTAAATTTTGCAATGGAATTTTCAAATGCTTTGCTACCTGCAAGAAAGGGAAATTTAATTTTGTATTTGTTTTCATCTATTTTCACAGCATTTATTTCTTGGGTTCTTTCAATAAAGGAAGTTTGATTATGCCGAAATATTGAAAAAGCAGTAACAGCAAATATGACTATTGTTAGGGTAGTGGCAACAAAAAACTGTTTTTTTGCTATTGAAAAATTATCAAAAATTTGAATTTTGTCTATGCGTATAAATATAATCCAAGATAGAAGAGCTATAAACCAATATAAGCCGTGTTCCAAAAGTTCAATGTGGTCGCCAAAAATCTGGTCACCAATTGAAAAATAGGTAAAAATTATTAGTGTTAAAACAATTCCTACAAAAAACCACGAACGAGTGGAATCAATATTTTTCTTTTTGAAATGATACAAAGCACCTGAAAAAAACACGAACGCAAAAATTTCTAAACCAGCAGTAATAATCAATGCTATGTTTGTAATGATTGGATTGCCAAGCCCAAGAGAATCGAAAAATCTTTCCATTTGTGCGAACCTGTCCTTGCCAACAAATAAGAAATGAGCACCTCCAATTATTTTGTCAATGACGTTTAATAACCAAAATAATATCCAATAAATAAGGATAAAATACCTTGCTAAGTCTTTTCCAATTATTCTGTTATTCCTAACTAAATTTTTATTTTCCATTTCCAATTACACTTTGAAATCTTATCTGTTAATGTCCAGCTTTTAAAATTTGCACGCTGTCTTGTAAAATTGCGTACAACGTTCAAGGCTTGGCGAAGAACTGGAATTTAAAACTCGTCAGCCGGAACCAAAGTTAAATTTATAATCAAATGCTGATGCTTCTTTTACCGGCTAAATTTTATTCCGTCAGCCGAAACTAAAGCAAAATAGCAAAACAAAAGTTGATGTTTAATTCTGTCAGCCAGTTTTTTGCCAAACCAATGTTAGCGGTTCGGCTTTCTATTCTTCTTTCAATTCCACACAAACTAATCTTAGTGAAGTATAATATTCAATTTCATCAGTAATATTGCGTTCCATATGGTCAAGTTCATTTAACACAATTCCGTTGTTTTGGCATTTTGCTTTTAATAGTCCGCCAAAGAAGTCAAAGTCAAGTTGATTTCTCTTTGTAGCTATTTTACCAATTTCATAATGGTATGTTTCCTTTCTTTTTTCGTTTAATGGTTCAGCGTCGTTAGTATAAACAATCTGAATTGTGGGAAGAGATAAGTTGTCCTGCAAAGAGTTGTTGATTATTGTTCTTTCAAAAATATCTTTGACAAAATTTCTCTTTTCTAATATTGCAGTCTTTAAGTCAATATAAAATCTGTTAATAAAATTTTGGTATCGAATATGTTCGTCTTTACGGGAATAGATTTTAAGTAAGGAATCTTTATCGTAAACAAAATCAGATTTGAAAATAGCTTCAAAATAAAGTTCAACAAGTTTCAGTACAGTTTTAAAGTCATGATTTTCTATTACTTTTTCAAGTTTATCGAGCTCTAGTAAATACTCGTTTAATACTGTTTTAAGTTTTACAAGTATTATGTCAAAATACTTTTCCAAAAACTCCCCATGTCTTTCTTGAATTTCGGCAATTGTATAAGTTTTACTTTCAAATTTGAAGTTGTTGTCTTTGTGATATCTTAAGTATTGAATCTCATCTTCTTTTTCTTGGTAGCTAAAAAGCGTTGAAGAAATTAGGTTGTCTTCAAACTTTCTTATTGGGTGTCCTACAAGCTCATTACGAAGGTTTCTGTTAATCGAGTATAAAGGGTCTTGTTTTAGATTCCCTTTGTCAATACCTGTTTTAAAAATTTCCAACATTTCTTGGACAAAGTCTTGTTGAATATAAATAGCTTGTAAAAAGCTAATTGTAAATGAGAATTTATCAGAATAGTTTGAGTGCCTATTGTTTGTAAATACAATTTCAAGCGTATCATTAAAATATCCTAAAATATCCCCGAAATAGTTTGTCTTTACATCTTCATTGAATTTAATTTTGTTTGAACAGAACTTGTATTCCCATATAAAGTAATTCCAGGTATCAGCTATTCTTTCAAGTTTATCTTCAACTTTCGCTTTCATTTTTTTGATTGTCGTCTTTGAAGCTGACCGCTAACTCTCGTATTGCCGCACCTTTCCCGTCTGCAAACGCTTACAAACGAAAATATCCATCTATAACCGCTTACCATCCGACTAAGTTAATCACTTCACCACACCTTTGTACTATCAATTCAAACAAAAACATAAAAACGATGAGCACATTAAAAAACAGCGTACGCTTAGTAGGAAACTTAGGCACGAACCCGGAAGTAAAAAGTTTCGATCAAAACAAAAAGATGGCAAAGCTTGCCTTAGCTACCAACGAAACTTACCACAACCAAAAAGGCGAAAAAGTAACCGAAACGCAATGGCACAACTTAATCCTTTGGGGAAAGCAGGCCGAAATTGCAGAAAGCTATTTAAAAAAAGGCGATGAGATCAGTATTGAAGGCAAACTGGCTTCGCGTAATTATACCGATAAAGAAGGCATCAAACGTTACGTTACAGAAATTGTGGTGAACGAAATTTTGATGCTGGGCGGGAAGAAGTAAGTTGGTTCATCGTTAATGGTTCATAGTTCTTGGCTACGGCTATCAACTATGGACTATTACCCATCAACCTTACGGTGTGCTTAAAGCCACCGGCAAAATCTTCCCGTTAAAGAAATGATGACCAGTCAAAGCAAAATCAGCGATGTATTTACCCATTTCAAAAGCCATGACCGGAGATTCATAACCCGGAAAAGCACGTTCCAGCATTTCGGTTTGCGCCGAGCCTAAGGCTAAACAATTTACTTTTATTTCCTGCGGTGCCAATTCCTGTGCTAAACATTCAGTCAAGGTGTGTAAAGCAGCTTTGCTGGCCGAGTAAGCGGACAAGCCGGTAAACTTCGCACTTCCCTGGAAACCGCCCATGCTGCCGATGTTTAAGATATGTGATTTTTTTGCCATTAAAAGAAGCATGGCCTGGATCATGCGCACATGCCCGAGGTAGTTGCTTTGCAGCATTTCCACAAAATCGCTTTCGCCCAAAGCTGTAAAAGGTTTATTGATCAGCGTGCCTGCATTGTTGACCAGTACATCAATCTGTCCTTCAAAATGCGATTTGACAAATTGCTTCAAATCGGCGTAATCATCGTGCACAATATCAAAAGCAACAGGATATAAAACGCAACCCGGGTTTAAGCTTTGCGAAATCTCCAGCAATCGGGCCAACTTTTTTTCGGAACGGGCAAGGGCGATGATCTGATGGCCAGGTTGCTGGATCAGTTCAATCACAGCTTCAAAGCCAACACCGCTGCTGGCTCCGGTAATGATGATGTTCATTTGATAATGGTTAAAAAACGATGCTTCTTTTAGCACCTGTTTTCATAGTTCCGCAAAGTTTATCTTACAACATCAATCTGTTGCCAATGGTGTTGTTTCGGTTTCATTTTCCTTTGGAAGGTCTTGATGTAAGCGGCTGCTATAAAAAACGTAATAAATTCCCAGCAAAGAAATTACAGCCGAAGTAAGATAAAACAGCAAACTAACCACGACGGCCAAGTTGGTATCCATGTTAAACAAAGGCGCAAAATGGATAAAAATATATTCGCGCGCACCTAAACCGCCAACTGTTATCGGCACCACTGCGGATAAGGAAGATACCAAAAAAGTAAAAAGATAAGGCGAAAACTTACCGTTGAAGTGCAATGCCAGCAGGATAAACAACACGGTTATAACCTGCATCGATTGCACAACAACTGCTTTGGCGTGTGCTTCAAAAAAAAACTTTGTGTAATCTTTAAAAAAACGATGCGCCACAACATAATAAGCAACCGTGCCAATCACAAAAACACTAAGCGGAATGGCGATGTGAATGTTGATCTGCGGAATAAAAATGATAAGTGATACGGTGATCAACCCTATCGCCCACAACCCGCTTAAACGATCAAAAAATATCGCCCAAAACACTTTTTTTGCAGGCAGTTTATAGCTTTTGTTGAGCAGCCAAATCTTGTAGCCATCTCCGCCAATACCGCCGGGCAGAAATAAATTATAAAATAAACCCAGCATATACAAGCGCAGGTTAAAACGGTAACCAAGCTTTAAATGGATCGATTTAAAAAAACTCAATAAACGGGAAGACGCTACCAGTTGCGAAACAAAAAACGTGATCAGGGCTAAAATTAAATAAAGCGGATTAGCAGCAGAAAGCGTTCTTTTCACCACGTTTAAATCCATTTTCCGCAAAACTAAGTACAGCAGCAAACTGGTGAAACCAATTTTTAATATCGTTTTGACAACGTCCCAAACAACTTGCTTTTTGGTTTTAGGGACCGGGTTTTCTTCTGCTTCAGCCATCGGCAGTAAAAATAACAAAATCATGTTATTTAAAAAGATAGTTTTAGGGTGATAAAAACAGCATTGCGCGGCTTTGATCTTAATCTTATTTTTGCGGCGAAATAAACTTTACTAAAATGTCTAAAGTTAAAGTAGGATTGGTGCAGATGAGCTGCACGGCAGATAAGGAAGCGAACCTGCAAAAAGCTATCAGCAAAATACACGAAGCAGCCGTAAAAGGCGCGCAGATTGTGTGTTTGCAAGAGCTGTTTATGTCTTTATATTTTTGCGATAAAGAAGATTACAATAATTTCAAACTGGCAGAAGCAATTCCCGGGCCTTCAACGGATGCACTTTCCAAAGTTGCTGCGGAATTAAATGTAGTGATCATTGCTTCTTTGTTTGAAAAACGTGCGCAGGGTTTGTACCATAACACCACTGCCGTTTTAGATGCAGACGGGAAATATTTAGGGAAATACCGAAAAATGCATATTCCGGACGATCCTGGTTTTTACGAGAAATTTTATTTTACGCCCGGCGATCTGGGTTACAAAATATTCAAAACCAAGTTTGCTACTTTGGGCGTTTTGATTTGCTGGGACCAATGGTACCCTGAAGCTGCACGGATCACTGCTTTAATGGGCGCCGAAATCCTGTTCTATCCAACAGCCATTGGCTGGGCCACTACGCAGGATTTACCAACCAATACCGAACAATACAATGCCTGGCAAACCATCCAGCGTTCGCATGGTATTGCCAATGGTGTGCATGTGGTAAGCATTAACCGGGTAGGGGAAGAAGCCGGTGTGAAATTTTGGGGAGGTTCTTTTATTGCCAATCCTTTCGGAACAATTCTTTATCAGGCTTCGCACGATGAGGAAGAAGTAATTGTGCAGGAACTGGATTTGGCAGAAACTGATCGATACCGCACACATTGGCCGTTTTTACGTGATCGTCGGATAGATTCTTATCAGCCTATTACTAAAAGACTGATTGATGAAGAGTAAGTAGTTGAAAAGACCGAAGTTTGGAACGTCAAAAGTTGTTGATAGTTTCATCAAATATCTTAATTAACAACAAAATTTAATTGACAGATTATGAAATTTATTGCTTTAATTTTTCTTATGTCTCTAACATTTACATCATATGGGCAAGTAACAAAAACTATTAGTGCTAATACTAAAAAAGAGCCTTTGTTGTTTCTTGATTCAACAAGGATTGACAAAAATCAATTGTATTTTGACCCAGATAAAATTGCAGATATTAATGTGGTAAAAGAAGATGGTAAGATTTATATAAAATCAAAAAATCCAAAAGATTATAACTTTCTTACTTTGAAGGGCATTGAAAAAACTTATGCAAAAGCAGTATCCGGATCAACTCTTTTTATAATAGATAATAAGATTTTGAAAGATGATATTTCAACTTATAAAATTGACTCGACTTATATTTTAAGTGTTGAAGTTTTGAAATCCACAGAAATTGAATATCTAAAGAATAGGTTGCCTCTTCTAACAATCATAAATATTAAACTCAGAACAAAAGAGAATATAGATAAAGCAAATGAAATTCGCCTTCGTGGAACTCGTTATTCTTTGCCCAACAATTTGAACAAATAAAAATGAATGATACAGTATCCAATAATTCTTTAAACTTCCAATCTTCCAAACTTCAGGACTTTCCCCAAGGCTATTATTTCCCTGCGGAGTGGGAAAAGCACGAAGCAACCTGGTTAAGCTGGCCGCATAAAGAAGCTTCATGGCCATCAAAGATCGGATTGATTTATCGGCAGTATGCAGAATTTATCAAAGTATTAACCGAAGGCGAACTGGTGCGAATTAATGTTGCTGATGAGCAAATGGAAGCGTTCGCCAAACAACAACTGCTCGCTATCGGAACCGATCTTTCAAAGGTTCAATTCTTTTATTTTCCTACCAATGATGCCTGGTGCCGGGATCATGGTCCGGCGTTTTTAGTAAATCGTGATGCTTCTTTTACCCCACAAAAATTGGTGTTGGATTGGGGCTATAATGCTTGGGGAGGGAAATATCCGCCCTTTGACTTGGATGATGTGGTCCCGACAAAAATTGCGGAACGTTTCAATTTACCGGTTTATCAGCCGGGAATTGTGATGGAAGGCGGTTCGGTAGAATTTAACGGTAAAGGAACGGTGCTGACTACAACAGCTTGTTTGCTTAACCCAAACCGTAACCCGCAGCTCAACCAAAATCAAATTGAGGATTATCTAAAACAATATTACGGTGTGCAGCAGGTCTTGTGGCTTGGCGATGGGATTGTGGGCGACGATACCGACGGCCATATTGATGACATTACGCGTTTTGTAAATGAAGACACGGTGGTAACGGTTATGGAGGAAAATCCCGACGATGAGAATTACCACATCTTGCAGGAAAACCTGGAGAAACTGAAGGAAATGAAGTTATTGGACGGCCGTCCGCTCAATATTATCGAACTGCCCATGCCGTCTCCGGCTATTTGGAAAGATACCCGTTTGCCAGCCAGTTACGCCAACTTTTATATTGCAAACAAAGCTGTAATTGTTCCAACTTACCGCGACAAAAACGACGAAAAAGCCTTGCAGATTTTACAGCAATGTTTCCCGGATAGGAAAGTTGTAGGTATTGATTCTACGGATATTATTTGGGGATTGGGCAGCTTTCATTGTTTGAGCCAGCAGGAACCGGCAGTTTAAATTCAGCTTAAAAAAAACAATAGGATTAAAAAGCAGCAATTCTGGCCGTCGTTTTATAAATCCTTTTTCCGTAACAGGATCAACCGCCAAACCACTTCCCCCGAAAGTAAAGCAGCAATAGAGAACAAAGCAGGCAGCCAGGTTTTTTCGGCAGCAGAAAATGCACCCGACAGAGCAATTATATACACGATCAAAGGTAAAAAAGCCATCAGGCACAGTCCGAAAACATTCAGCGGGATTTTAAAGGGACGGTGTAATTGCGGGAATTTGAGGCGGAAAATAATCAGCGAGGCAAATTCTAAAAATAATGCCGCGCCATAAACCGTTACATCGATAATCAGCAAATCTGTAAAACTCCAAAGGATCATAAAGCTGATGACTGCGGAACAGATCAGGATGGAAATATAAGGCGTTTGGTATTTTGGGTGAAGCTGGTTGATTTTTTGGGGAAGCAAACCATCGTCTGCCATTACCTTGGGCACACGGGAAACAGAAAGCAGCACGGCAGAATACAAACCCAGTGCGCTGGCCATTCCGCCAAAAGAAAGCAAGGCACCCAGCCAGTGGCCGCCCACTAAAATCCCGACAACCGGAAAGCCTTCTTTTTCTAATTTTGCCGGGTTGATGCCAGATTGCTGCGCAACCAAAACCGCCAGAAAATACACTAAAAATATCAGGACAAAAGCAGTACATACCGAAATAAGGTAAGTACGCACAGGTTTTTTTACTTCTTCTGCATAAGTGGTTACGTTGTCCCAGCCGATAAAATTCCACATCACCGTATAAAGCCCTAACCCTAAAGAAGAAAAGCCGATCCCTTTCAGCGACAAATGCGGAAAAGTAAAACTGCCGGCATGGCGGCTAAAAGCCAGGTAAAAAAGTATGATAAAAGGAGCAAGTACCAACGCGCCGAGAAATACGGAAATCTTCCCGACCGGAACAATGCCCAAAATATTTAAACCTGCTGAGGACCAGATGATAAACAAGCAAATAGGAATTTTATAAGCTTCGATGCCCGGGAAAAAGAAGGCTGCATATTCTATAAAAAGCACCGGATAAATGGCAAGGTCAACAAAAGTGTAAAGCCAGGTCCACCAGCCTTCATACAAAGCCCAGCGCAAACCCAATGCTTTTTTTACCCATTGATAATAGCCGCCGGTAACCGGCATCATGCTATTTAATTCGAGTACGGTAAAAATGGTTGGGATATCCCACAAAATAGGCGTAACAACCAGCAGCAGGAGCGCGCCATTTTTGCCGGCATAGCCCAACAAAGGTTCCAATCCGTACGGGCCGCCTGAAACTGTTAAGAAGATAATCGCAATTAAAGGCAATATCTTCAACTTTTTAAAGGCAGGACGAGGGGCAGGTTGCATCATGAAATAAAGCTAAAAATAAAAGTATAAATTGAGAGCCTGTTTAAAATTTGTTCACTCTGTTTTCTATGCTTCTTTTATCACTTTAAAAACGGCAGGCATTTGGTTTGTTTAAATCGGTGCAAACACCAATTTTTATAAGGTAAAAGAAGCATTGTCATTAATCCTGAGCATACCGAAGGATATTGTTGATACGGAATAATTATTTCTGCAAACGTTGCTGCCGGATACTTCTTTTGTACCATAAAACTAGGTGCTTATGTTTCAGGCTTTTGCTTGTTCTGTTTAAAGATAAGTTGAAATTTATATCGGTTTTTTTAATTTCTTATGTTCCAAATTCAGCTTAAATGTTACACCATAAATTATAGTATCGATGCTTGCCTGATTTTCCTGCCGAAATTAAACCCGTTGCAACTGTTGAGTGGGATTATTTTAATATTGAAAGAGGAAAAAGACTTGAATTGGAATTTATAATCCGGTTTTAAAAATACACCTGGAAGCTTCCGGTATCCAAAGAGGTTTGAACAATCTGGTGTTTGATGCAGAAAGAAGAAGAGTGTTGTTTGTAGAAGATTTGGCAATGGTGGCCATCAAGGACTAAAAATGCCGAAATACTTTACTGCTGCTTATTAAATAGTTATCAAAGCAAAACAGCGGATGTGTTGATGCAACCGCTGTTCCAAATTTTCTGATACTGTTTTTACAGCGATAAAAACAGTATCAGAAAAAAAAAAGTATTCCACCTTAGTTAACCGGATATTACTTGGCCAAGGAATATTTGTCCCGGCGGCCTTCTTTGCTTGTGGTTAAAGCACCTTTTGCTTTTAGGTTGGATAGTACACTTGCAATCTGTTTGAATATTTTATCCCCGTCACTTTGTGGTTCGTATTGCGCCATTGCTGTTGCAATATCTTGTCCAAAACCTGCGCCAATTTCATTCAGGGCGAATGCAATTTTACTGCTTAACCCCAAATCTGTGGAATATTCGGCCGGAACTTCCAATGTTTTTGGAGTTGCTGCTTTGCCGCTTTTTGCAGGTTTTGCTTCCGCTTTCTTTTTCGGGGTTTTTGCAGGGGCATCTTCGGCTTCTTCCAAAACAGCTTCCAAAATGTTGTCTTTAGTTTGTTTTGCTGTTTTGGATGTAGCGGCAGATCCGTTAAAAGCATTTAACAAATCTTCGTACTTTTTAGCTTCTGATTGAATGGTTTTTATCTTTTCTTTAAGATAAAGGATGATCTCTTTTTCTGTTACGTTTGCCATGTACAAATGTATTTTAGATTTTTAATTAATGAAGGATTTACAATTATAAGTTAAATTTGTTAAAAAAGCTAACTTATAATTGTTAAAGTAACGACAAGGTACTGACTTTGTTTCTGTTAACAAACAATATAATTAAAATAATATACAATTTAAAGTCTACTTGTATCAAAGGGCAGCAGCAGGAGGGTTGCAAGATGAGATGCTTCTTTTAGCAGCATAAAATTTAGTTTGCTGCAACCTTTTTGCCGTTCATTTCAATCTCTTTGTCCATCTCCAGCAAATCTACCGGCTGCGAGAAATCGCCCAAAAGATACTTGCAAAAATAATCCCCTTTTTGCCAGAAGAAATATTCAGTCATATCACCATACGCATGGCGCTGGCCGGGCAGCAAAACATAATCAAAACGTTTGTTGGCTTTGATCAAAGCATTGATCAAACGAATGGTGTTGGACGGGCTGACATTGTTGTCAATATCCCCGGTAGAAAGCAGCAAATGCCCTTTCAGGTTTTTTGCCAAGTCCTGGTTCTTATCGATGGAATATTGAAAACTTGTATCTCCTTTTGCCGTAACGGTTTCTTTCAACCCGTTGTGTTTTTCGCTCCACCAACGGTTGTAAATACTGTTGTCGTGGTTGCCGGATTCCGAAACCGCAACTTTAAAAAAGTCGGGATAAATCAGCATCGCCGCGGTTGACATAAAACCGCCACCCGAATGCCCGGTGATGCCAACGCGGTTAATATCGATAAAAGGATAACGGTCTGCCATTTGCTCTGCGGCTGCTTTTTTATCGGCCAAACCATAATCGCGCAAGTTGCCATAACCATAATTGTGGTACCATTTGGAACGTGCCGGATTGCCGCCCCGGTTGCCAATTGTGATCACTACAAATCCAAACTGCGCCAGTCTTTCATTCGCGTCCATACTTTTGCTGAAAGCAGTGTTTACCGCTTCCGTTTGCGGCCCGGGATAAACATATTCAATCAGCGGATACTTCTTTTGTGCATCAAAATCATAAGGTTTGTACATTACGCCATACAAATCGGTAATGCCGTCATCTGCTTTTACTTTGACCGGTTCCGGAAACTTGTAACCGGCAGCCATTAAATTGGACAAATCGGCCGTTTCCAGATCCATCAGTTTGTGACCCATGAAATCATACAAAACAGCCTTTGGAATTGTATTTACGCGGGAAAAAGTATTGACAAAAAACCTGTTTCCATCATTCAAACTTGAAGCATGGTCAAAGTTTCCGGCATCTAATAAATGGATATTGCTGCCATCAAAGTGTATGCTGTACAAATGCGAGTAATATGGATTTTCATTAGCTTCCCTGCCAGATGCCGTAAAATACAAGACTCGGTTTTTGGCATCGATATTTACAATGTCATCACAATGGAAAGAACCGGAAGTGATCTGGTTTTTCAATTTCCCGGTTTCATCATACAAGTAAAAATGCGCCCAGCCATCACGTTCAGACCATTCGATCAGTTCTTTTCCGTTGTTGACCAAACCCGGCCGGTTGATTTCTATATAAGTGTTCAACCTTTCCTGGATCAGCATAGCAACTTTCCCGCTTTGGATATCAACACTGCAAACGTCAATCTTTTTCAAATCGCGGCCGGTTCGATAAAAGTAGAATTTTTCATTGGTGCCCAACCACAAGTTCGGACGGAATTCATCGTCCCTGTTTTTTTGTAAAGTTGGGGCAGGCCACATAGACAGTTCCTGGTCTTTAAACAAAGCTGTGTTTAGTTTCTTGGAAGTTTTGGCTCCAAAATCAAACAAGAGCATTTCCTTCATAGGGTTTTCTTTTTCTCCGGGAAGCTGGTATTTATAAGTTTCCAAGGTTGGCCGCGGTTCGGCCACGCTGTTAATTACCCAGAAATCTTTTAACTTGCGTGAATCTGTTTTGATCAAAGCAAAATGTTTCGCATCCGGCGACCATAAAACCTGCGTTGGTTTGCGTTTCTTCTTGTTCTTTTCCAATTCAACATTGGTTTCATTCATAAAGCTGCCGCCATAAGCATAATTTTCCACACCGTCTTTTGTGAGTTGGTGTTCCACAATTGTACTGTCGTCTTCGTTTTTCAAAGCTTTTTTATAATTGGATTTGTCCATCCAAAACAAATTATAATTACGCGAAAAGATAATGGCAGAACTATCGGGCGCAATGGAAGCCCAGGTTGGCTTCGGTATTACTTTTTCGTAATTGACCAATTCGGCCAACTTCCCGGTTTGCAGGTTGTATTGAAAGTAAAAAGTTTTTTTCTCCAATGAATCTGCCGCTTTCTTGTCTTTCCGGTCTTTTTTGACCTGATCGATCGAGCTTTTCAAATCAAACTGAATGCTTTTTTCATCTTTGGTAAACTTTAAGTTTTCAATTGGTAAGTGTTGGGCATCAAAAGGATCTTTCACGATCAAAGTAACGGCCGCGGCAACTTTGGCATTGTCGAACAATAACTTTTTACTCCGGGAAGCCGGATCAACCAGGTACCATTTTTTGCCTGAGCTGGTTTCAAACATATACCAGAAACGGTCTGAGTTTTTAAGCCAGTGTGCATCAACGGAAGTCGAAAAAATCATTTTTTGTAATTTCTTTGGAGAGAAACGTGCCGCCAGCAAATAATTTCCTTTGACAGGATTTGGGTTTGGACTGGTAGTTTGTGCTTTTAGTTGGAAATAAAGCAAAGGTAAAAGGAGCAACAAGTAGAACTTTTTCATCAAGGATAATTTTTGATGAAAAATATTCAATTGTAGTTTAAAAAGATAATTGTTTTGGCAAAATGGGAAGATTACAATGTAAAAATTTCAATACGACTTTTGCTTCTGCCTAAAAAACAGGCGCTAAAAGAAGCACGAACAATTAATGCTGGTTTCAGTTTAAATCCCAGTTAAACCACACAACCGGTTTATATAAAAACATGTGCTAAAAGAAGCATGGGCAATTATTATTTGTATTTACAAAATATTAGTGAAAAAAAATAGAATGACAACTGCTTCTTTATTGCGTAAAGGAAAGATTTTGGAATACGTTACTTTAGGCTGGAATATTATAGGCGTTTTTGTGCTTGTTTTGGCAACGCAAACTGCCCATTCTGTTTCTTTAACCGCTTTTGGATTTGATACTTTACTGGAAATCGGTGCATCTGCTATTGTTATTTGGGAGCTAAACGGAACCAATGGCAGCAGGCAAAAAAAAGGATTAAGATTGTTGGGTATTGGATTTTTAGCCTTAGGTATTTATATTCTTTTAAAAAGTATGTGGAGTTTAATGCATTATAACCAACTTGCGCAATCCCTTCTTGGGATAATTTGGTTAATGTTGACTTTCATAGCGATGTCCACTTTGGCCTGGAATAAATTTCAAGTAGGTAAATTATTAAATAACGCTGTTTTGCTTACTGAAGGACGGGTAACATTAATTGATGCTGCTTTAGCTGCAATTGTATTGATAAGTATGCTGCTTTCAGGCTGGTTAGGATTGTGGTGGGCTGATAGTGCAGGCGGGTTTGTTTTAACGGGATACTGTTTTTGGGAAGCGGTGCACGCATGGTCCGAATCTAAAAACCATGTTTTATAAAAAATCATTTTCAAATATTTTGTATAAGTGATTTTACGAAAATCTTTCACTGCCAATATTAATTAAACACCAAAAATTACCATAGACTTTACTGCATAAAAACAGCATGTTTTTTAAAACATGCTGTTATTGAATAAAAGCTGATGCCTGAAAGCTGACATCTAATTATTGCACTTTTACCGTATTGTAAGCAGAAATATCAAGCAGCGGCAGGGTAGAACCGTATTTTGCATTGATTACCTGGATAATTTCATCGGCCACAAAAGCATTTCCGCGCGGCGTAAAATGCACTCCATCCAAAGAAAAGAAACCGCCGCTTATAAAATTAGTGTTAATGCTGACCCCGTCTTGCGTAATGCCGTTCCGAAGCTGGTTGAACACAGCATAAGAATCAAAAACGGGCAGGTTATTGGCTGCTGCAACTGTTCTTATGGTTGTATTATAACTGTTGATGTAATCTTTAACTTTTGCACCTTCGTTCACATCCAGAACTTCTTTGCTCAGTAAAGGGTTTGCAGGCGATAAACCGTACAATGCAGCACCGTTTACCGTTGCCCCTAATTGTGCGGTATTAAACGTGAGCATAATTAAATCAGCATTTGTTGCTGCACGTGTAGTATAATTTTCATTTCCGTCCAACGCCTGAATATATAAAGTAGTAAAAGCAGGGCTTACTTTTTGAGCGGTAGTAAGCAGTGCATTTACTGTGATGACATGAAAAAACGCAAGATTTGTAAGATCAGGAATGGTAGCAACTGCTCCTTTTGCGCCGGTTTTTATGAGTTTGGCTATGGTTGTGTTATAAATAGTTGTAAAAACGGTTTTATCAGTTAAGGCACTGATTGCGGTTTTGCCGTCAGATTTAGCATAACCCAATACATCATTGTTGCCCAGCCAGCAGGTAAAAAAAGTAAAAGGTTTTGCGGTTACAAAATCTAAATAAGGTGTAGCAATTGCACCGGCGTTAGCTGTGAATAAACGTTCAAAAAAGCCATTATAATTGCCATACAAAGGGTTGGTAACATCGCGCAAATTAATGCCGGGCACACCATAATTGTTCAGGTCGCCGCTGTATTTGGTAAATAAGGTAATGGTGCCAACGGTAGGAATCACAGTTACACTCCGCACAGCGAGGTTGGTTTTGACCGAATCAATAATGGGAGAACCGTCTGGATTGTAGCCGGATAATTTTAAATAACCGGAACCATTTGCTTGGTCTGCAGCAAACAAAGGAGACGTAAAAGTGCCTCCGCCGGCCAGCTTCATTTGCCCGGCCAGCAAATTTGGGAAAGCCGCCTGCTGCCCGGCCAGGTACAAGCCCCCATTTGCAAAACCGGAAGTGATGGAATTACCAACGGCAATATATCTGGAAAAATCAGCATTTCCCGAGCTTACAATTTTATTGGCCTTCTCTTTTTTGCAAGCCGTAAAAGAAAGAACAAGGCCGGTAAAGCCTAAAAGTAAATAACGGGATTTCATGTTTGGGCAAATCGGATTTTCTTAAAAAGCAATAGTTGGGTTATTTGTTTAAAAAACTTTAAGCCAAGTAAAACATTGTTGTAAATCCGTTAATTCCGTCCGCAGCCATCAGGCAGCAGGATTTTTCAGGCAGGCCGGTTTTCCAAATTCCTTTAGTTTGCAGGGCGGCTTATCGGGTTATAAAAACCATTTTTTGTTATTTGGGCAAACTTCTTCGCCCAAAAACTAAAAGATAGTTTTAATTGGATTCGGCTTGTTTTCGATGCTTCTTTTATCGCCTAAAAAATATCAAACTATTTTTTTATGGGTAAAAGAAGCATCATGTTTTTTAAGATAAATTTAAACAAACCCTGAAATTGCTTATACCTTTATTCTATGTTAAAAATCAGCGGGCTTTTTATTTATCCCATTAAATCGCTTGGCGGTATCGTGTTGAACAAAGCACAAGTTACAAGCCGGGGTTTGGAGCACGACCGCCGCTGGATGCTGGTGGATGAAAACAACCGGTTTCTGTCGCAGCGGGAAATCCCGGAAATGGCGTTGCTTTACGTCGAACTGACACCGAAAGGTTTGGTGGTGATGCACCGGCACCGGCCGGAAGAATTTGTGGCTGTCCCGTTTTTGTTTGATGCCAAAGAAGAAGCCGTTTGCACCATTTGGGACGATAAATGCCTGGCCGAATTTGTGGACATCGAAATTGACAACTGGTTTACAAAAATGCTGGACGTAAAATGCCGCTTGGTTTATATGCCGGCAAATACGAAGCGAAAAGTAGATCCCGAATATGCCAGTCCGCACCATATTACTTCTTTTACCGATGCTTTTTCGTTTTTGGTGATTGGCGAAGCTTCGCTGGAAGAACTGAACAGCCGTTTGCAAGAACCGGTTTTAATGGATCGTTTCCGCCCGAACCTGGTTTTTTCCGGTGGAGAAGCCTTTCAGGAAGATCAGATGCAGCAGTTCAGCATTGCCGGCATCAATTTTTTTGGCGTGAAACCTTGTGCCCGTTGCCCGGTTATTACCATCGATCAGGAAAAAGGGGTTGGCGGAAAAGAGCCTTTAAAAACACTGGCCGGTTACCGCAAAAAAAACAACAAGGTTTACTTCGGCCAAAACCTGACCCACGAAGGCGAAGGCATCATCAGCATTGATGACGAGATCAGCATAGTAAAATTAAAACCAGAAAAATTCATCTCTTAAATCGGATTTTATACCGATAAAAACAGTATGCAAAACGTTACTAATAAGCAAATCACGCTTCGTACAGCCCGTGCGGTCAGCGTTATTTTTTGCACAGCACCAACGATAGAACTGATCAAAAACAATCAATTGCCAAAAGGTAATTTGTTTGATGTTGCCCAGGCAGCAGGTTTTTTAGGAGCGAAATTAACGCCGCAATTATTGCCGCATTGCCATCCGGTCGCTATTGACGGGATGAGCATCAAATTTGATTACCTCGACCCGGAAAAGCACGCGGAATATGTAGATGAGAAAGCTTTTGGCCGTCCGGGAATTATTGTTTTGGGTGAAGCAAAATCCATCGGCAGGACCGGGATTGAAATGGAAATGCTGACGGCCGTTTCGGTTGCCGCTTTGGAAATTTACGATATGCTGAAACCAGTTGACAAGCAATTGGAGATCGGCCATATCAAATTATTGGAAAAACGCGGCGGCAAAAGCGACCGGCAATTGCTGTATGAAGATGTTTCTGTTTGCGCGGTTTTAGTTTGTTCTGATTCTACCGCGGCAGGAACACGGCAAGACCAAAGCGGCAAGATCATCAAAGAAATGCTGGAAAGCTTTAACGCAGAAGTGCCTTATTTTGAGGTTTTGCCGGACGATAAACAGCAAATCCAGCAGCAAATTTTGGATTGGGTGAAGGAAGATGTGCCGTTTATTTTTACAACCGGCGGCACCGGCCTCGGGCCGCGTGACAATACGGTAAGAGCTGTTGAAGAATTGCTGGAAAACAAAGCAGAAGGTATAGCCGAAGCGATGCGGGTTTTCGGTCAGCAACGCACGCCGCTTGCCATGATGAGCCGCGGCGTTGCCGGAACCATCGGCCAAACTTTGGTGGTTACTTTGCCCGGAAGTGCTAACGGTGCGCGCGAATCTTTACAAGCTATTTTGCCTGCTGTTTTTCATGCCCGGAAAATGATTTTGGGCGGCGGGCATGATTTTTCAGTTAAATAACGGTTAGGCATAATATGCGAAACCGGCAAGTAACGTAAAATTTTGATCATAAGTACTTACCACTGCACATCCAATTTCCATTAGTTCTTTTTCATTACGTTTTTATCAAATATCCATCATCAAATTTATAAAATATCAATTGATTAATGGAATGGGTTTATAAGAATCAAGCAAGGAAAAGTCGGTTTTTAAGCCAGCGAAAGAGTGTTGCGGGTTTTCAGAATTTTGTGATATCGCTTAAGGGATCGTTATTATTTAACGGCCGTTTAATGGAGGGGTAGGTTATGATGGCTTATCAAATAGCAGGTAGAAAAATCTACCTTTGACCAGTACAAAGTATTGGGGAGCTTACAACAGGTTGTATTTCTAAATGTATGATAGATAAATTTTAGTTAAGGAAACAGATAAACTTTAATAGAAATATTTCAGTTTTACAGCTAAAACAAGCTGCTCTTTTAAAGGAAAATAACTGGCTTTTGTAGCTATCATACATTTGAGAACAGTGCCCAATTTTTAATGATTATGTACTTAAGTTTACATTATGAATGAATTTACACCGGTTATTGACTTTGTATCCCGTTTTATTAACCTGACCGATGATGAGGTCGAATGCTTTGCCGGTTTACTGAGAACCGTCAAAGTTAAAAAACGGCAATTTACAGTACAGCCGGAATTTGTTTGTCAACACATGCATTTTATTGCAGAAGGAGCTATGCGCGGTTATATGGTTGACGGTGATGGAAACGAGCACACGATCGCCTTGGGTATTGAAGGCTGGTGCGTTAATGACTACAACAGTTATGTACTCCAGGAACCGGCTACCTTTTTTGTCGAGGCGTTAGAGGATTCTACTCTGATTCAGTTAAGCTATAAGAATGAACAGTTGCTCTATCAACTTATCCCTAAATTTGAACGCTGTTTCCGCATAACTGCCCAAATGAATGCGGCATCTATTCAACAACGGGTAATATCTAATATCAGCATGACTGCAGAAGAACGTTATGAAGAATTCGCCTCAAGTTATCCTAAACTTCTACAGCGCATTCCACAATATGCGATAGCCTCCTATCTGGGTTTTACAACAGAGTATTTGAGTAAAATAAGGAACAAAAAGTTAAAGAAAAGTTGAACTACTTCAACCCAATTTCTTAATCTATTCCATCTTCTTTTCTTTGCCTGTAACGTATTTTTGACAAGTCAATATTGACAGCTAATTTATTGATGGAGCGATCAGCCTTGCAATTTATTTACTACGGAGGCATGCGATGAATAGCTCAGATACTAATAAAAAATTTTATGGATAAGAATGATTTGAATGGTCGTGCCGGAAAGGATATGCGAATCAAAAACAGGACCGCTGAACAGCCATTTGCGGAAAAGAAATATCTGGAGATCGATGGCTATCGGATGGCTTACATTGATGAGGGAACTGGTGCCCCGATCGTTTTCCAACATGGGAATCCGACATCCTCTTACTTGTGGAGAAATATTATGCCGCACGTCGATGGCCTTGGCCGTTTGATCGCTGCCGATCTTATCGGGATGGGCGATTCGGATAAACTTAGCCCATCATTAGGCGAACATCGGTATAGCTTTTCTACCCAGAAAAAATTTCTATTCGCTCTTTGGGAGGAGCTAGGACTTGACCGGAACGTTATTTTAGTACTGCACGATGTAGGTTCCCAACTTGGGTTCCATTGGGCACACCAAAATCAGAAAAAGCTCCAGGGAATAGCCTATATGGAATCTATTGTTATGCCTTTGCAATTAAACGATTTCTCTGAAGAAACCTTGGAAGCCTTTAAAAACTTCACGGTTGAAAAAATCTTTTGGGAAAACTTCGTTGTCGAACACTTTCTTCTCAGCGAAAGGAAATTCAGTGCCGTTGAGAGTGCTTACTATGAAAAGCCTTTCCTGATCCCGGGTGAGGATCGTCGGGCGCAACTGGGGTCACAGATACCCATGAACGGTAGTCCGGAATACACTTTCCAAATAGTCTCAGACTATTCAGCCTGGTTAGCCAAAAGTAACCTCCCCAAACTTTATGTTCATGCCAATCCTGGTCTTTTTGGTAGGGCACGTATGCATGAATATGCAAGCCAATGGTCTAATCAGCAACAAATTGAGGTAAACGGTGTGCATTTTTTACAGGAAACTTCGCCTGATGAAATAGGAGCAGCTCTAGCGAAATTTGTACGTGGTTTGCGTAAATAGATTAGCGAAGACCCCTAGGCGGAATTATCAAAAAAGGAAGGTTTTTTAATAGCAATTTTTATAAACTGCATGGTTAACCTTCCGTGTAATTAAGTTACAATACACTAAGCACTCTGATAAAAAACGGCCGTTTAAGGGATAAAACTTACACCGGTTGTTTTCGATCAATTATATTGGGGGGCGCGATAAAAAAGAAATTCCTTTCGCTCGTAAAAAAATTAGTATTGATTAACGCTATTTATAGTCAGACATCGCGTTTTATTATTGATAGGGCAAAGCTTTTCCACGCTAATCATTCATATTTGCTTATCGATATAAGCTACATTTTCCATGCTCAATTATAAAGAAGCGCAACAAATAATTGCTGTCCACGCCAGATCTTTTAGCACCGAAACTATAAGTCTAAACGAAGCTTTTGAACGCGTATTAGCCGAAAAAATCTATGCCGACCGGGATTATCCTCCTTTTAACCGCGCAACAATGGACGGTTATGCCATCAACTTTAATGATTGGGAAAGCGGCACCAAAAAATATACGATAAAAGAAGTAGTGTTTGCCGGGCAGCGTTATCAGCATGAAATCGGTTTGGGCGAGTGTTATAAAATTATGACTGGCGCTTCTGTTCCGCCAAATGCTGATGTGGTGATTCAACGGGAAAAAGCAGTTGAGGAAAATAATCAGGTTTCTTTCCAAATCGAAAACATCAAACCATTTCTAAATATTGCCCGAAAAGGTGAAGATATTCAAACTGCTACTTGCATTATCAGCGAAAACTGTATTGTTACGCCATCGGTAATTGCGCTGCTGGCTTCAGTTGGAAAAGCGGAAATTAAGGTTGAAAAATTACCCAAAGTTGCTTTATTTACAACAGGCGATGAACTGGTAGAACCAGGCCAAGCGGTTTCTGATATTCAAATCCGCAACAGCAACCAGTATTTGTTGAAGGGTTTGTTAAAGCAATGGCAAATCAATCCGGCCGTTTACAAACACCTTTTGGATGATAAAGAAGCTTTGCAGCAGGAAATCAGTGCTGCTTTAAATTCAGACATGATCATTTTATGCGGCGGCGTTTCTGCCGGCGATGCGGACTATGTGCCCGAAGTTTTGGAAAACCTGGGCGTTAAAAAACTCTTCCATAAAGTAAAGATTAAACCCGGAAAACCAATTTGGTGCGGGCAACTGCCTTCCGGAGGATTGGTTTTTGCTTTGCCGGGCAACCCTTTTTCCTGTCATGTTACCTTCAAATTATTTATTGAACATTACCTCAAAACTTGTTTTGGTTTAAAGGAAAAAGAGTTGCCAATGCTTCTTTTATCGGCACAAAAACCTAAGAAAACACCATTTGATGAATTCTTTCCGGTTGTTGTAAATCAAGAAGTTACGCCAGTTTTGTTCAATAGTTCCGGTGATGTAAAAGCTGCGTTACAAGCTAATGCCATTGCGCTTCATCCTGCTGACGCACAGGATTTGCAAACAGGATATCCGGTTGCATTTCACACTATTTAAAATCAACATTTCGTTGTATATTTGGTTATACAACAAAAGGACAGCGCTTCAACTTAAAACCATTATTTGATCAATGCTTCTTTTATCGTGTTAAAATTTGAATGAAATTGCTGAACGATCCATACGGAAGAAAATTTAAAACTTTGAGGGTAAGCTTGTTAAACACATGTAACCTCAATTGTTTTTATTGCACAATGGGTTCTGAAAAAGAAATCAACTATGATCACCGCCCGCAAAAATCCGCAGCTTTTTTTTCGCAGATTATTTCCCGGTTACACGAACAGCTTGATCTGGAAACCATCCGTTTAACCGGCGGCGAACCTTTGCTTTACCGCGAACTACCGGAACTGATCCGTAATTTAAAACTAACCGGAATCCCTCAAATCAGCATGACCAGCAACGGTTATTTGTTGGCGCGGCAAGCTGTTGCTTTGCGTGATGCCGGTTTGCAGTCCATCAATGTTTCTTTGGATGCGATGAATGAAGCTGATTTCTATAAAATGGCCAAGCGCAGGCATCTCGACTATGTTTTAAAAGGCATTGAAACGTCTTTGGATTTGGGCATCCAAGTGAAATTGAATGCCGTGATTATGAAGGGAATGAACGAAGACCAGATCATTCCTTTAGTGGATTATGCATTCAGTAAAAATATTCCCATTCGTTTTCTGGAAGTAATGTCGATGGGGCATTTGCATCACGAACCCGACAAATATTTATTCCCCCAACAACAATTATTGGATACGATTGCCACAAAATACAACTTTAAACGCTTGCAAAGAACAGCTTCTGCCACTTCTAATTACTGGCAAACGCCTGCCGGAAATACTTTTGGCATTATCGCCAACAACAGTGAGCCTTTTTGCCAGGATTGTAGTCGTTTGCGTTTGGATGCAGAAGGAAATATGTATGGTTGTTTAAGCACTAATCATCCGATTGTGATGGATCCGGCCGATAACGATTTTATCCTACAGGAAAAATTGCAATTGGCCATGAGCCAGAAACAGTTGCACCATTTTACAGGAAGCGAATTGAGCATGTTGCAAATTGGCGGCTGATACTTCTTTTACCACCTAAAAATATGACTGTACAAGTTTTTGCTGTTTTAAAAGACTACTTTGACAAGGAGTTTGAAATGCAAGGCACTATCAAAAATATAACAGCTTTAAAACAACATTTGGCCGGGCAAAACCCCGAAGCTGCAAGTGTGCTTGATTTATGCCGTTTTGCTGTCCGCAATGAATTTGTTGACCATGATTATCCCATAAATATCCATGACACCATCTGCATTATCCCGCCCAGCAGTGGCGGCTGACCTTCCTTTTTTGTCTGCCGAACCTTTGGACCTGGTTGGATTGCTTGCAAAATCCCATCACCCGGAAGCTGGTGCTATCGTTTTGTTCAGCGGAGAAGTCCGCGACAACGATCCGCAAACAGATGTGGATTATCTGGAATACGAAGCGCAGGAAGCGATGGCTTCCAAAGCAATCCGGCAGATTTTGGATGATGCTTGTCAGAAATTTCCTTTAAATATTGCGTTGGCACAACATCGGACCGGTAAAGTTGGCATTTCAGAATCGGCTGTAGTTGTAATTACTGCATCGCCGCACCGGGCAGAAGCTTATTCGGCCAACCGTTATATCATAGACCGCATCAAACACGAAGCACCAATCTGGAAGTGCGAATATTTTAAAGACGGCACCAAAGAGTGGGGCGGAAACTGCAACTGCCAAAAAATAACCGGCGATGCGAATAAGCATGTTTATGAATGGACGGAGGAGAAAAAGTAAAATCTGATGAACGATAATGATACTTCTTTTATCCCACAAAAACCAATAGTCACCATTGAATACTGCCCCAAATGCCACTGGCTTTTACGTGCGGCTTATATGGCGCAGGAATTATTGACGACTTTTAATGATGAACTGCACGGCGTTTTGCTGCACCCAAGCGAAATTGGAGGCCGTTATACCATTTTTATTAATGATGATGTTCTATTTGACCGTAAAAGGGAAGGCCGTTTTCCTGAGGTTAAAGAGCTGAAACAGTTGGTAAGAAACCAGGTTAGCCCGGATAAAAATTTAGGGCATTCGGATAAGAAGTAATTTAAGTCGTATAGAAACCCTCATTTCGAACTCTCCTATAAAAATCAAAAATCTTTATCCATCGTATTCCTTTTTTATAGATACCGAAAAAATTTCTACAAAAAATCTGCATAAAAAAATTGAATACTTCTTTTATGCAGATAAATATTAGTAGCTAATAAAAAATCAGGCCCTTCTGATCAACCCCAAAATCAAAGCAATAACGGCAATTACCAATAATACATGGATGATACCACCGGCAACGTGAAAAGCAAATACGCCTAAAGCCCAGCCAATAACCAGGATTACGGCTACGATGTACAATAAAGATCTCACAATGAAAAAAGTTTAGTTGATTAAAGGGTTTAAATAAACAATATCACATAAAGGCAAAACGCAAAAAAATGTTTTGTAGATGACAAAAAATAGACAGGTAAAAGAAGCATAAATATTGGGGGGATAAATTATAGCTTGATCCATTTATTACGTACTGCTATTTGCTGGGCGGAAGGCTCTAATACTTCTTCTATTGCATAATTTATTTTATGCTGATTTTGCAAGGTCAAAGGAATTTCCAGCAGCCTTCCGTCCCGAACCAAAGTCAAATCAACTATATCGCCGGGCAACAGAAATTGCAGTGATTTTTCCAAGTCTGCAATCCGGTTGCCATTGACGGCCAGCAGTTCATCGTTTACGTTGATGCCAGCGCGCCAGGCTTCTGTTTCCCGCGCTACAAAATTCACTAAAAGTTTGCCGGAATTTAAAGCAGCAGTAAAACCGGTTGTGGGCAGTGGTTTGGTTTCGGGCGGACAAACGCGCAGCCGCAAACCGGCATAACCGAGATAATGGTTATAATCCAGTTCTTCCAAACCGTTTATATAATGATCGTAAATATGGTTTAGGCCACAACCGGCAACCTGTTCCAGCGTCGCCCTGAATTCTGCTTCGCTGTAACCTCGGTTTTTGGCTTTATAAAACTGCCCGTACATCCGTTTCATCACTTCATCCAAAGAATAATGGGTTTGCGTTTGATGGATAATCAATAAATCAATACAAAGTGCGAGCAATGAGCCTTTTAAATAATAAGAAACGGTTGCATTGGCTGTATTCTCATTCGGGCGGTAAAACTTGATCCAGGTATCAAAACTGGCTTCGGTTACGATTTGGATTTTTCTTCCGGGCGAATTTTCAATATTATTGATATCCGCAGAAAGTAATTTCAGATAAGTTTCAGGGGAAATCAAACCGGCACGGCACAAAACCAGGTTATCATAATAAGCGGTAAAACCTTCGGCAATCCACAAACTGGTGGTATAGTTTTCCTGCTGATAATCAAACGGGCCCAAAGCTTCCGGGCGCAACCGTTTTACGTTCCACAAATGGAAATATTCGTGGGAGACCAATCCCAAAAAATCCTGGTAAGTTTTTTCCGTAACATAAGCCGTTCTCGAAACGCCCAGAACGGTGGAATTGGCATGCTCTAAACCGCCGCCGCCCATGTTAAAGTTATGGATGATGAACACGAAACGCTGGTTCGGGTTTTCACCAAAAATGCTGGTTTCTTCTTCGATGATTTTTGTAAAGTCCGGTATTAGTTTTTCTTCCTGGAACATACCGCCGCCATACATTGCTACTTCATGTGAAACGCCGGCGGCGGTAAAATTGAAAATATGCTGGTTGCCGATTTCAAAAGGCGAATCGTAGAGCGTATCAAAATCAGGTGCATAAAAACAGTATGGATCGTGGTTGAGGTTTTCTAATCCGGTCGAGATATTTTTCCAGTGGGCCGCAGGAATAATGCGGATGGTGGACGGCAGGTGAAGCATTCCTTCGGGATATAAAAATATGCCGGTTGGGGACAGGAAAGCGTGGGAAATGTCCGCAAAACTGGTTCGTACAGAAACTTCAAAAGCGTAAACCCGGTACTTAACAGTAATTGCAGTAAGGTTTTTGGTGCCAATAAACCAACTGTTTTTACGCAGCTTTTTATGCAGGATTGGTTTGCCTTCGGAACAAGCTTCAAACCCTTCTATGTTTTTAGAAAATTCCCGGATTAGGTACGAACCAGGTGTCCAAACCGGCATGATCAGTTCCAATCCATCCTGATCCACACCTAAAATATCTATGCTTACATCTACATAATGCGCTTGTGGTTCTGGAAAAGAAATTTCAAAATGGATGGTGTTCTGGCTCATGTCCGGCATAATAATTTATAATGTTAAAAACAGCATTCGGTTTTAAATCATCTGCAATGCACCTGCTGTAGCAAACAAGAAGTTGTAAAATGGTTGATACAGGCAATTCGGGTTTG
>JAABUS010002215.1_pt1 | contig 37813 bp, 36 predicted proteins | sample 5560161 | NCBI WGS metagenome assembly JAABUS01 (sample SAMN10711885, study PRJNA513376) | rock metagenome | isolation source: Antarctica rocks | place: Antarctica: Victoria Land, Trio Nunatak nord | collected 2016-01-04
TGGTCCAGCTCGACAGGAAGCTCGGGTCGTTGAAGAACGCGGTGGTGCGGAAGCTCATGGGAACGAACTGGGCTATATACCCACCAAGCGACTCGGCGAAGGTGTTGAGGATGAACACAGCCCCGCCCGCGATGAACAGGAACAGCACGAGCAGTACCGCGAGGACCATGTTCGTATTCGACAGCCACTGGATGCCCTTGTGCACGCCGCTAATCGCCGAGAGGACAAACGCCACAGTCAGGACCGCTATTATTATGAGCGCGACCGTGATGCCGCTCGAACCCGAATTGGGGACGGCGTCCGAGAGATAATGCAGTCCGCCCCTCATTTGCAGGGCGCCGAGCCCAAGCGAGGTCGCCGACCCGAACAGGGTGGCGAAGATAGCCAGAATGTCTATTGCCTTGCCGATGGGGCCGTAGACCCTATCACCCAAAAGCGGATAGAAGGCGCTGCTGATCAGGTTCGGCATCCCCTTGCGGAACGTGAAGTATGCGAGGGCTAGGCCGAGGACGGCGTAGATCGCCTACGGATGGAAGGCCCAGTGGAAGTATGAATATTCCATGGCAGTCTGCGCAGCCGTCAGTGAGGTGGGCTTGGCGAGCCCACCGGGGGGATCTGACATGTGCGACATGGGCTCGGCCACGCCGTAGAACATCAGGCCAATGCCCATCCCCGCGCTGAACATCATGGCCACCCACGAGATGGTGCTGAACTCGGGTTCCTCGTCCTGCGCGCCGAGCTTTATGACACCGAACCGGCTAAACGCCAGGTATATCGAGAACCCAACGAACCCGATGGACGACAGGATGAACACCCAGCCGAAGTTGGGTATCAGGAAATCGTTGAGGACTGCGTTGAACACGGTGTAAAGGTTGTCCGGGAGAATTAACCCCCTGCAACGAACAACGCTGTAATGCCGACCGCCACCCAAAATACGGTAGGATCTATTCTTGATTCGTTCTGTCTCTCCACTTTGCTTACCCCTTCCCTTGGTGTGGAGCCTTGTATCCCCGCTTACACGTCAGCATAACATCATGTGGGAACGTGTTTCCATATCGGAACGCGTTCGCTGCCCCAGCGGCCCGAATTTCTGATCCGCCGACCTTCTTATTTGTCAAAGTATGACGAACCGCCTGGATCATGCCGCGAAGAAGCGGTAGAGATGTGCGCTTCCCTCGTGGGATCGCGCGTAGTTCACCCCGGTCAAAGCCCGTCGAGGGTGTATATGGAGAACCCGGTAAGGGGCTTCATGGTCTGGCTCATCGGGCCAGAGGTATGACAGCCAACATTATTCACCCACATGAGACACTTCGCCTCTGATTGGGCCAAATGCATTACGGAAACTGTAGGACAACCTGGGGATAAGTCAAGGACCATATTGTCCCTCCCCGCCTTGACCCTCGGCTAGAATCGCCAATTGATGATCGAGGAAAACGCCTTGCCGTTATTTGAAACACGTTGCCCGATTCGGTACATTGCTGCCGGATTGCATCGGGATGATTGCATGGCGGTGGATAGTTTGCCTGGTGTGGGTGAACTTTGATCCGGACGGTACGGTCGCAGACGTGATGGAGGAGAAATATGGCCAGGATTCTTGATGGAAAGGCCACCGCCGCCGAGGTGCGGGCCGAGGTTGCCCAGGAAGTGCGGAAGCTGGGGGAAGACGGCCTGGCGGTGAGGCTGGATGTGATCCTGGTCGGCGAAGACCCTGCCTCCGTCACCTACGTGCGAAACAAGGAGAAAGACTGCTCGGAAGTCGGCATCGAATCCCGGGTCCACCGCTTTTCTGAGGGCGCCACGCAGAAAGAGCTTGAGGAAATCGTCGAGCGGCTCAACGAAGACGAAGCAGTATCCGGGTTCTTCATGCAGCTCCCGATCCCGGACCATCTGGATTCCCAGGCCCTGATCTCACGCATCCGCCCTGACAAGGACGTTGATGGACTCAACCCCGAGAGTGCCGGGAGGCTGTCGATGGGCCTGCCCGCCCTCATGCCGTGCACGCCGCACGGCGTCATCCAGATTCTGCGCCGCGCCGATCTACCGATGGAGGGCCGGGAAGCAGTGGTTCTCGGGAGGTCGAACCTCGTCGGCAAGCCGATGGCGCAGCTACTCCTGCGCGAGAACGCCACAGTGACCATCTGCCATTCGCGCACGACGGACCTTGCCGATGTCGCAAGCCGGGCCGACATCCTCATCGTCGCCCTTGGCAGGAGGGAGATGGTCGGGGCTGATTACGTGAAGGATGGCGCCGTGGTGGTAGACGTTGGCATACATCGCAGGGATGAGGGAGGGCTGGTGGGGGACGTGCGCTTCGACGAGGTCGAGGGGAAGGCGTCAGCCATAACGCCTGTTCCTGGCGGCGTCGGACCAATGACCAGGGCGATGCTCCTCCACAATACGTTGCAGGCGGCGCACGGAAGGGGGGAGTAGTGGACCAGGAATCAGGTCCTCGCATCAAGGACGACGCGGACGAGGAGTATCCGCCGGGGCGGAGTGTGGATCTCCCGCGCATCGAAGGCGCGGTCAGGGAGATACTCGCGGCAATAGGTGAAGACCCTGAGCGGGAGGGTTTGATCGACACCCCGAGGCGGGTGGCGAAGGCATACGAGTTTCTGTTTGCTGGCCTGGACGCCGACCCTGCAAGGCAGTTGAGCGTTGGTTTTCAGGAGGATCATCACGAGATGGTCCTGATCCGGGACATACCCTTCAACTCAATGTGTGTGCCGAGCAAGCAGATCGTGAACCGCGTGGGCGGAGCAAGGCGGGCGGCGGATATCGTCGTTGGCGACGGATTGTGGACGCTGGCGAACGGCACGGTCGAGAGAACGACGGTAAAACAGGTGTCAAGTCGAAGAGTCCAGGAAGTCGTCGAAGTCGTAACGGATAAGGGTGTCATACGTGTGACCCCGGATCATCCGCTCGCTACCTCAAACGGTTGGGTAGAAGCGCAAGATTCGGCAGGATGTCTCGTTGAGTGGACAAACCCCAATAGTTTGCACCGTGCCCGCAGGCCACCGAAACTCGGGTACTCGTTTGGGTACGCTGTGGGTGCAATGTTCTCCGACGGCACGGTGAGTGACCGCTACCTGTCGCTGGTTGTCAATGGGCGCGAGTTCGCAGGCCGGTTCGCGGTAGCAATGGTGGAGGCTTTTGGTGTGGAGGCTAGAATCGAAGAGGTCTCACGCCCGAGCGGCTTCCTCCGTAGACAGGTTCCGGGATTTCGCGTCCGCGTCGTATCTTCTTACCTGGCTGATCTATTTCGCATGTACGCCGGTGGGGACGCGCATCACATGAGACAGCGCTTCCCCCGCGCGGTGCTAAACGACGAAGAGAGCTTGCGGGGCTTCATAGACGGGTACGCTGAGGGCGATGGTTTCCGGCCGAAGCGAGCATCCGGCGTCATTATGGTCAGCGCCAACACCCCCTTTCTCCACGAGTTTGCGGAGGTGGTCGGCGCACGATTCTCCGGCGGTCCTCAACTCTACGTCTCCGACCGCTGGAACCAAAAAGGCTGGTACGGCAAACATGGCTTCCGCCAAGAAGAGCATCGCACCACCCTCGCAGAGGCAAACTACGCTAAGGTACTCGAGGTACGCAGGAAAGTGACGGATAGCAAGCCTTACACGGTTTATTCTTTCCGATGTGAGCCTTACCCAACGTTCTTGATCGGCGGGCACCTGACACATAATTGTGAGCATCATCTCCTGCCCATGATCGGCAAGGCCCACGTCGGCTACATCCCGGACGGGAAGGTCGTCGGCCTCTCCAAACTCGCGCGGGTGGTAGAGGGATATTCCCGCAGACCCCAGCTCCAGGAGCGGCTGACGGCCCAGATCGCCGACGCCCTGCACGGAAGCCTGAAATCCAAGGGCGCCATCGTCGTCGTCGAGGCGAACCACCTGTGCATGACGGTCAGAGGCGTACAGAAACCCGGAAGCGTCGCCGTCACCAGCGCCGTGCGCGGCATCTACGCCAGGGACCAGCGCACCCGCCAGGAGGCCATGAGCCTCATAACCGGACAGCGTTAGATAGTTTCGGGTTCGAGAAATGGTGAGTGATTCCGAAGTAAATCCAGCTTCCACGGAGGACAAAAACTCGCTGAGAAAACGCGTCCTTGAACAACGCGACGACATGCCCCCCGAAACCCGGAATACCTTCGGCCAGGAAATCATTCGGAACGTCATCAGCCTGGAAACTTATGGTGAATCGAAAGTGGTGCTGGCATACGTCGGGTTCGGCAGCGAGCTACGGACCGACGAGTTCCTGCGCCGGACCCTGAACATCGGCAAACGATTGCTCCTCCCAAGGGTCAACCGCAAGACGAAGTCGCTCGACCTGTACAAGGTGAAGGATCTGGCGCGTGACCTCACGTCAGGAACCTGGGGGATAAAAGAACCAGACCCGAGCCGATGCGGCCAGGCGGACATTCGGGACGTGGATTTCGTACTCGTCCCCGGCGTCGCGTTCGACAGTCGGTGCGGACGTCTGGGCTACGGAGCCGGTTTCTACGACGGGCTGCTCGCCAACCGGCGCATTTCACAGACCCGGCTCGTCGCAGGGGCTTTCGAGGTACAGATGGTCGAGCGCGTACCGATGCTGGCGCACGACGTGTACCTGGATCTCGTGCTGACGGAAAAGAGACACTACCCCGCGTAACCCAGCACAGCGTTCCCTAGCAACGCCTGACACGGATTTCACCGTGGCTTTCGGCGCCGCGGAGACCGGAAAGGCCATCATCCGAGGCTGCTCATCGTCGGGCATCCATTAGGCCGGAGGCACAAATTTCTCCTGTTTGCAAAATCTGGTTCCCATGGCTCTTGACCACGTATCGGACTTATGTTACATGTTCCCATATTGAGAAAGCAGTGCGCGATGCGCAACACGCGGCAAAAAATTCCGCGCGGGAACCCGGTTCGGGTGGAGGTCTAGAAAACCTTGGGAAGTGGGCGAAAAATCTCTTCTGACGGCTTCGTTATTCGGGGTCTCTCGTGTGTGAAGTTTGCGGGCCGTGGGTGTCGAACGGGGGTTTCGGATGGAGACTAGCGCCGGGGTGGTTATCATCGGGGCCGGCATCGTTGGTTGCAGCGTCGCCGAGCACCTGACGCGGATGGGATGGCGGGACGTGGTGGTCCTGGATCAGGGGCCGCTCTTCGAGGCTGGCGGCTCCACTTCACATGCCCCCGGCCTGATGTTTCAGACCAACCCATCAAAGGCGATGACCGACCTGGCCAAGTACAGCGTTGGTCGCTACATGGAACTCGAAGTGGACGGCCAGCCGTGCGGGTATCAGGTCGGCGGCATCGAGGTCGCGGAGACGCCCGAGCGCCTGACGGACCTCAAGCGCAGGCATGGCCTCGCCGCCTCGTGGGGGCTCGAATCCCACCTCATCTCTCCCGAGGAGTGCGCGGAGAAGATACCGCTCCTGGATAAGACAAAGATCCTTGGCGGTTTCTTCGTTCCCTCGGATGGCATCGCGAAGGGCGTCCGGGCGTGCGAGGCGATGGGACGATTGGCCTCCGAACGCGGCGCGAAGTTCCACGGCGAGACCGAGGTAACGGGCATCGAGGTTAAGGATGGCCGGGTTCGGGCCGTGGAGACGGACAAGGGACGCATCGAGGCTGAGCTAGTCATAAGTTGCGCCGGGATGTGGGGGCCGTACATCGGGCGCATGGTCGGTATGACGGTGCCGCTCATGCCGATGCAGCACCAGTTCGCGTGGACCACGCCGCTCGCCGATCTTGCGGGTGAGACGCGGGAAGTTATGCAACCCATGCTGCGCCACCAGGACTTCTCGATGTACATACGCCAGAGGGAGGACTACTACGGCATCGGGGCGTACAGGCATCGTCCCATGCCCATCTCGGCCGACGATATCAGGCGCGACTATCGGGGTGAGGGGGAATTCCCTTCGGTCCTCGAGTTCACGCCCGAGGACTTCGAACCAACGTGGCAGGAGGCGCGCAAGATGCTCCCCGCGCTGCGGAACGTCGAGATAGATCGTCCGATGAACGGGCTGTTCTCTTTCACGCCGGACGGCGGTTCGCTGCTCGGCGAGTCGAGGGAGGCGAAGGGGTTCTGGGTCGCTGAGGCGGTCTGGATCACACACGCCATCGGCGTCGGTAAGGTCATGGCCGAATGGCTCACGGACGGCGTCCCGAGCATAGATATAGCAGGCGCAGACGTTCACCGCTTCGACCCGTACGCTAGGAGTTCGGCCTACATCCTGGCCCGCAGCTCCCAGTCTTTCCGCGAGGTCTACGACATCATCCACCCCCAGCAGCCGATGGAGGACCCGCGCCCCCTGCGCACAAGCCCGTTCTATGCGCGCCAGAAAGAACTGGGGGCATACTTCCTCGAAGCGTCAGGGTGGGAGAGGCCGCAGTGGTTCGAGGCGAACCAGAGGCTGCTCGACGGGCAGGACGACGTACTCGGACGCGGCGAGTGGGCCGGACGGTACTGGTCCGAGATCGCCGCCGCCGAGGCCCGCGCCACCCGCGAGAACGTAGCCCTCTACGACATGACCTCCCTCAAACGTGCCGAGGTCACAGGGCCTGGTTCCCTCGACTTCCTGCAACGCCTGACCACGGGCCAGCTCGATAGGCCGCCTGGCAAGGTTACGTACACGCTCATGCTGGACGATGCGGCTGGGGTGAAGAGCGACATAACCGTTGCCCGCCTGGAGGATGAACGCTTCCAGCTCGGCCTGAACGGGCCGCGGGACATCGAGTGGATGGAGCGCCATCTACCAGCCGACGGCTCCGTGCAGGTTCAGGACATCACGCCGGGAACCTGCTGCGTCGGGGTGTGGGGGCCGTCAGCCCGCGACATGGTGCAGAGCCTCTCCGAAGACGATTTCTCGAACGAGACGTTCGGGTTCTTCAACGCGAGGTACGCCTACTTGCGCGAAGTTCCGGTAACGGCGCTGCGGCTCTCCTACGTTGGGGAGCTTGGCTGGGAGATCTACACATCATCGGATTTGGGATCGAGGCTTTGGGATCTTCTGTGGGAAGGGGGTCAGCCATACGGCGTGGTGGCTGGAGGCCGGGCTGCCTTCAACTCCATGCGCATCGAGAAGGGCTACCGGTCCTGGGGCACGGACATGACCACCGAGCACGACCCTTACGAGGCGGGACTCGGCTTCGCCGTCAAGGCGGACAAGGGCGACTTCATAGGGCGTGATGCGCTGGCGAAACGCAAGGAAGCTGGGCCGCGCCGCAGGCTGGTATGTACGCTGCTCGATGACCCGAACCTGGTAGTGATGGGCTACGAGCCGGTATTCGTGGATGGCCGCGCAGTCGGTTACGTGACGAGCGCGGACTTTGGCTATACGCTCGGGCGGAGCATCGCGTACGCCTGGGTGCCGCCGGAGTACGCCGGGGTCGGGAGGCGGCTGGAGATCCAATACTTCGGCGAGCGTCATCAGGCCACGGTCTCCGAGGAGCCGCTCTTCGACCCGGCGATGAAGCGGATGCGGGCGTGATGAAGCCCCGCGAGGCGGAGGTGCGAAGCCGGAAACCCTCGGCGAGCGTGCTCGACGCCATAGGTGATACCCCGCTCGTCCGGGTGGATGGCGTGTGGGCCAAGCTCGAGTACCTGAATCCTTCAGGTTCGATCAAGGCCCGCATAGCCAAATACATGGTCGAGAAGGCCGAGGAGGAAGGGCTCCTGAAGCCCGGCGACACCCTCGTCGAGGCGTCGAGCGGCAACACGGGCAACGCCCTCTCCATGGTCGCGGCGGTGAAGGGATACAGGATGCTCGTCGTGATGCCGAGCGGCATGAGCCCCGAGCGGGTGGCGATCTCACGCGGTTTCGGGGCCGAGGTTCTCGAGGTCGGGAACTTCCACGTGAACGAGGCGCTCGCGAAGGCGCGGGAACTCGGTGAACAGCCCGGCTACTACTGCCCGCGGCAGTTCGACTCCGAGTGGAACGTCGAGGAGAACCGCACGTGGCTTGGACCGGAGATACTTTCGCAGTTGCCAGAAGGAACCGTACCCGACGCGCTGGTCATGGGAATCGGGACGGGAGGTACGCTCGTCGGGGTCGGGCAGGCTTTCAGGGAGGCGAACCCTGACGTGAAGCTCTTCGGCGTCGAGCCTGACGAGTCCTGCACCATCCTGTGCGGCGAGACGGGCAAGCACGCCATCGAAGGCATCTCGGATGGCTTCGTCCCGACCATCTATGAACGACACGGCGGGATGGTGGACGGCGTGTACTCGGTCTCAAGCGGGGACTCGCTCGGCCACATGTGGCGCATCGCGCGCGAGTACGGGATGTTCGTCGGTCCCAGCAGCGGGGCGAACCTGGCTGTGGCGCACCGGATACAGGAAGAGCATCCTGACTTGAAAACGATCGTCACGCTCTTTTGTGACGAGGGCGAGAAGTACATAAACGACCATTTCCGCGACGCGCGCACCCCGTCGGACACAGCAGAGATCCCGGAGAAAGGGTGATGCGAAGGACCGTATAGGAGCCTCTTCCCAAAGCGAACCAAACCCTCAAACGGGTGTGCGAAACCAGCAAGAAAGGAGCAACTTTCGATGGCAGACAACATCAATCCGGATCCAGGCATCCTCCAGTACACGAGGCTGTTCAAGTCCCCGTACTTCTATGGCTCGCGAAGGCACAATGTGCAGAAGTACAGCGTCTACAACCACCACTACCACACGCGCTACTACCGCGATCCGGTCGAGGAGTACTACCAGCTACTCGAAGGCGTCACGATGTGGGACGTCGGCGGGGCCGAGCGTCAGGTCGAGATCACAGGCCCCGACGCCTTCGAGTTCACCAACATGCTCACGCCGCGCGACCTGAATAAGTGCAACGTGGAGCAGTGCAAGTACGCCTTCATCACCAACGCCCAGGGCGGCATTATCAACGACCCGGTGCTCCTGCGCCTGGATGAGAACCACTTCTGGCTCTCGCTCGCAGATAGCGACGTGTTGCTGTGGGCGCAGGGTCTCGCCTACAACATGAACTTCGACGTGGAGATAAAGGAGCCCGACGTCGGCCCGATGCAGGTACAGGGGCCGAAGTCCAGGGAGGTCATGACCGACCTCTTTGGCGAGGACATCCTCGACGTTCCCTACTACTACATGGTTCACAGGCAACTCGACGGGATGGAACTCGTCATCTCGCGCACAGGCTATTCAGGCGAGCTCGGCTACGAGCTATACCTGAAGAACGCAAGCCGCGACGGGCTCAAGCTCTGGGACCGGGTTTTGCAGGCTGGCGAGCCGCATGGGATCTCCCCGATCGGACCGTGCCACATACGCAGGATCGAGGGCGGCATCCTGGCCCTGGGCTGCGACATGTGGTACGACACCAACCCCTACGAGGTCGGCTACGGCTACAAGTGGATGGTCGAGCTGGAGCAGGAGCAGGACTTCGTGGGCCGCGAGGCTTTGAAGAAGGTCAGCGAGGAGGGTGTCAGCCGCAAGCTGGTCGGGGTGGAGATCGGGGGCGAAAACCTCGGCTCGTACAACGACGGCTCCATGATCGACTACTTCCCGGTCAACAAGGATGGCGAGACGATAGGCAAGGTAACATCCGCCTGCTATTCGCCGCGCCTGGAGAAGAACATCGGCTTCGCGATGGTGCCGGTTGAGTACAGCGAGATCGGGATAGAGTTGGACATCGAGCGCCCCGAGGGCACGGTCTCGGCCACCGTCGCCGACCGTACCTTCTTCAAGCCGGAGCACGCGGAACAGACCCTGTCGGCCAGCAGCTCCTCCAAGGGAGCCTGAGAAAAGTGGCTGGGCGCTTCGGCGTCCGGCCCTCCTCGACCAATATGATGGCCCGCAGAGATACGAAGACACAGCAAGGAACCGCAGGCAGGCGCGAAGCGAACCGGATGCTGGCCGAAGCGCTACGGAGTCCCGGCTACGAGGTATTGCCCTTCGAGGGCGTCGAAGAGGCTGTAGTCGAGCACGTTCCGCACCACATCGGGCTTACGGTCACTGCCTCGCCGGCAAAGGGCATCTGGCCGACGGTGGAGCTAGCCGAACGATTGTCAGGACACAGCCTTGGGGTATCGCCCCACCTCTCGGCACGGCTCATCCGGGACAGGGCCGAGCTGGCCGAAATTCTGGCCCGGCTACGTGAGGCCGGGGTGCGGAGCGCCTTCATCGTCGCGGGAGACGCGGAGAAGCCAGCCGGGGAGTTTGAGGGCGCAGGCGCGTTGCTTCAGGCGATGGCCGAGATCGGACACCCGTTCGAGAAGGTTGGCATAACAGGGTATCCCGAGAGCCATCCGATCATCAGCGACGAAGCAACGATCCAGGCTATGTACGATAAGGCCCCGCACGCCGACTACATCATCAGCCAGATCTGCTTCGACCCGAGGGTGATCTCCGACTGGTCCCGTTGGGTGAAGCGCCGGGGCATCGAACTGCCGATCCGGATCGGGATGCCGGGCGTCGTGAACCGCCAGAAACTGATGCGGATCTCCGCGACCATCGGCCTCGGCGAGTCGGCCCGCTTCCTCCTGAAGCAGCGCAACTGGCTCATCAAGATGTTCATGCCAGGCGGCTACAGCCCTAACGGTCTGGTCCTCGGCCTGAAGGGGAGCCTGGCAGATCCCGAGAGCAACATCGAAGGCTTCCACATCTACACCTTCAACGACGTGGAGAAGACCGAGGTGTGGCGGCGTGAGTTGCTCAAGCGCGTCGAGCAAACGTAAACTTTCCGTAAACGAGCAGGAGGAGTCCGCAGAGCATGGCATTCCCGACCGACCTTCAAATAGCCCGCAAAGCCAGGCTGGAGCCGCTGAAGGATATCGCCGCCAGCATTGGCATCGGCGAACACCTCCTGGAGCCATACGGCGAGAACGTCGCGAAGATAAAGCTGGACGCGATGGAGGAGCTCGCGGACAGGCCGAAGGCGAAGTACGTCCTTGTATCGGCCATCACCCCGACACCCTTGGGCGAAGGCAAGACCACGACGACAGTGGGGCTCGGGCAGGCTTTCAGGCACATCGGCAGGACGGCTACGGTCGCCATCCGTCAGCCCTCGATGGGGCCGACGTTCGGGATCAAGGGCGGAGCAGCGGGCGGGGGATACAGCCAGGTGGTGCCGATGGAGACTTTCAACCTGCACCTCACTGGCGACAACCACGCAGTGACCGCGGCCCACAACATGCTGGCCGCCATGATCGACAACCACATCCACCACAACGACGACTTCTTCCACGTGGACCGTCACAGCGTCGGCTTCCGGCGCGTCCTCGACGTGAACGACCGGGCGCTACGGAACGTCATCACCGGCCTCGGCGAGCGGGTGGACGGCGTCCCCCGCCAGACCGGATTCGACATCACCCCGGCCTCTGAGGTAATGGCGATCCTGGCTCTCTCCCGCTCCCTGCGCGACATGCGCGAGCGGCTCGGGCGCATAGTCATCGGCAACGACACGGACGGAAACCCGATCACGTCGGAAGATCTGAAAGCGGCGGGTGCGATGGCGGTTATCATGAAAGAGGCGATCAAGCCGAACCTGATGCAGACGCTCGAAAACACGCCGGCCCTGGTCCACGCTGGTCCGTTCGGGAACATCGCAACTGGCAACTCGTCTGTGGTTGCCGACCTGATCGGCATTCACGGCGGCGACTTCCTCATCACCGAAGCCGGCTTCGGCGCGGATATGGGGGCCGAGCGGTTCTTCAACATCAAGTGCCGCATCTCGGGCCTCGAACCGGATGCCGCAGTGCTCGTCGCCACCGTCCGGGCCTTGAAAGCCCACTCGGGACGCTTCGAGGTCAAGGCCGGGCAGCCCCTCCCCGAGAAGATGCTCGCGGAGAACCCTGACGACGTGCTCGCGGGCGCGGCCAACCTGAGGAAGCAGATCGAGAACATCAGGGTACACGGCGTCTCTCCGGTAGTGGCGATCAACGCCTTCCCAACGGATTTCGATTCAGAGCACGACGCAATACGCGAGGTCGCCGAGGAGATGGGGGCACGCGTCGCAGTCTGCAATCACTTCTCGGATGGCGGGAAGGGGGCCGTCGAACTGGCCGAGGTGGTCGCCGAAGCTGCGGAGGAGCCTTCATCGTTCAACTTTCTGTACCCGGAGAAGGCTCCGCTGCGCGAGAAGATCGAAGCCATAGCCACGAACGTCTACGGGGCCGACGGCGTCGAGTACGACCTGACGGCCGCCCGCCAGCTCGAATCCCACGAGGAGAATGGCTTCGGGAACCTGCCCATCTGCATGGCCAAGACGCACCTCTCAGTCTCATCAGACCCGGCCCTCAAAGGCGCCCCGAAGGGCTGGACGCTCCCTGTCAGGGAGGCGCGCATCTCGGCCGGAGCCGGGTTCGTCTACCCCATCTGCGGCGACATGCGCACCATGCCCGGCCTCAGCGTACATCCCGCCGCCCAGAACATAGACCTAGACGAAGACGGCCAGGTAGTCGGGCTGTTTTGAACGACCAGGACAAAAATCACAGGTGGCGACCGAGCCGGAGTTACGAGTCTTCCGGCGGTCGGGTGGCTTACGACGTTTTCGGAGATGGACCTCCGGTGGTCCTGGTCCACGGCACGCCTTTCTCTTCCCGCGTCTGGCGCAGGATCGTTCCTGAGCTGGCCGGGGATCAGACCGTGTACGTCTTCGACCTTCTCGGATATGGGAATTCGGAGAAGCGGGAGCATCAGGATGTCTCGCTGGCGGCCCAGGCGAGGCTGCTCCCCGAATTGCTGGACCACTGGGGCCTTGAAGTCCCCGGCATCGTCGCCCACGACATCGGCGGCGCGGCCACGCTCAGGGCGCACTTATTGGAAGGTCGGGACTTCAATGCCATCGCCCTGATCGATGCCGTGGCGCTTTCGCCGTGGGGATCGCCCTTCTACACGCTTGTCCAGGAACACGTCGGTGTTTTCAGGCAGATACCGGCATACATGCACCGGGCGATGGTGGCAGCCTACATCAGGGACGCGACCTACCAGCCGATGGGCGACGAAGAAATAGAGCCGTACATCGAGCCCTGGCTCGGTCCGGAGGGACAGGACGCTTTCTACCGCCAGATCTTCCAGAACGACCAGCGGTACACGGACGAGGTGCAGGACCGTTACGGTGAGATCACACGCCCCGTCCTCATCCTATGGGGCGAGGAGGACCGTTGGATCCCACCCGAAAAAGGCGAGCAACTGCACGTTAGGATACCGGGCTCCCGACTGCAGAAGATCCCGGGCGCAGCGCACCTCGCGATGGAAGACACGCCGGACACCGTCACCACTGCCCTGAAGGATTTCTTCTCGGCGGATCGGGCAGCATGATGAACGTGACAAGGGCGTGCGGTATAGTTCGCAAGCTATGTTTCGAGGAGAGGGGTAGACATGCCTGAGAGAAGGACGCCGCTTTACGATTTCCACTTCCGTTCGGCGAGGAACGTCATCAAGGGCGGCGGGGACTTCATGTTCCCGAGCGCGTACACATCCTCCACGGAGGAGCACCTGAACGTGCGGCGCAACGTGGGGATGCAGGATCTCTCGACGATGGGTGAGATAGACATCAAGGGACCGGGAGCGGAGAGGTTGGTCAGGCGATTACTGGTCAACGAGGTTCAGGACATGGAGCCGGGCCAGCTCCGTTACTCGACCATGTGCAACGAGGACGGCTGCGTAATCGACGACCTGACAGTCTACAAGTTCGGTGACGAGCACTTCATGGTAGTCGCGAGTTCCGGGCCGCGCCTGAAGACTTACCGTTGGATCTCCGAGCACGCAGCCGGTAACAGCGCCTACGTCACCGACGTGACCGCCGCCATCGCCCTGCCCGTCGTGCAGGGCCCGCGCTCACGCCGGTTCCTCAAGACCATCGCCGAGGACGTGGACCTGGACAGCCTGCGTTTCTTTCGCTTCGCGCCGTGCCGGATAGGCGAGGTCGAGCTTCTCATCTCACGTTCGGGCTACACGGGAGAACTTGGCTACGAGCTGTACACACCGGCGGATCAGGCAGCGGTGCTGTGGGAATATCTGCTCGACAAGGGGCGTGAGTTCGACCTCCGTCCCTATGGTGTCGAGGCCATGCAGAGCCTGCGGATAGAGAAGAGCCTGCCGCTATACGGGCCTGACATAAGCGAGAATGACACGCCGTTCCACGTCGGCCTGTCGCGTTGGATCCGGATGAACAAACGCGACTTCATAGGCCGCGACACCCTCCTGCGTTTGCAAGAAAAGGGACTCGACCGCCGCTGGGTCGGCCTCACTCTGGAGAGCGAGGTTCCTGCCGCCGCTGGCGCGAAGGTATACAGCATCGGCGACGTGGCGACCTTCCGAGAGCCCATAGAAACTGGCGCCGAAGCCGGGGACTACGAGGACTCGGTGATGCCGGGAGATAGGCAGGTCGGGCGCGTCACCTCGAGCGCGATGGGCCACAGCGTCCGCAAGATGCTCGCGATGGCGTACGTAGACACGGGCCACTCCTGGCCTGGTGCGAACCTCGTCGTCGAGATAAACGGACGCCCGATACCGGCCAGAGTCGCCCAGACACCGTTCTTCGACCCGGAGAACGCCCGCATCCGCTCCGAACCAGCCGAGGACGAACACCGTCCCGAGCCCAACGGGCATTCTTCGAACTCGGCCACCTCCAGGACCAACGTCCCCGTGGCCAGGTTTGGGCAGTCTCAGAACGGCGGCTCGCGGTCGTGAGCGTCACCTACTCCGGCCGCTTCGACGCCATCGTCGTCGGCGTCGGCGGGATGGGAAGCTCCACCGCCTACCACCTTGCCAGGCGCGGCAAGCGGGTGCTTGGCCTCGAGCGGTTCGGCGTCCCTCATTCGATGGGGTCTTCGCACGGCCACACCCGCATCATCAGGCTCGCGTACTATGAGCATCCGTCTTACGTGATCCTACTCCGGCGGGCCTACGAGCTGTGGCGTGAGATCCAGAGCCAGGCCGGAGAGAGGCTCCTGCACATCACGAGCTCCGTAGACGCAGGCCCGGAAGATTCCTGGGTCTTCAAGGGCTCGTGGGAGTCTTGCAGGCTCCACGACCTACCGCACGAGGTATTGACCGGCGCGGAGCTGAAACGCCGCCATCCCGGCTACAACCTGCCGCCAGACCACCTCGCGCTGGTGCAGCCGGAGGGGGGATTCCTTGCCCCCGAGCGGTGCATCGTCTCCTACGTGACGGCGGCGCAGGCGCACGGGGCCGAGATCCACGGCCACGAACAGGTTCTGGAGTGGGAGCCCCTCGAAGGCGGCGTCCGCGTCCGAACCGACCGCGGCACGTACGAGGCAGACAACCTCGTCGTGACCGCCGGAGCCTGGAACGGGGATTTCCTCGACGTGCTCGACGGGCTCGCCGTTCCCGAAAGGCAGGTTCTCGCCTGGTTGCAGCCGGATCGCCCGGAGCACTTCCGCCCGGACAACTTCCCGGTCTTCAACCTGCTGGTGGACGAGGGACGCTTCTACGGCTTCCCCATCCACGGCGTGCCTGGCTTCAAGTTCGGCAAATACTTCCACCTAAACGAGACCGGCCCGGCCGATGAAATAGACCGCCAGCCCCACGACTACGACGAGCAAATTCTGCGTGACTTCGCCGGTCGATACTTCCCTGACGGTTGCGGCCCGACGATGGACCTGCAAACCTGCATGTTCACCAACACCCCTGACTACCACTTCGTCATAGACCTGCACCCCGAGTACCCGCAGGTGAGCCTGGCCTCGCCGTGCTCCGGTCACGGCTTCAAGTTCGCCAGCGTGGTTGGGGAGATCATGGCGGATCTCGCCACGACGGGCCTGACCCGCCACGACATAAGCCTCTTCCGCCTCGACCGACTGATCGGAGAACGGCGTCCCGACCGCGGCAGCCTCGAGTCTGGCCGCAACGGGCGCCCCCATTCCTTCCCCCGCGCCGAGGATGTGAGGGCGTTCTGGTAGAGGACGCTGGCCATAACGAATCTCTGTCGGTAGTGTAGGATTCCCAGCCATGTGCGCCGTAGTCAGAAGAAGCCCATCCGTACAGTCGGTGGATCGCGCCATCTCCGTGATGGAGCTACTTGCCCGTCAGGGATGGTCCGGGGTAACTGAGGTCGCCAACGAGCTGGAGATCCACAAATCCACAGCGTACAGGTTGCTCACCACGCTCAGGGACAGGAGGTTAGTCGAGCAGGACGCGGCGACCGAGAAGTACCGCCTGGGCTTCGGGATGTTGCTCCTGGCAAGCGCCGTCAGCGCAGACCTGGACATCCTTCGCTGCGCCAGGCCGATCTGTGACCGCCTGAGCGAACAGACCGGTGAGACCGTCACCATCACGGTCCTCGAAGAGGACGAAGCCGTCATCGTCCACCAGAGTGTCTCTCGAGCATCAGCCGTCAGCGTCGATTGGACGGGCCTTCACACGCCGCTGCATGCCACCGCCGCAGGAAAAGTGTTCCTTGCCTACATGCCGGAGGACCAGAGGCTCCGTGTTTTGAACAGGAAGCTGGAGCGCTTCACCGAAAACACCATGGTCTCCGCATCGGGTTTGAAATCCCAGCTACAGGAGATTCGGGACCAGGGCTACAGCCACACGGTCGAGGAACTCGAGATCGGGCTGAGCGCCGTCGGTGCGCCGATTCGCCGCTCTGGGGGCGAGGTCGTGGGTGCCGTGAGCGTCTCTGGCCCGGCTTTCCGGCTATCGCCCGAAGACCTCCTCGCCGCCGGAGCCCAGGTCCGGGATGCCGCGGACGAAATATCGTGGTGCCTCGGATACCACGCCACCATCCCAGGCGAGTGACGCACTTCACGCCACTTCATCCGAATAGGCGTGAAAGTGTCAGAATCCGTAGAGAAAACAGCGGATCGGCAAAACTTTCGTTGGCGCGCTCGGCAGGACTCGAACCTGCGACCTTCTGATTCGTAGTCAGACGCTCTATCCGGCTGAGCTACGAGCGCATCTTGTGATCCATGATATCGTCCGAAGGGGCTTTGCTCAAGGTGCGTGTGATCTGTGATTGATTTTGAGGATATAATTCTGGCGATGATGGGGAGATGTTCTGAGAACGAAGTGGGCCGCACGTTTTGAGCGCGGCGGTTCTGCTGGTTATCGGGGATGACGAAGAACGCCTGCACCTCAGGCGGGCTTTGTCTGGTGAGGGGTGGCGTGTGTTGCCCGCCGGTTCCGGCGCCCAGGCGCGTCAGATCTCCGGCCGCGAGGACTTCGAGATCGCGGTAGTTGATAATCGTCTGCCCGATGAACGCGGGTTCCAGGTGATAGCTGGTGTGCAGAAGCCGAACGTCTCGACTGTCGCCCTTTTGCGAGATGAGGACACTATGGACCGCATCGTGGGTATCGAGCTCGGCGCGGATTACTATATGCGCTCGCCTGTGAATCCCAGGGAGCTGGTGGCTAGGGTGAAGCAGATCCTTCGGAAACGCGAGATCGCGGGCGAGATGGCTGGCGCTTCTGGCCGCATCCACATAGGCGACCTGGCGATTGATCCGGATCGGGTCGAAGTCAACAAGGGCGGCAAGGAAATCCTGCTCTCTCCACGCGAGTTCAAGCTGCTCTATACCCTGGCCCGCAGCCCGGGCAGGGTCTTCCCGCGCGGCGCGCTTCTGCGGCAGGTCTGGGGCGAGGACGAGTACATAGACGAGCGCACCGTGAACGTCTACGTCCAGCGCCTCCGCAACAAACTCGGCGATAATCCCTCAGAACCCAAACTCATAGAGACAGTTCGCGGCTTCGGCTACCGCCTCGTCAAACAGTAGCGAATCCAGGAGGGTCATTCGCTTCGTTTGTGGAGCGTGAGTCGTAAGTCGTATTGCTTTTCCCTACTCCCGACGCACGGACGTAGCGAACCCTCGAACTGAACTCGTATCAGGCGGGGGAGCGCCGGATCAGGGCTCCGCCCCGGATCGTCTCTCCAGGCCGCACGTCGTAGCCGTGGCCGACTATGCAGTCCTCCAAGTATGCGCCGTCGCCCACACTCGCGCCGGGCAGCAGGATGCTGCTCTTGATGGTAGCGTTGGGGCGGACCCAACAGTCGCTCCCGACCGTCACGTCGCCAGCGAGCGTGACATCCCTTCCGATCACCGCGTCCCGGCCAACTAGCACGTGCCCTTCCAGGCTGGCGGAGGGGTGGATGTGGGCGTCCTCCCCGACCCACAGGCTCTCGCCGCGCTTCTCGCCCGGTATCTTCACCCGCACCCGGCCAGACAGCACGTCGTACTGGGCCTCCCGGTAAGCCTGGAGCGTCCCGATGTCAGACCAGTAAAAATCCCCCTGATAGCCGACGAACCGCTCCCCGTTTGCCAGAAACTTCGGGAACACGTCGTGGGCAAAGTCGAAGAAAGTTCCTTCTGGGACGTAATCCAGGACGCGTGGCTCGAACACGTAAATTCCGGTATTGGCAAGCGTGCTGATCGCATCCCTTGGGTTGGGTTTCTCCTGGAAACCGAGGATGTTTCCCCCCTCATCCACCTCCACCACCCCGAACTCCGAGGTATCGAAGACCCGGCGCAGCGCGATGGTGGCTAGCGCATCCTTCTCCTTGTGGAAGGCGACGAGCTCACCGAGATCCACATCCGTCAGGGCGTCACCCGATATGACGACGAAGGTATCGTCGAATTTCTCCGCCAGCCGCCGGACGCCCCCCGCCGTCCCGAGTAGCTGCTCTTCCCTTTCCAGGTGGACTTTCATGCCGTCAACCCGCGATTCTTCGCCGTAGGCCCGGAGCAGGGCGTCGGCCAGATAGAACACGTTCACGTGTACCTCGTCGAAGCCGTGGGTGGCCAGAAGCTCGAAGATGTGCTCGATGATCGGGGTATCGACAACTGGGGCCATCGGTTTCGGTACTTCGCCTGTCAGCGGGAAAAGCCGGGTACCCTTGCCCGCCGCGAGCGCCATCGCCTTCATAGTCTCTTCACCATTCCCTGCTTTCGTTCAGGTAAGCTTTCTTGCGGAACGCCGCTTCCACGTCCACGCCTGCCATCTCCGCGAGATCCAGGAGATTCCACACGGCATCGTATATCTCCATGCCAAGCATCTCCACCACCGCCGCCCGCTCCCCGGCGTTCATCTGGCCGACATCACGTTTGCCGTCACGGGATATTTTCAGAACCTCAGCCGCGACCCCTCCCACCTCGGCTGTCAGGTAAGCCAGGCGCTGATCCAGGGTAATATCGAAGCCCTTCGCCCGCTTGAGACGCCGGATTTGACCCTGGATCTCAGCCAGCGTCAGCCCGCTTTCAGTCGGATCTTCGGAGCCTGCGTGCAGTCCGTCGGGCCGTGATCTATATTCACCGTCATGCATTTGGATACTCTACAAGAACTGTTTCCCACGGCCAAGCTCGACGAACCCCTCAGACGCTACACGGCCTGGAAGATAGGCGGACCCGCCGACGCGCTGCTCGAACCCCGCAGCGCCGATGAGGTGATCTCGGCCGTGAAGAAGGCAAGTGAGCACGATATCCCCATCACCATCCTCGGGGGCGGCACAAACGTCCTCGTCCGCGACGGCGGCGTGCGCGGCCTCACCATCAGGCTCGCCAAAGCACTCAAGGACGTGGCGTTCGATGGGGAATGCGTGATCGCCGACGCCGGCGTTCTCTATCCTGTCCTCGCCAACACCACGGCGGCCCGCGGCCTCGCCGGATTGGAGTTCGCCACAGGCATTCCGGGAACCGTCGGCGGCGCTGTGTATATGAACGCTGGCGCATACGGCTCCGAGACCGTCGAAGTTCTGGACTGGGCTGACGTTTTCCGTCCCGACGCCGGGGAGGTAGTCAGGATGACGAACGGGGATCTGGGGCTCTCGTACCGTCACAGCGTTCTGCACGAGCGGCAGGGTTGGATCGTGCTCCGCGCCGGATACACCCTGGGGCCTGGAGATCCCGCGGAACTCAAAGCCTGCATAAGGGAGTTCCGTGCCCAGCGCATGAACGGCTCACCCAACCGGCCGAGTTGCGGCTCCACCTTCAAACGCCCGCCTGGAGACTTCCCTGGCCGCGTCATAGAAGCTGCCGGTCTCAAAGGGACCAGGGTCGGGCAACTCGAAGTCTCGCCGGTCCACGCGAACTATCTGGTCAACCTCGGCGGCGGCACGGCTAATGACGCCCTCGCGCTTATAGAGCTGGTCAGGGAGACGGTTCGCGAGAAGCTGGGCGTCGAACTGGAGTCGGAAGTGCGTGTGATCGGGGAGCCATAGCATCGTATGCACCGCCACCCTGTTGTAATTGCATCAATATCCTGGCGTCACGAGGAGATCACATGGAGCAGAAGCAGGCTGGCGTCAAACTTGGCAAGAAAATCCTGGGCATAATTATCACCACGATGGTCGTAGCATTGGTCGGAGCCTTGTTGGTGGGAGTTCTGGCGAGTTGGCAACTCGGTGCCCTTGCGATCGGCGCGATCACTGGGGTTTTTTCGGGCTGTTCGGCGCGTTGCGCAGCGGTCACGTGATGGACGAACCCAATCTGCAACGTCCGCCCTGGGATAGTCCCATGTGAACCGTCAGGTTCTGGCGGAAACTCCTGTAGCCTGATGCTTGTAACCTGACGGCTTGTCCCTGAAGAGATCCGGAATATCCGCCAGATCCGTGTGCGCGTCGCACACGTCGAGGAGGGCCCGGGAAGTACACTGGCCCGCGCTCACCACCTCGACCCGGATACCCTTCTCGCTCTGTAGATACTCGATGGCCTCAACGTAGTCCCCGTCGCCTGAGACCAGCACGTATGTTCCGGCGTGTCCCGAGAGGCGCATCATATCTACGACGATGCCCATATCCCAGTCGCCCTTGTGCGTGACGCTCCGTTCCCCGTCAGGCGTGAACGTCTCGTGCACGACGAGGGGCTTCGAGCGCACCTTGTAGCCGAACTTGTTGAGGTTGTAGACGAAGGAGCGGGCGCCAGGCGTGTCGTCCGATTCCTGTTTCTCTACTATGTAGAAAGTGGCGCGCAGGAGGGCACGGTCCCCGACCGCCGCCTTCAAGAGCCTGTCGTAGTCGAGGACGCCCTTGTAGTAGCTCTTTATAGAATGGTAGAGGTTCGCGCCGTCCACGAAAACCGCCACCTGTTCTGCCGAATTTTGCGTCTCCATAGGCGGGATGTTATCAAAAAACGGCATGTTTACCCGTCAAACGGCATTTACCCGGTGGTAGACTCTGCTAGTATGCGGAAGCGTTCTCCGAGGCTGTGGAAGGATCTGGGGAGTACGGGACTATGGACTTCGAGGTAAGCATAGAAGAGCACACTGGCAGCTACTCCGTGGTGGCAGTTCGCGGCGAGGTGGATATTCACACAGCCCCGAAGGTCCAGTACGCCATAGAGCGGGCCGCCGGTGAGAACGGTGGCGTCGGCGCCGTTGTGGTGGATATGAGCGGCATAGCGTTCATGGACTCGACCGCGCTCTCGACTTTCATGCGAGCCAAAGATTCCCTGGACGAGCGGGGTACTTCCCTCAGGCTCACAGCGCCATCCCAGGCTGTTGAGCGCATCTTCAGCGTCACGGGTTTCGGGGAATACTTCGAGGTATTCTCCTCCCGCCGCGACGCAATCCCCGGCTGAGAACGCCGGAATCCCTGAACCGCCGTACTACCCGTAATAGAATCGAAAGCTCATGATGATCGACGCGAAAAGACTGGATGTTCCCACGCCCCTGAAGCGCCTCGGTGAGGCGTTCCGAGAGGCGGGGCACGAGCTATACCTCGTAGGTGGGTACGTGCGGGACGCGCTGCTCGGTGGGGCTGGCGTTGACGCCGACGTTGCGACGGGGGCTCATCCGGGGGAGATCAAGAATCTCATCAGGCCGCACGCGGATCATCTGTGGACCGTGGGCGAGCGATTCGGGACGATAGGCGCGAGAGTGGACGGCTTCTCGGTCGAGGTCACCACGTATCGGAGCGACCTGTACACCGAAGGGAGCAGGCACCCCGAGGTCCGTTTCGGGGAGACGCTGGAGGATGATCTGGCGCGGCGGGATTTCACTATCAACGCCATCGCGGCCGACGCGGTATCTGGAGAGATCCTGGACCCGTTTGGCGGGCGCAAGGATCTGGAGAGCGGTGTGATCCGCCCCGTCGGAGACCCGCTCGACCGGATGCGCGACGATCCCCTGCGAATGCTGCGCGCCGTGCGCTTCGAGGCGACGCTCTCGAAACCGGACAAACCATTCGCCATGACGACGGATCTGGAGACCTCCATCCGGGAGAACTCCCATTGGCTCGAGAGCATCTCGGCCGAACGCATAAGGGAAGAGTGGGAGAAAATCCTCGTCTCGGAGAACGTCTCACAGGGGCTCCGCGCGCTGGTGCGCCTGGGGCTGATGCATTACATAGTGCCAGAGTTCATGGAGACAGTGAGCGTCGAGCAGGAGGCTGAGTTCCACCACAAGGACGTGTTCGAGCACACCCTGATAGTGGTTTCCAGCGTCGAGCCGGACCCGATCCTGCGCAAAGCCGCTTTCTTCCACGACATCGGCAAACCGCGCACGCTAGTGTACGAGCACCGCTGCACGTACTGCGGCGCGAAGAGTACGCAGAAGACCACGGGTGAGGGTGAATGCGGGGTGTGCAGTGGAAGGACGCTGCCGAAGCGTATTCACTTCTACGGCCACGAGAACGTCGGGGCCGCCATCGCGCGTCGGGCCATGAAGCGCCTCGCCTATCCGAAGGACGCCACGGACGCCGTCGCCCATCTCGTCTCCCACCACATGCGTCCGATGGGCTACGCCGTCGGCCGCGACCCGTGGAGCGACTCGGCGGTGCGGCGCTTCGTCAGGGATACGTACCTGGAGCGCGGCGGGCGCGTGCTCGCCGACGTGGACACGCTCCTCAAGCTGGCGAGGGCGGACATCACCGGCGGCAACCCGAGGAGGAGGCGCGTCGCCGAGGAGTCCTGGCATAGTCTCAAGGGGCGTGTGGACGAGGTGCGGGCCGGGGATGAAGTGGAGCGGCTCACGAGCCCGCTAGATGGCAACGAACTCATGCAGATATTCGGGCGGGCACCGGGGCGTTGGATCAAACCGCTCAAAGACTACCTGGAAGGCGAGGTCGTCGAGGGCCGCCTTGGTAAGGACGATAAGGAAAAAGCCCGCAACCTCGCCGAAGCCTACGCCAGCGAACACGACCTCTTCGAGGAAGACTGAGATGGTGAATTTCGACCCGCTGATCTCCACGGAACAACTGGAGAACGCCATGTCGGAGAATCCCGACGCTGACGCTAACCTCCGCGTCGTGGATATCAGGGGCTACGTGAATAAGACGGATCTCGGCGACGGACGACAACGGGCAGATTATCTCGCGGCCCGCGATGAGTACGACGAGGCCCACATTCCAGGCGCAGTCTACGTGGACTGGACCACCGACATAACCGATCCCGAAGATCCGGTGTCAGTCCAGATCGCCCCGCCAGAACGCTTCGCCGCGCTCATGGGATCGCTCGGCATCGGTGACGATACCCACGTCGCCGTCTACGACCACGCTGGCGGCCAGTTCGCCACCCGCCTGTGGTGGGACTTGATGTACTACGGCCACGACCACGTCTCAGTCCTCGACGGCGGCTGGAAGAAGTGGACCGCCGAGGGCCGTCCCACCACTTCGGAACCCTCCGAACCATCACACGTGCCAGCCACCTTCACCCCGAATCCCCGCCCTGGATGGCGTAAGGATGCCGGGGAGGTGCTTGCGGCGAGCGATCAGAAAGACGCCATGCTCCTCGACGCCCGCGATCCTGGCCAGTACACAGGTGAGATATCGCGCGGCGAAGGCCGTCCAGGCCACGTCCCAGGCGCGAAGCATCTCCACGCCGACGCCCTGCTCGACCCCGAAGACGGGACGTTCAGATCCGACGCAGACCTTGAAGAGATGCTTCGGGAGGCAGGCGTGCCAGAGGATAGAGACGAGCCGGTGGTCGCCTATTGCAACGGTGGGGTGGCCGCGACGGTTCCGCTGTTCGCGCTGCACCGGCTGGGCTACAAGAACCTCGCCAACTACGACGGCTCCTGGAACGAGTGGGGTGTGAGGCGGGATCTTCCCGTCGAGCGGCCTTGCACATAAATTACAAGCGACTACATAATATTGTGGTTTGTTCAGAGTCGAACTACCATTTGTAGTGTCGCAGCCCGACTTTTAGTGCAAAGCCCCGTCGAGCGTTGAAGATGGCCGAACGACCGACATCGCACCCACTTGCGGGTCTGATGTTACAATCTTCGCGTTCAAAAGCTTTTCGAGGAGACTGTACGTGCGCATGAGAAGCCTAATTTCCTGGGTGATCAGCCTGGCCATGATCGGGGCCGGCATCGCCCTCATAGCTTCCTTTTTTCTGGCGGGTAGCCCCGAGAGTACCGCGAGCAACTCCCCGTCTCCCAACGAGTTCAACGTCCCGCAGCTCGGAAACAGCCAGGCAAACGTGGCATCCGGCGGCCCCGACGATAAGACCCTCAGGCTCACCATCCCTGTGATGAACCAGATAGATGACGACTCGGTGCCGGACGTGCCGGGCACAGACATGAAGGCCCTCGGATCTCACGCCGCCATTCACCTCCAGGGCACTGGCTATCCGTGGCAGGACGAGGCCAACGTCTACCTCGCGGGCCACCGACTTGGCTACGCCAACACCGATAGCTGGCTGGCGTTCTGGGATCTCAGCAAACTCAAAGATGGAGACCAAGTCTTCGTCAAGGACGCGAACGGCACCCAATATACCTACAAGGTTTTCAAGGAATTCGTGGTCGGCCCATCCGACCTCTCCATCACCAAGCCCGAGCTAGACAAGAACATACTCACCCTCCAGACTTGCACGTTGCCTGACTACTCGAAGCGCCTGATCGTACAGGCCGAACTTGTGAGCACCGAACAGAAAGCGGCGTGAGCGAACCCCCCGATCCCGGTATCGTCGGGCAGCAAATCTCCTACTATCGCGCCCGCGCCCCAGAGTACGATGAGTGGTTCTTCCGCCAGGGACGCCACGATCGCGGCGAAGAGTGGAACCGCGCCTGGTTCTCCGAAGTGGAAGATGTCCGCGAGGAGCTCTCTGGGTTCAGGCCAGCCGGAGACGTGCTCGAACTCGCATGCGGCACGGGCCTGTGGACCGAACAGTTGGCCCGCCACGCTGACCACATCACAGCCGTTGACGCTTCCCCTGAAGTCCTGAAGCTCAACCGGGAGAGGCTCCAGGACGACAGGGTTCGCTACGTGCGGGCAGATCTCTTCGAGTGGCGTCCCGATGCCACGTACGATGTTGTCTTCTTCGGGTTCTGGCTCTCGCACGTGCCGCCCGAGCGGTTTGGGGCGTTCTGGGATCTCGTCCGGTTCGCGCTCAAGCCCGGAGGACGCGTCTTCTTCGTGGACTCCCTGCGCACGGAGACCTGGGGAGAAAAGAAACGCGTCGGGCGTGATCCGCGCGGCCACACAACCGTCCGAAAACTCAAAGACGGTCGGGAGTTCCGCATCGTCAAAATATTCTACGACCCGGAAGAACTCTCATCCCGGCTGCGGGAAATGGGATGGAAAGTCAGGGTACTGACCACTGGCAACCACGTTCTTTACGGCTACGGGACGGCGGCCTGAAGCCTGTACAATGCGGGCGGCGCGTATCTGGGATTACTTTGGCGAACGGATGGGGGAGCTTGCGGTGAGCGGCGGGGTGCTGGCGTTGATGATCCGAACTCCCGACGAACCAGGCGTGCTTCATGCGCTCACGAGGGTGTTTGTGGAGCACCGGGCGAACATCACCTACGTGGATATCGCGGAGCGGCGTGAAGACGGTTCGACAGTCTATTTCGAACTCGAAAACGTGACCGACCCAGGGGGGCTCCTCGGAGACCTCGAAGGGTTATCGCTAGTCCAGGCTGTCGAGCGGGCGCCTTCATTTCAGAAGGTTTACGGAAAGAGGATCATAGTGGTCGGCGGCGGCGCCCAGGTGGGGCAGGTGGTGGTCGGCGCCGTGGCCGAGGCCGACCGTCACAACATAAGGGGAGAGAAGATCTCGGTCGACACCATACCCCTGATCGGGGAGGAAGATCTGGCCGCCGCGACCCGTGCCGTGGCGCGCCTCCCCCGTGCCGTCGCCCTCGTTCTCGCGGGCGCCCTCATGGGTGGCGACGTCGCCAAAGCCGTCTACGAAATACGGGCCAAAGGCATCATAGTCCTCTCGCTCAACATGCCAGGCAGCGTGCCCGACGCCGCCGACCTCGTGGTGAGCGACCCCGTTCAGTGCGGCGTGATGGCCGTCATGGCCGTCTCCGATTCCGCCCTCTTCGACATAGCGCGCCAGCGCGGACGCCGGTACTAGGGCATTTTTGTTGTCGGCCCTCGTTTTAGCAGGGTAGCGCCGTCTGTCGATCGGAAGCCGATAGTTTCCGCTATATTCTTGGTATGAGCCAGCCGAAATCTACGGTACCTGAGACAAAGTATGAGGCGAGACGCTTTGACCTTCCGTGCATTGCGGAGCCTGGCGTTGTGTACACCCGGTCTTGGGTTACCGAGTTGATCCTGGATTTGGCAGGGTACGATCCTAATGAGAACCTGGTAGATTCGGTGGCTGTGGAACCAGCGTGCGGCGATGGTGGATTTCTGGAACCGATGATCCGCCGCCTCTCCTCTTCGTGCCGCATACAGAATCGCCCATTGAAAGATTGCGCGGCATCGCTACTCGCCTTTGACGCTGATGGTGAAGCGGTTGGCAAGAGTCGGGAGCGCGCTGAGTTGGTGCTGGCGGATTGCGGTTGGGACAGAAGTGAGTCACGGGAGATGGCTTGGCGTTGGATCCGCGAGGCGGACTTCCTGCTTGACCCCGAGCTCGACCTGATAGCACTTGGCGGTGGAATAGATTTTGCGATTGGCAACCCACCATACATACGCCTGGAATCCATAGACGACAGGGTCGCGGAAGTCTACAGGAAACGCTACGGAACAATGTCAGGTAGAGCCGACCTGTACGTCGGGTTTTTTGAGAGAGCACTGGGAATGCTCGCACCGGGTGGAGTATGCGGTTTTATCTGCGCCGACCGCTGGATGCTGAACCAATACGGCTCCCACCTGCGCAAGCTCATCACCAGGGGTGGATTCTCGGTCGAAGCCGTAGTCGAGATGCACCGCGCCGACGCTTTTCAGGATGAAGTTCTGGCTTACCCGGCCATCACGACCATCCGACGGACCGAAGTGCAAAGCAGGGTTCTGGTGGCCCAGATGGAGCAGGCGACGGAGTACTCCGTCAACGAACTTGCACGAGCCGCCCGACGAGTCCGCCAAGCCTCGCACGATGCCGTAGAGAACGATACTCAGGCCGCCGCGATAAATGGACTCAACTACGTGGTGGTAGACGAGTGGTTCGAAGGTTCGGCGCCCTGGCCCAGCGCCTCTCCGAAGCGTCTCAGCCTCTTGAAGCGTCTGGAGTCTGAATTCCCGTCTTTGGAGGATGGTTCCACGGATACCAGGGTCAGTATCGGAGTTGCCACAGGCGCGGACAGGATTTTCCTGACTAGAAACCATGACCTCGTGGAGCGGGATCGTCTTCTGCCCATAGTTTTGGCCGGGGATACGATGACTGGCTCCCTCGAGTGGTCGAGACATTATCTGGTCAATCCCTGGCAACCTGATGGCAGCCTCGTGGATCTCGGACACTATCCTCTTCTGCGCCGGTATTTCGACGAACACAAGGGAATTCTCGAAGGTCGTCACGTAGCGAAGAAGAGTCCCGATCGTTGGTACAAGACCATAGACAGAGTCGACTACGCTCTCATTTCGAAGCCTAAACTGCTGATTCCCGACATAAAGAACGTCGCCCATCCTGTTCTCGACGAAGGAGGGTACTATCCTCACCACAACCTCTATCACGTAACCTCGGGGATCTGGGACCTCAAGGTGCTTGGCGGGCTTCTGTTATCTAAAGTTGGACAATTCTTTATTGAATGCTACGCAGTGCGGATGAGCGGAGGGTATCTCCGGTTCCAGGCCCAGTATCTCAGACGCATCCGCGTTCCTCATCCCCGAGACATCTCCGTTGGCCAGGCCGCTGGCCTTCGGCAAGCGTTCGAAGAGCGAGATATCGTGCGGGCCACGGCAGTTGCGTTGGAGGTTTACGGGATAGACCGGATCCCGGAGTAAACGAGGTTGTCTTACGAGAAAGAGTTTGACGAGGCCGTCAGAGACTACTGGCGCGTGCTTGCCGGCCAGAAGCGCAAGCAAGAGGAGTTTGGCGCGGTGGATCAGGGGAGGCGTTCGGAGTCCACCGGCGGCAAACAGATGGATTCCCTTGCCAACCTGATCACTCAAGTGTTCAAGGACGAAGGCTTCCCGGACGAATCCATAAGGTTGAGGGGTGACAGGAACGTGCCCGGCTACTTTCGGCCTACCAAAGAGTGGGATTTACTCGTAGTCCACAAAGAGACGTTGGTAGCAGCCGTAGAACTCAAGTCTATAGCGAGTTCGTTCGGCAACAATATGAACAACCGCATAGAGGAGGCTCTTGGCGTCTCGGAAGACCTCCTTACATCATACAGGGAAGGGGTGTTTGGAACGACCAAGCCCTGGCTTGGCTACCTGTTTATGATCCCTGCCGAGGAAAAGTCAAGCAAGCCGACCCAGCTCAACAAGACCACTCTACCTGTGAACGAAGCTTTTCTGAACTCGGAGTCCCGGAGTTGGAAAGACCGTGGAGTTTCGTACCAGGAGCGAGCAGAGATTTTCTGCAGACGGCTGGTTCTAGAACAGTTGTATGACGCAGCATGTTTTGTTGTGTCCTCCAAAGACACGGAAGCTTCCGTCCTTCAACCAGCAGACGACTTGACCTTTGTCAGGTTCGTCGCATCCATCAAGGGGCACGCGAGGTACGTCCTCGCGTTGGACGAGACTTGAAATCTGGCGTGATGGCGGTCATGGTGGCGTCCGAGTCCGCCCGCTTCGATTTCAACCGCCAGCGCGGACGCCGGTACTAGAACCGGTCAAGGTGGAAGCTAGCGCCCGTGATCAGGGCGACCTTCCCATCGAACATTCCCACAACTGTGTCCGCTACCTCTGGAACTCCTGCGCTTTGAAGCGTTCTCCGGTCACGCCCTTCGACTCGTCGGAGGCGAGATAGAGGAAGACCGCTGTGTTGTCTTCCGGTGTGATCCTGGTCATCGGATCTTCTTCGGGGTAGGCTGCGGCGCGCATGTCCGTGCGCATTCCGCCAGGGTCCACGGCGTTGACGCGAATGCCGCGCTCCTCCAACTCGGCCGCCAGTATCTGGGTGAGCCCCTCGACGCCGAACTTGCTGACCGAGTACGCGCCCCACTCGGCCCGGCCCTCGACGCTCACCCCGCTCACGACGTTGATGATGGATGCGCCTTGCCGCATATGGGGGATCGCGGCCTTCGACACCAGGAACGGCCCCGTGAGGTTGGCGTCTATAACCCTGCGCCACTCGTCCTCCGGGTACTCCGCGATGGCGACCCGCGGCCCGAGCAGACCGGCGTTGTTGACGAGCACGTGTATCCTTCCGAACTGCTCGACCGTCTCATGGACCATCCTCTCGACGTCCGCGTCCTTCGACACGTCCGCCGCGACGGCGAGGACCTCCGCGCCTATACTTTCGACCTCTTCGGTGACTAGGCGGATGGACTCTTCGCTGCGGGCATTTACAACGACCTGCGCACCCTCCTTCGCAAAGGCGATTGCGAGGGCTTTGCCGAGGCCCTGGCTTGCGCCGGTGATCATGGCTACCTTGCCTTCTAGCACAAAAATCCTCCTGTCAGAAGATTGTTGCTCCCCGACGGTTTACAGAGGCGTTCGCGGGAAGCGGGGACGGATTTCCTTCGAGTCGTTACCCTGATTAGCCCATAGCTGCTTCGAGTTCGTCCCGATGAGCGTCGAGCCATGCCATCTCTGCACGTATCCATTCGACCGAGTCGCGCGCGTAGGCGACGCTGCTGGCCGATCCACCGGCTCGTATGCGGGTTTGGGATCTTTCCAGGGTCACCTGCTGGCTCCGAGAGACGGCGTTGATCGGGTCCAACTGAGCGTCGAATCCGTAAGCATCGCACATCATGCGTATCCGATGCCCCTGGGTGCGGATGTCCGCGCCGTCGGGGCCAAGGTCCAGAAACATCCACAAAGCGTATCCCAAGTCTTGATCGCGAGAACCCGGAGCGGCGGTGTCGAAGTCGATGAACGCCGATGGCATTCCTTCCACGAACACCGTGTTGCAGGGTGATAGGTCATTATGGCACACGACCTCCTTGTCGCCTGCGAGCGACGATCCCGCGGTGGCATCGTGGAAGCGGCGGATCAGAACCGCGGCCCGCACGAGCTGCTCGTCCGACCACGTATCGAGGTCCGGAGGAACGTAGCCTTCGAGGAAGGTCAGGATCTCCCTGTTCTCTTCGTCGATTCCGAGTACCCGGGGAGCCCCATCGAACACGACATCCTCCAGGTGATCGAAGAGTAAATGGACGAAAGGCGTATGCGGTCCCGTAGGTCGCCGCACCGTGTCGCCCACGCGGATCACACCCTGGGTGATGCGTCCGCCGGTGAGACTCATCTCCCGGCTTTCCATGCTACCCAGTTTACCTGAACTTGTGACGCCAAAAATCCTTATTCTGTAACAGCCATATCTGCAAACTTTCGCCGGGAAGCTTTCCGAGCGACAAACCGCCGGCGTTACGCTTCAGTGCTCTGTTGTCCGAGGATGGCACGGAGCGGTTAGAATTGGCAAGAGTCTAACGGTACAAGGAGATGCGCGGTGGCGGATACAAGAGAACCTGAATCCGAGAACAATACCGTTCTTGAAGATGTACGCGTGAGTCGCCGAGAGTTCTTGAGTGCGAGCCTTGCCGGGATAGTCGGCGTGTCGCTGCTTTGGGCCGCAGGGTGCGGCAGCAGCCAAGATGGTGGCGGCAAGGGGAAGAAAGGCAAGAAGGGCGATGGTGGTGGGGGAGGCGGCTACTAAGCTTCGCCAGAGAACACCTGAAGAAAGGAGGCGCGGCGCGGGCCGCTCGGCCAGAGTCTATAGAACCCGCGCCACAACTCATGGAGAGTATATCGGACCTAGAGACTGCAGGCGCTTGCGATACGTGCGCCCGCCGCACGGTAGGATTGCGGCGGCGCGCGGGAGATAACGTATGCGGGCAGTGCGACGCCTTGTTCGCGGCTGCCCGCGCTCTACTCGACAGCGAGGTTCGTGACGAAGCTACTATCCTCGGTACCCTGGCTTTTGCGTGGGTGAGGGACGCGTGGGCTTCGGCCCCGGAAGATCACGGCGGGTTCGAATATTTATTGGATGCGGCCGGTGTACCGCTGGTGAGGCTTCGGCGCCTCACCACTAGCGTTATCAATTACGATGGCAGTCGCATAGCGAAAGCCGCAAAGATCAACGTGTACTCAAGAAACGTAACGCCGCCGGAGCTTGCCGAGGTTTACGAGGGACTTCTCAAAACTCACGGAATCCACTTTGACGAGTGCAGCGGAGGTTCAGTGCACTGGGACATGGAAGACGCCAACCTAACGTTGACGGTCTGCGCGATGAAGGAACTGCACCTTAGTAGGATATCGTTCTTCAAGACGTACCCCGCCGGCCGTATCTACTCTTTCCCGCCGCCACCACTCGTCGGCGACTTCTACAGCGCGCTGCTGGGCTCCATCGACAAGAGGACGTTTTCAGGTTATGCCTATGCGCTTGCTGAGAGTGGCAAGCATTCACCGCTTAAAGCGGTGACAGGAATTGTGGCCTGGTTGCTGGGCGAAGATGATGACGCTAGGCCTCCGCGGGAACGGCGGCCCCGAATCGCAGAGGCACTCAACAAACACTTGCTGGCGCCACGAGGCGAACGGGAGCTACTGGAGGGAAACTGGACGCCTGACGATACGGTCTGGCGGGACGCTTCGGTATTAGGGCCGCGTCTCAAAAGGAATCTGTATTACCTGCAAGAGAGCTTTGGACAGTAGTTCCAGTAAACCCCTGTTTATACAACCTTATCAGCAAACTTTAACGTGGGGGCGTGCTTGAGAAACAGCCCACACTAACGATTGGCCAGGCCGCTGACCAACTCGGCGTAAGCCGTAGCTGGCTCCGGTTCGGCGAGCGGCTCGGATCTCTACCGCTCGCCCGCCGCACTCACAGCGGTTGGCGCTACTACACTCCTGAGGATCTTGATCGGCTGCGGCGTCTCGGAGTCGGCGCACGAAAGCGTCGTCTGGAGAGCGACGATGAGTAGCCCCCACATCTCCTACGTGCCGCACTCCGACACTACGTCCGAAGGCGAGCTAAACACGCTCGTCGCTGTCTACCGCTTCATCCTCGACAGTGCAAAGAAAAAGGGCAGCCCCGCTCAAAGCTGCCCCGAAGACGCCGAAAGGAGATCTGATGAGATCGGCGCCACGAGTAAGTATACCTGAAGACCCAGAGACGCTGGTGATCCTATTCAGGATCATCGGCCGCGATTCATGGCGCAAACTACATACCTGGCACGAGGCCATGCCCGGATCTCGCATCGAGCATCTCATGTTCGGTATCTACGTGCTCCACATCCCGCCGGGCGGCGCCAGGGAGCTTGCCGCGTGAGGCCGGTAGACAAGATCCTGAAGAGGGCCGAAGGCGCCCGGGAGACCGGCTCTGGGTGGCTCGTGCGCTGTCCGCTGCCGGACCACGGCCAGAGACGCGGAGACCGGAACCCGAGCGTGAGCGTCTCCGAGGGTGAGGATGGCCGCGCTCTTGTGCGCTGCAAGGCCGGCTGCGAGACGGAGCGAGTGGTGGAAGCTCTGGGGCTAGAGATGCGCGACCTCTTCGAGCGAAACGGCTACCAGAGGGGAGGGGGATCATATATCCCCTCCAGAAACGGGTCAACGGATCAACACCCCGACGCGCCGGACGAGAAGCCTGTGACGCTTGAGAACTACGCAGCCTACGTCGGGCTGCCCGTCGAGTACCTGGAGGGTCTGAGCGTCGAGCAGTATTACAGGCTCGGCAAGCCGGCGGTTCGGATGCCATATCTGGACGCGACTGGCGAGGATGTGCTCCTGGTCCGATCCAGGGTGTCCCTGACAGGCAAGCCCAAGATCCTCACCCGCAAGGGCGACAAGCACCGTCTCTACGGTCTATGGAAGCTCGAAGAGGCCAGGGATGCGGGCTACTGCTGGCTGCTGGAGGGCGAGTCCGATACGCAGACGGCCTGGTATTACGGAGAGCCAGCCGTTGGCATCCCAGGCGCCAACGGCTGGAAGGTGGAATGGGCGGCCGATCTTGATGGCATACCGCGGCTCTACTTCGTCGTGGAAGACGAGGCCGGAGAGGCGTGCTGGGAGAAGCTCTCTGCCACACCGGAGATCAGGGAGCGCCTCTACCGGGTAGACCTCGACGGTGCGAAGGACATCTCCGAGCTTCACAAACAGAACCCCGAAAGTTTCACCAAGAAGCTGCGGGCCGCTAGAGAAGGCGCGCGGGTGTGGTCCGATCTCGTCGACGCCGAGGGTAAGGAGAGAGCACAGGAGGCATGGGCCGGGTGCGCGGAGCTCGCCAGGAGGCCGGACATACTCTCCGAGTTCTCGCGCGACCTGGAGGCGTGTCGTGTCGTTGGTGAGCGCTCCAACGGCGAGCTACTCTACCTCGCGCTCGTGAGCCGGCTATTGGAGAAGATCGTGAGCGTGGCGGTCAAGGGACCATCTTCGGGAGGAAAGTCCTACCTCGTCAAGCAGGTGCTCTCCTTCTTCCCGGAAGGAAGTTCGATTAGCCTCACGGCGATGGGCGAGAAAGCGCTCCTCTACACCGAGCGGGACCTCTCGCACAGGCATCTTGCTCTTATGGAAGCCGCGGGCCTCAGCGGAGACTTCCAGGAGTACGTCATACGCACCCTGCTCTCCGAGGGCTTCCTCGAATACGAGGTCACGAAGAAGACGCAGGAAGGGCTCGAGAACGTCGTGATGAGGAAGGAGGGACCGACGGGCTTCATCACCACCACGACCCGCGACAGGCTCCACGCCGAGAACGAGACGCGCTACCTCTCCATAACCGTCACCGATACGCGGGAGCAGACCAGGCGCATATTCCGGGCTCTCGCGGACGGTAGGACCGAAGAACCCGACCGGCGCCGTTGGCACGCCCTCCAGGCGTGGCTCGAAGGCGCGGAGCATCAGGTGACGATCCCGTACGCCGCAAGCCTAGCGGAGATGATGGGAGACATGGCCGTGAGGCTCCGGCGAGACTTCTCCGTGGTCCTAAGCCTCGTCAAGGCGCACGCCATTTTGCACCAAGCCACGCGAGAGAGGGACGTGGAGGGCCGCATCGTCGCAACGCTGGCAGACTACTCTCGGGTGAGGGATCTCGTCTCTGGCCTGATAGCGGAGGGCGTGGAGGCGACCGTCCCGAAGACCATCCGCGAGACCGTCGAGGCCGTCGAGAGCGTCATAGATGGCTGGGACGAGAATCACGCCACCAACAAGGCCGTGGCCGAAGAGCTGGAGATAGACAAGGCCGCGGCGTCGAGGCGCGTGAGGACTGCGATAGGCAGAGGCTACCTGAAAAACCTTGAAGACCGCAAGGGGCATCCGGCCCGGCTCGTGCTCGCGGAGGCCATGCCCGAAGACCGGGAGATCCTACCGGCCGCCGAAGATCTGGAAGGTGTTGATGTGTTGACCGTTGATTCGCGGGGATACAACACCCCCCTCCCCCCCTCAGAGGCACGTTCCAGCAACGAATCGGGGGGAAGGGGGTCTTATACCCCTCCCGAAAACACGTCAACGGGTCAACGGTCCGGCGAGCGGGAGAGGCTCGCGCTATGAACGCCCTGATCCTCTACCACGACCTCAAGACCCGGGGCGTGATCCTCCAGGCCGACGGCGAGAGCCTGAAGGTGGACGCTCCGGCTGGGGAGCTAACGGATGCGGACCGGGACGCGCTCAGGGAGTTCAAATCCATCCTCCTCAAGGTCCTGTCCCGTTCGACAGAGCCACAGGATCCCCGAGTGGGTGGCCGCCGCTTCAAGGTCAGGCGGAGCAAGTACCCCGGCTACACGAGCCTGTACGACCCCGTAGAGGGCCGCTGGCACGACTTCCCGACGCGGGACTGTCTGCCTTCCATCGTGGCCGAAGCCAGCGCCAAGAGGAAGGGAGTTAGTGCGTGAGAAGGGAGAACCGTCAGCCCCTGCACGCCGATTGGGAGCGCATCACGTCTCGGAGGCCGGGTAGTGTCCCTCGATAGGCGCCTGCGTCGCCTGGAGGTCCTCTCCGGCTCCTTCGCTTGCTCCGAGTGCGGACACGCCGAAGGCGTCCCGGTGGATTACGAGCTCGATTGGGACGACCCCGAAGAGGGCGAAGACCCTTCACCGGAGTTCTGTCCCGAGTGTGGCCGCCAGACGATGTTCGTCATCGGGTGGGACGACCCCGAAGAAGCAGGGCGGCGAAGTCGGCAGCGCGGGATGCCTCCTCCTGGGGCACCGGGGGGAGGCGGTCGCTAGTGGCCCGCTGCGCCGGTACAAAGCGGGATGGCTCCCGTTGCACGACCATCGTTAAGCCGCCGCTGACCCATTGCTACCAGCACGACCCGGCCCGCTCCGAGGAGCGGCAGCGTAACGCATCCAGGGCCGCCAGAACGAAGCCCAACCGGGAGATACGCCAACTCAAGGCAGACCTCAAGGAACTCATAGCGGGCGTCCTCTCCGGTCTGGTGAACAGGGGAGAGGCCGCCGTCGCCATACAGGGCCACAATGCCCTAACCCGCATGATCGAGCTTGAGCGCAAGGTGAAGGAGACGGAGGAGTTGGAGGCCCGCATCGAGGAGTTGGAGCAATCTCAGGAGCGGAATGGAGGCAGATCGTGGCGGGGAGCTTGAGCGGGCGCCTCAGACGCCTGGAAAAGACTGCCGGGAACGGCAAGAGGTGTCCCGAGTGCGGGCTCCGTCCCGGAGAGCCGATCACAGACTACGAGGTTGTCTGTGAGACCGCCGGCGAAATGAAGCCAGAAGAGCCGCCGAACTGCCCCGGCTGCCGCGATCCACAGGCCGGATGGCCTGTGCCTTGAGGTCTGAATGAGGAACGCAACGAGGCTCACAGCGAACGCCAGCAGGGCAAGGATCGCTAGCCATGATGCCAATGCCGACACGACTCCGGTCAAGCCTGCCCACCCTTTGAAGCCGTCTCGGGACGCAGCCACAGGGAGACATGGGCGGGCTGCATCGTCTCCCTCACCACCCCCACGAGGTCCTTGCTCAATGCCTCCAGGTCCGTTTCGTCGCGCAGCTTCTTCGAGAACCCTTCCAGCGTCTTCGCCGCGTCGTACTTCCTCCTGTAAAAGCTGCGGTCTATGAACGACTGGATACGTCGCCTCAAGGGCGTGAACAGGGCCGCGATGACTATGGTGGAGGCGACAATAACGAGTTGGGGTAGTTGCTCCTGGTCGGTGAGGTTGCGCAAGAGGGCCTGGGTTGCCGTTACGCCCCCGAAGTACACCAGCGCCAGCGTCGCCGTGAGCGAGCCGTAGACGAGGGTGCGGTTGATGATGAGGTCTATCTCGTAGAGGCGATGCTTGAGGATGGCGAAGCCCATCGCGATGGGTAGGCTCAAGATACCGGCCACCAGGATCCCGAAGCCGACCCGCAAGATCCACTGCGCGTCCATCGCTTCTGAGACGGTGTACGTGAGGATGAGGCTGCCCGATACTACCGTTGCGGCGTAGGCGAACCACTTGATCTGCTGACGCTCCTCCCCCCTGGCTGAGCGCAGCCTAAGTAACAGCGAAGCCGCCGCGACGAGCGCGAGGCCCCCGTTCTCGAGCTTCTCCGAGATGCTCGCAACAGGACCCAGAAAACCCCTCGCGCCCTCGATTCCTAAAGGGTTCTGGATGGGACGGAGCCACTCAATGGGACCGGGCACGAACGCGGCCGAGATGGTGCCCACCGTCAGCGCCGCCACGCTGAGCCACGCGAACCACCGCCACCGATCAGACGGCAGCCGCCCGTTGGGAAACAGTAGCAGCAAGAACACCAGCAAGCCGATGCCCGGAACCCAGAACCACGAGGAGAGCCAGGCCAATGCTTCACCGCCGGGAGATGAGCCTGGGTCCGCGAGCAAGGCATGGATGGCGTACTGTGAGGCGAAGTGCTCTACCGCGCCGTTGAGACCCAGAGCACAGATGATCCACCCCATCGGGTTCTGCGGGCGACGCGAGGCGATCACCGCACCGACAGGCGAGGCGGCCGTTGTAACCACCGTGAGAAGCGCCCAATAGTCGAAGACGTGCAGCTTGGGATGCGAGCTGTTCAGGATCATCAGCAGGAGTCCAAGTGCCGTTAGCGCCACGGATAGCAGGCACACCGACCACGCCAACCAGGCGGCCGTGCGAAGGCCCGCCTTCCCGGCTACTCGATCCCGTTCTCTTGCTTCTCCCGTCACAATACCACTCTACAGCACTACCGTCTGCCAAGCGTCACGGTACCGTTACGAAGTCGCTATTAGTCCAAGAACGGGTGAGCTTTTTAGAAGCTCCTCAATGCAAAGTTCCGAGAAAATGCAAGGTGCGAACTTCGCCTGTTTGGCCTTTCACGCACTCGGGTGAATAAGGCAAGAGAAAGGGCCGAGGCTGCTACAACCCGGCCCAGACACTCCTACCGCTAAGGCGCTATCCGCGGTCACCGCCGCGGACGCCCGGAGCTTCTTCGAGCATGCCTGATACCGTACGATAGCTTACCTACTGTGATTCGTGCTCTAAGCGAGCGATCGCAGATGGATTGAATCCCCTCACGATCGGCCAGATGCCGAGCGACAACTCCCAAAGGAACTCCGGGATCGTCGCGATGCCCTGTACCACACCCCCTGCCTCGATGACCCCGAACAGCACGCCGACCCCCGAAGCGATGATCAGGGTACCGCCGATGAGCCCAAGCATGGTCATGCCCCGTGGAACGAGGCTGGAGCTGTACATCAAGAAGCCCAGAATCAG
>JAABUS010002217.1_pt1 | contig 37793 bp, 33 predicted proteins | sample 5560161 | NCBI WGS metagenome assembly JAABUS01 (sample SAMN10711885, study PRJNA513376) | rock metagenome | isolation source: Antarctica rocks | place: Antarctica: Victoria Land, Trio Nunatak nord | collected 2016-01-04
CACTCGCCACTCGCCACTCGCCACTCGCCACTCGCCACTCGCCACTCGCCACTCGCCACTCGCCACTCGCCACTCATTTCACTTGATCTGCCCGAGCAATTCCTGATATTTCGCCTTCATCTCCGGGCCACCGACGTCCTTCGAGAGGCGCATGACGCTGCTGAGGGTCTGCCTCGCCTGGGTCGCCTTGCCCTGCTTCATGAGGGCGAAGGCGGCGTGGTACCAGGAGTCGTAGTATTCGACGGGCTTGGGCGAACGCTGTCCCAGTTGCAGTGCCAGCGTGCGCCACTGGCCGGATGCCTCGTTCCAGGGCGCCTTACCGGCCTTCGCCTTGTCCGCGATCAGGTGGGCCTTCTCAACCTTCGGCTCGAGGGCCTTGGGGTTCTCCGTCAGGAGCTGGCCGATCAACGCCTCTGCCGCCGCGAAGTCCCCCTGGCCGCGGAGGGCGGAGGCCATCCGGAGCCGGGTCCGGAGGATACGCTCCCGAGAGCCGGGCTGGCCGAGGAAGGCCTGGTCTTTCTCGAAGGTCTTCAAGATGCGCCCGAAGACCCCGCCCGCCTCCGGGAACGCCCCGAGCGTGAGCATATTCTCGCCCGCCCACTGGAGTGACTCGTAGGTCTGCCCCGACTTGCTCTGGATGAGCGCCATGAGAAACTTCCGGTAGGCGTCCTGGGTCTGCCCGAGCCGGGCGGTATCCCCCTTCTTCCTGAGCCCTTCGATCTCCGCTTGCAGGAGCCTGCCCAGGCCGTAATAGAGCTGGGTCAGGCCTGCACCCGAGGTCCCGGCCGCTTCCAGGAGGGCCATGTCCGCCATCGCCATGTCGACGTGATTCGTGGAGATGTGGGCGCGGAGCATGGTGGAAATGAGCCGTATGAATGCCGGAGACGTGCGGTCGGCGTTCTCGGGGGCGATCGCGGCCTTGACCATCGGGTCGAGCAGGGTCAGGGCCTCGTCGGCCTTGCCGGTCTCGAGGTAGATCTCCGCCAGGTCGCACGCGTTGCCGATCAGTCCCGCGTCGGTGACCCCCGCGTCGGCCTTCCGGCGGGCTTCGTGGGTTTCCTTCAGGACATCGATGGCCTTCTGGACCTCTCCCTCGGCCTCGGCGACCTTCCCCTGGCGGCGCAAGACCAGGCTCTGCTGCCAGTGCGAGGCACCGGCGCGGGTTCGCGCCTCGAGTCGCTTCGACGAGTTGGAGCGGACGGACTCGTATGCCTCGATCGCCCCGGCATACTGGCCCGTCCCCTGGCGAATCTGGCCCAGGGTCATCCGGGCCGCGTCCCCCGGCTCGGAGTCGGGCCACGTCTCGACGGTGTAGGAGGCCAGCGCGATCAGGCGGTTCAGGTCGCCCGATCGATCGCCCTCGACGTACCGATTATAGGCGTCGGCCAGCGAGGCCATGCCGATCTCCGTCGCCTTGGCCGAGAGGCCCCCCCGCGGATATCGCCGGGCCAGGTGCTCGGCGAGGACGGCCGCCTCATAATATCGCCCGTCCATGTAGTAGCAGAAGGCCATGTTGTAACGGGCGAGGTTGGCCTTGTCGGGGTCCCGGGACGGGTCGGCGCGGCGGACCGCGACCCGGAGCAGCGCGATGGCGCGGTCCCATTCGCGAGAGGCCATCGCCTGGTCGGACTGTCCGATTGCCTCCTCGTAGCTCAACCGATCTACGGCCGAGGCGTTGAGGACGGCCCGGGGCTTGTGGACTTTCAGGATCGCGAGCGCCTCGGCCTTGAACGGGGAGGGATAGCGGACGACCTCCACCAGGATGTCGGTGGCACGACGGACGGCCGCCTCGCGGTCCGATGGCCGTGTGAGTTCCGGCACCTGCGCCAGGATGTTCTTGGCCATCTCGAGCTGGACGCCTAGACCTTCGCGCGAGCGGCGGACGTTGGCGGCGGGATTCGCCTGGAGCCAGCGAGCCGCCTCGTCGGCGGCCAGGGCGTGCTCCTTGCGCTTGCCGAGGACGATGATCCGGAAGAAGCCGACGTGCCGTTGCAGGGACTTCAACCGAGGGTCACCGTGCTCCATCAACTGGTTGAAGATTCCCATGGCCTCGCCGAGCTCCCCCTTCTCCTCGAAGCACTTGCCCTGCCACATCTGGGCGGCCAGTCCGGCCAGCTGGGTCCTGTAGCGCTTGTAAAGGACCTCGAACTGGGCGCGGCTCTTGTCGAGCAGCTCGGCACGCTGCGGGGAGCCTGGCGGATAGGTATGCGCCTGCTCGAAGTCGACGACGGCCTTCTGCAACTGGGCGTCCATCAGGGCGTTGTGGGTCCGATCGCGCTCCTCCTCACGCGGGTCATCCTCGGGGATGAAGCCCACGAGTGGCTTGTAGGCCTTCTGGAGCTGCTCCTCGGCCCGGGTGTACGCGGCGCGGGCCTGATCGAACGACGTGCGTGCCTCGGCGATCTTCGGCTCTTTCTCGGCCTTGACCTGGGTCTCCTCGCTCAGGAGCATCGCCAGGTGACCACGCTCGACGAGCAGGCGGGCCAGTTGCACGAGGGCCTCGGCGGCCAGCGGATGCCCGGGATTCGCCTTCGTGAAGGTGTCGAGCTTGCCGCGGGCCCGGTCGAGCATCTCCTTGCGATGGACGAGGTCGCCCGTCTTAGCCGCCTCGTCGAGCAGAAGGCGGCCCAGCTCATAATCGACGGTGGCACGGAGGTCGGCCGGCGTGCCCGGATCCTGGCGGAGTCGTTCCAGGTATTCGCTCGCCAGGTCGAAGTAGCCGCGTTCCCGTAATCCTCGAATGAATCGCAGCGCGTCCCGGGAATCATCCGCCCCGGCGGCCGGCGCCAGCCAGACCAGTGGCGCCATCAGCACGGCGACGATCGCAAAGGGACGGCGCGACATGATGCGGTCCTCCGAGGGATCGGCGGTCCATCTCATCTCACCTTCGAGCCGTCGGACCCCGGCCTCGATTTCGAGTCGTTTTTCCCGCGTGAGGTTCCACTCTACGACGCGCAGGAAGACCCCGTCAAGCGAGTGCACGCGCCGCGTCCCGGCCTCGCCGGAGGGGCGTTCGGCCCCGGGGGACTCCGGACATCCCCCTCGGCGACGACTCCCGTCTTGCGATTCTCGACGGCTCGTGCCACATTCGTCGGCAGGTCGACGACGGGCGGGATCGTTCCGGGTCGGGAGACGCGCCGTGTCGCGGTATTTCAAGTACAAGACGGCCGAGGCGCTGGCGCTGGACGCCCGCTCTCGAGGGCTCGACATCCGCCTTCGCGACGACCTCGCGCCGCTCGGGGCGCCGACCGAGGTCGGCGGCAGGAGGGTCGGCAACCGCCTGGCGATCCACCCGATGGAAGGATGCGACGGCACCCTCGACGGGGCCCCCGGCGATCTGACGGTCCGCCGCTTCCGACGGTTCGGCGAAGGCGGGGCCAAGCTGATCTGGGGAGAGGCCGCGGCCGTCGTCCCCGAAGGACGCGCCAACCCTCGACAGCTCCTGATGGATGAGTCCCACGCCCGCGGGCTCCGCGGGCTCGCCGACGCCTGCCGGAGCTCTCATGCCGAGCGGTGGGGCCGAGTCGACGACTTGCTGATCGGGATCCAGTTGACCCACTCGGGCCGCTACAGCGCCCGCCGGCCCGTCCTCGCGCAACACCACCCCCTGCTCGACCCCCGGACGGTCGTCGACCGGGCGACCGGGGCGGTCGCCGACCGGGATACCCCCCTCATCTCCGATGCCGAGCTCGACCGGCTCCAGGACCGTTATGCCGCCGCCGCATCGCTCGCGCTGAGGGTCGGCTTCGATTTCGTGGATATCAAGCAGTGCCACGGCTACCTGCTCAACGAGCTCCTCTCCTCCCGGACGCGTCCCGGCAGGTACGGCGGATCGTTTGAAAATCGGACCCGGTTCATTCGCGAGGTCGTCGGGCGCATCCATTCCGAGAACCCCGGCACGCCGATCGGCACCCGGCTCAACGTCTATGACGGCATCCCGTATCGCCCCGGCGTCGAGGACCGGATGGGGGTCCCCTGCCCTTACGAACCGCGCCTGAACTTGGGCTGGGGGATGAGCCCCGACGACCCATTCACGCCCGACCTGGGCGAGCCGATCGCGCTGATCGGCCTCCTACGAGACCTGGGATTGACCATGGTCAGCGTGTCCATGGGCAATCCCTACACCAACCCACACGTCCTCCGGCCCTTCGAGTACGCCCCCGTCGACGGATACGAGACGCCCGAGCACCCGATGATCGGCGTGGACCGCCATTTCCGCATGGCCGAGGCGGTGCAGGCCGCCTTTCCCGAGCTGGCGGTCGTCGGCTCAGGTTACAGTTGGCTCCAGGCCTACCTGTTTCAGGCCGGCGCGGCGAACGTGGGCGACGGTCGGATCGGCTTCGTCGGCGTGGGCCGGGCCTCGCTCGCACAGCCCGAATTCGGCCGGCACGTCCTGCTCGGCGAGGCCCTCGACCCGAAGCGAATCTGCCGGACCTTCAGCTACTGCACCGCGCTGATGCGGGCGAAGCATAACGAACTGGGCCAATTCGCCACAGGTTGTCCCCCCTTCGACAAGGACGTGTACGGCCCCATCTGGGATGAGGCGAAGAAAGCCCCCGCCGGGCCCCTCACCTGATCCTCGCGATCGAACGGCCTGGACTCCCCCCGCTCGGCGAGGTCGCGTCGAGACGCTACGAGCCCGTAAGGAGGAGAATCCATCGGTCGTCCCGCTCGCCGGGTGTCAGCCTCCATCCCTATGATTCAGATTCCCACGTTAATTGTTTATCACACCTACTTCAGGTGACGGGGTCGATCAGTTTTTCTGACCCGGTCGATGGCTACGATTTTTTTCGTATCCTGATTGATACGGGGGTCCCGATCTCCCTGACCAGCACACGGCTCACGGGGGACATCGTCCCGAACATCGTGCTGTATCGGGGCTTCGCCACCGAAGGGGCCCCGATCAGCACCCTCACCTTCTTGGACTGCACTAACAACGCCAGCGGGGCCGCCACCACGCTGAATTTCACCCCCACTTTCACCGGTGAAGTCACCGTGGTGCAATCGACCTTCCTCAACCAGAATGGTGGGACCTATTCCCTGGTCGGCACCGGTTTCCGTGCCGTGCCCTCTGCCGTGCCCGAGCCGTCGAGCCTGGTCCTGGCCGGCGTGGGCCTGGTCGGCCTGGGTGCTTACAACCTGCGTCGCCGTAAGTCTCGCCGAGTTTGACCGGGCTGTGGGCCGTACGAGGCCACGTCGAGACCCAGGGTAGCCCGGACACGTGTTGTTCGGGCCACCCTGCAGTATCGAAGCCGAGCGGCCTGATATCGGCCATTCCTGGACTTGTCGCATACGTGGAATAGACTAAGCGTGATCCGTTGGTCGGGAGAGCCGGGCCCAACCCCGGCGTTATCCCCCCTCTTGATGCTCGCGGAGATACGTCTCGACGAGCAACTTGAGGCCTCCGTCAACCTCCAGGCCCATCGCCGCGCCTTGGGCGATGGCCTCGTCGGCGGTCCACTTCTGGGTCTTCGCCTGGTGCAACAGCACCAGCGCCTTGGCCCGTCCGCCTTTTCGGCAGTGGACCAGCACTCGCTCCGAGGCGTGTCGATCCAGGAAATCGCAGACCGAGGCGACTCCGTCGTCCGAGAAGGGTGCGCCCCCGACGCCGTAGTGCAAGTAATCCATCCCCAGGGAGCGAACCCGTTCACCTTCGGCGGCGATGCCCAGCGGTTGTTCCGGCTCACCGTCATTTCGGAGGTTGATGATGCCTTTGTAGCCCTCTGCCTTGAGGGCTTCGAGGTCCGTTTCGCTCGGCTGGTCGGCGACGGTGATCGTCCGTGTGATCTCGCGTGCGTCGTTCATGATGTCCTCTGCGGGGTAATGGGGACGATCGTCCGGTCCTCCGGTGCGGGGCCGGGGATGGCGTCAGTTCGCCCGTCCGAGATACTCTCCGGTCCGCGTGTCGACGCGCACCACGACGCCCTGGTCGAGGTGCTCGGGGACTTGCACGATGTGGCCCGTCGCGAGCGTCGCAGGCTTCGTCCGCCCGGTGGCCGAGTTCCCCCGGACTCCGGGCGCCGTCTCGACGATGGTCATCTCCACGGTGTCCGGCAACTCGATCGTGATCACCTCGTCGTCCACGACGAGGGCCTCGATCCCCTCCATGTTCTCGGTCATGAACGGGGACTGGTCGCTCAGGTCGTCGACCGGGAACGAGAACTGGTTGAAGTCGGCCGCGTCCATGAAGTGGAACCCGTCGGGGTCGCGGTAGAGAAACTGGATGGCCCGACGTTCGAAGCTCGACTCGTTCAGCCCGTCGGTCCCTCGGTAGCTCTTCTCCACGCGGTTGCGGGTCTTGAGGTTACGGGCCTTCACCTTGTAGAGCGTCGCCGCCCCCCGCGCCGACGGGGTCTGGACCTGGATCGACTCGATCATGTGCGGGTGACCGTCGATCTCGACGACCATCCGGCGCTTGAAATCCTTGGCGGGAACCACCGTGGCCTCTCCTCCGGGCACGCATCGCCGTCGCGTGGGCGTCGCCCCGTTGTGTGGGTGTTTCGACGGCCGGCCGGACCATCCTAACGACTCGAAGGCACCACGGTCAAAGGCTCCGGGAACTCGTTCACGCACGGCGTGGCACATCGACAGCACGGTTGACAGCGGACGGGGCCAGGGATAGCTTCTATTTTTTTGGGACTCCTCAGCCTGAGCGCCCCCTGGGTACGATCATGCCCGAGCCCGACCCGCGCGAAACGGCCTCGCCGTTGGAACGGTGTCAACAGGTGCTCGACTACACATTTCGCGACGAGACCTATCTCCGGGAGGCGCTCACCCACGCCTCTGGGGCAAACCATCGTCTCGTCTCCAACGAGCGTCTGGAATTCCTCGGCGATGCGATCCTGGGCGCGATCGTCTGCGAGATGCTCTTTCGAAAATTCCCGGAGTATCTGGAAGGCGACCTAACGCGGGTCAAGTCGGACGTCGTGTCGCGACGGACTTGTGCCAGGATTTCGATCGCCCTGGGACTCGACGAGTTCCTCGTCCTGGGCAAGGGGATGGGATCGCAGGAACAAACCCCGGCCTCGGTCCTCTCCGACGTCTTCGAGAGCCTCATCGGCGCGATCTATCTCGACGGCGGCATGGAGGCGGCGAAACGGTTCATCGTGCGGAACATCGACGCCGAGATCGACGCGACGGTCGGAGGCCGGGGGGGCACCAATTACAAGAGCAACCTCCAGCAGGTGGCGCAGCGACTCTTCGGCGAGACCCCGATTTACCTCCTGCTCGCCGAGAAAGGCCCGGACCATTCGAAGTATTTCAAGGTCTCGGCCCAGATCGGGATTCGGTGCTATCCCCCCGCCTGGGGGCCGAATAAGAAGGACGCCGAGCAGCTCGCGGCCATGAACGCCCTGGGCCAGTTGACCGAAACTCCGGTCGGATTCGAGGCGGAGTGATCGTGCCGAGGGATTCCCGCACGCTTGCCGGCCTGGTGGCACCATCGTAAGATTTTGGACGGAGGTGAGGAGCGGAACGTGTCCGCCCTCGGAAACAAATTCTCCGCTCGATCGCCCCGACAGAGATGAGGACCATGTGAGCGGCGCGCTGGTCGGCGACCTGGGGATCGGCCCCGATATCTGGCTCTTCTTGTCGTTACTCGGCTGCGTGACGCTGTTCTTCAAGTTCAGCCGAATTTGGAGTGTACGAAACCTCGATCTCCTCCTGTTGTTTGCGCTGGCGCCGGGGATGATGGGCCTGATGGGCGACCACGAGGCCCAACCCTGGAGCGCCTTCGTCTGGCTCTTCCTCGGCTCGGCACTGTGGCTGGTCCGCTGCCTGGTCGACCTGGGGATGCCACGCCGTCCCCTGCTCGAGCCCAACCTGAACGCAGCGGGGCTGGCTTGCCTGTCGATCGGGGTGCTCGGCCTCTTGTTGCTGGAGACGGTCAGCCTGCCCTTCTCGCAGGGAGCCGCCCGCAACCCGGCCCAGCCTGGAGGCGCGGTCGAATCGCCTCCCTCGGTCTCGCCCGATGCAAACGCGACCGTGAACCAGATGCTCAACATCGCCACCTTGCCCGGCACGCTCAGGCCGGAGCCGCTGCACGAGATCCTTAAACGTGTGCTCGCGAGCCTGTCTCATCTCGGGCTGGTGGCGGGTCTCATCGCCGTGGGCTGGCGACACTACGAACGGCCGATCGCCGGGCTGGCGATGGCGACGTGCTACTTGCTCCTGCCCTACACCCGTATGGCCCTCGTGGATAGCGGCCAGCTCATCCCGGCCGCCTTGGTCGTGGGTGCGCTCGTGGTCTACAATCGGCCGGCGGTCGCGGGTGCTCTGATCGGGATGGCCGCCGGCTGGATGCCGGCATGTCTGGGACTGGTCCCCCTCTGGGCCGGTTTCTATCGCGGACGAGGCGCGGCACGGTTCACGGCGGTCGGCCTGGGGGTCGTGACCACGAGTGCCGCCCTGGCCAGGACCGTGCCGGACCTCGCCGTCTGGTCCCGCGCGCTCGGAGCACGGAGCCTAGCCGCGGCGGGACTCCTCTACTGGCCCGAGAGCGAAATCCCTCATCCCGGTTCTTTCTGGGCGGGCCTCGATGCCAGCTATCGACTCCCCGTGCTGATCGCCTACCTGGCGCTCGTCGTCATTACCACCCTCTGGCCTGCCGAAAAGAACCTCGGTGAGCTCATCGCACTGTCGGCCGCGCTTCTCGTCGCCAGCCAGTTCTGGTTCTTGGACGAAGGCGGAGCTCTCGTACTCCTGTACCTCCCACTGGTCTTGCTGATGATGTTCCGCCCCAACCTCTCCGCCAAACGTCCGTATCTCGTCCCCTCGAAAGCGAGAGAATCTCAATCGCTCTTTCCCGTCCGCTAGAGAATCGTTCTCGGGAAGGGGTCGACTCGACACGAGCAGGGTCCTCGGGGCGAATCGGCTCGCCATGCCGACGCCGGGATGCCGTCGTCGATAGACGGCTCGACGGACTTGAGGTGTTCTTTCGCCTCGGGGTTAGGTCCAGAACGCGACGCCCCTGCCTTCCCGGGGGAGCCCATGGAGCACGCCGGGCCAGACGCACGGAAGACAGAGACCCCGAACCGAGGCGAGCGAATCGGATGTGGTCATCGGCGGATCGCCGCAAAACCGATCGTCCGTCAGGCGTTCACCGACCAGAAATAGCGTCCTCGAATATTGACGAATGGTTTCGGGAACAGGAGCTTGATCATGCCGCTTTCCTATGACTCTGTCGCGAAGAAAATCGATCACTCGCTCCTGGGACCGACTTTGACGCCGGCGGAGCTCGAGGATGGTTGCAGACTGGCCGCCCGGTATGGCGTGGCGAGCGTCTGCATCAAGCCGCATGCGGTTTCGCTTGCTCAGTCGATACTGCGAGACTCAGATGTGGCGGTCGGTACAACCGTCGGGTTTCCTCACGGCGGTCAAGGAACTGCCGTGAAAGTCTTCGAGGCAGAACGCGCCATGGCGGATGGGGCCACTGAGCTTGACATGGTGGTGAACATCGGCGCCGTTCTGGGGGGAGATTGGGCTTCGGTCCGCGATGACATCGCGGCCGTCATTCAGGCGGCCCACTCCGGCGGCGCGATGGTCAAGGTTATCTTCGAGAATTGCTACCTGAACGACGAGCAGAAGATGCGCCTCTGCCGGATTTGTGGCGAGCTCGATGTCGACTATGTGAAAACCTCCACGGGGTATGGCACCGGAGGCGCGACGCACGCGGATTTGATCTTGATGCGCCAGAATTCGCCAAAGCATGTCAAGCTGAAAGCGGCGGGAGGAATCCGCGATCTCGACGCCATTCTGGCGGCCGTGGAGCTCGGATGCGATCGCATCGGAGCGAGCAAGACGGCCGAGATCCTCGACGCGTGGTCGATCCGGATCGGACGCGAGAGTTTCACGTGAAACGGGCTCGGCGTCGTGTCGGGCGTCGGCCGCCCGGCGGACTAGGGTAGGGCGAAGCCGACGCGACCCTCTGCAGGCTTTTCCAAGATCTCCACCCGATCGGGGTGCCCGACGATGAGTAAGTCACATAGGTTGAGGAAGAGCCCCGTTTCGAATACGCCGACGATTTGACGCAATGCGTGATCGAGCGAATCCGCGTCTTCAATGGGCGCAAACGTGCAATCGACGATGGCATTCCCCCCGTCGGTCGCGAAGGAGTTCCCACTCGATTGGAGGCGAATTACGGTGGTTGCACCCAGGTCGCGGATGCGTCCCTCGATGTGGGACAATCCGAAGGTGCTGACCTCAACAGGGACAGGCGACTTCGTCCCTAGACGAGGCACGAGTTTGTCGGCGATCACCGCGATCACCCGACGTCGGGCGGCACTGGCGACGATCTTCTCTCGGAGCAATGCTCCCCCCCTGCCCTTGATCATCCGGAATTCAGGGTCGACCTCATCGGCCCCGTCCAGGTCGACGTCGAGCGACGGGAGCCGGTCGAGATCGATCAGTTGGATGCCCACCGATCGGGCGAGTTCAAAGCTGGCCTCGCTGGAGGCCGTGCCGACGATGGACAAGCCCTCGCGCTGAACCCGTTCTCCGAGACACCGGATGACCAAGCTCGAGGTGGACCCCGAGCCCAGGCCGACTGTCATCCCGCTCTGGACCAAGGCGGCCGCGGCGTGGGCGGCCTGGTACTTCGCCCCATCGATGTCACTCATGGCGCCGTGGAGCCCCTGGCGTGCGGACCGAGCTGGACCGATTGAGGTTCGAGGACTCGGGGCGACCAGATTCGAACTGGTGACCTCCTGCTCCCAAGGCAGGCGCGCTAACCAGGCTGCGCTACGCCCCGCAACTCGCCAAGCTGTCGCATCCTAAGGTCAGGCTGGTGGTGGGGTCAAGGGCACCTCGGAGAGTGATCTCGATCCGCCGCCGTGTCCATCAGCCGTTCGAGGACCCTGAGGAAGGTCTCGATGTTCACGGGTTTCTTCAAGACCTCCTCGAACGTCTGTCGGAGCGCGGCGAGCGTGGGGGCGTCCAACTCCTCGCCGGTGACCAAGATGATCGGGAGCGTCGGGAACCGTGCCTTCAACCAGCGAGCGAGCCCCTGGCCATCCAGGTCGGGCATGGAAAGGTCAGTTACGACCACGTGGGGGGATCGAGAGTCGCAATAGACGAGTGCGGCACTGGCCGATCCGGCGGAGACGCAAGGATGGCCGAACAACGTCACCACATCATGGAGTTGACGAAGGCTCGGGGCGTGGTCATCGACGAGCAGGACGAACGGGTCCGCAATCGACGCGGCTATGGAAGACTCGAGCGAATCGAGGCTCAGCATTTGGGGACACTCTAAAGAGGACGAACGTGGCGAGGCCATCGAAGCCGAAGGCGGAGACCGTCTTGGACGGCAAACTCGAGGGCCCCCGCGTGTGCGGACATCACTCGAGTAAGGAGCGGCAGGGCCAATCGCTCGGGTGGATGGAGTCGTTCCTCCGGGAGGTCCCGGCCGTCGGCGTCCGGTTCGTTCCACTCGAGATGGAAGTGTCGGTCATCGACTCCCCACCGGAGGGTGGCCGATTCGCCTCCCCTTCCTGAGTCGACGCGCCACGCGACGAAGGCGTCGAGCCCCTGGGCCATTCGAGCCGGGTCGTAGTCGCCGACCGCCGGGCCGTCGGGTGCGATCACCTCGAGACACCGGCCACGCCCCGCAAACCACTTCGACCAATCGTCGAGGCGATCCTCGATCAGGAGCGAGAGGGACATTCGGACCGGGCTCACGGCCATGGGCCGGCAGACCACCTGCAATCGATCGAAGAAGTGCTCAACTGCGAGATAATCCCTCTCCAACGCTCCCCACTTCTCGGACTCGGCGGACGGTGAGCTCCGCTGGGCGAGGAACAGGCTGAGCTTCATCGTATGCAGGAGGTTGCGACTCTGATGGCAATACGTGCCCAGGAGTTTATGGAGCGATTCCGAGTCGTCGGGATTGGCGATCACCATTGCCAAAGCGGTGGCCAGCTTGGAACACGGACTCCTGACGACCAACTGAGGGTCCATCCCGGAGAACTCCATCGGGATGCGAAAAGAATTCGGAGATACGCCCCCCGGGCGGGTCTCTCACATTCCGGATACGGATTTACCTAAGTTGCAAACAGGGTGCCAAATCATTCTTATCGGGAGTACTACGAATAGCTCTAATGACCACGCATGGTTACGTCGCGGACTAGAGATCGTGCAGAACCGCACTTGCGAGTATTAGAGGATTCCATTCTCCCATATTTCGCCAAAGCTTCGTAAAAGGGGAAGCTTAGGTTATTTTTGGGCGTTTAGAGTTAGCTATCGAACAGTCTACAGCTTAAAAAATCCGATTCAAGCTTAATGTATCGGAGAGTTGCGCTTCATATCTGGGAAGGAACTGCACGTCAACGCGATCGGATAGTGACCGCGTCTTCGGACTCAGCGTTGGAGATGCCGATCGCCTGGGGCGTGAGGCTAGAAGTATCACGCCTGTCTTAAATGGCAATCAGCCACGAATGGTCTGCGAAAGACGTACGAACTCTTCCGCGGAGCGGAATTCGATCACAATCTGGCCTCGATCTCGCGATTTCATCCGGACCAATACGTTGGTTCCGAAGCGAGTCTTGAGATGGTCTTCCAGGTCGACAAGGTGAGGGGCCTTACCGCCCGCCGGGGTCGTGCCGGGTTCGGCGGGATCGTTCCTGGTCCGTGATCGCGTGGGGGTCGGTTCGCCGGTGGCCACGAGGGCTTCCGTCTGCCGAACCGAGAGATGTTCCTCGAGAATACGACGAAATGCGGAGAGCCGGGATTCCGATTCGGCCAGGCCGAGCAAGGCCCTGGCGTGCCCCTGCGAGATCCGCTTCGCGCGCACGGCCTCTTGAATTTCGGCGGGGAGTTCGAGAAGCCGGATGAGATTCGAGACGGTCGAACGATCCAGTCCCAGGCGAACGGCGAGTTCTTCCTGAGTCCCCCCGTAGTTGGCGAGATAATCGCGGAACGCGACGGCTTTTTCCAGCGCGTTCAGGTCCTCCCGTTGGAGGTTCTCGACCATGGCAATCTCGCTGACCTGACGGTCATCGAGTTCCATGATGCGGGCCGGCACGTCGTGGAGCCGGGCCTCGATGCTCGCGCGTAGTCGCCTCTCTCCGGCGATGAGCTGATAGCGACCCGCCACGCCGCGGAGCAGGACGGGCTGGAGCATCCCGTGCTGGCGGAGCGAGTCGGCTAATGCAGCGATCTCGGCCGGATCGAATTGCCGGCGCGGCTGGAACGGGTTCGCATCAATCTGGTCGACGGGGATGCGGATCAAATCGGCTGCTTCCGTGGTACTGGGTTCGTGCCCCCCCTCGCCGGTCCCGAGGAGAGATTCCAGGCCACGACCAAGGCGTTTCTTGTTCATCAACGACGTCCTCCTTGACGTATGCAACGCAGGCCCCAGCCACCGGGGTCCGGGAACTGCCTCAACCCGACGGACGACGAGGCCCAACACGCGAAGACGGTGCCTGAGTTGCCCGACCGACCCCTCGCCGGGATCGTATCGCCCGGGGTGGCCCCTGTAAAGCTCAAGAGCACCGCTCGGGACGTGGGTCGATTTCCCTCAGCGAACGCCCAGGCGCGCCGCCTCGTCCTCAAGAAGATCGCTGTAGACAATGGGAAAAGAGGGGGCGTCCTCGCGGTTGAGGAAAGGGACAGGAAGCCCGAGGATCTGCTGCCGGCAGTACGAGCGGATGTCATCGATCCGAGGGAGCGGCCCCTGGAGAATTCCATTCCGGATGACGGCTTTGAGCAGCGGCACGCCTTCGGCGGTCTCGTCCGCCCCGGTCACCCGATCGTACTCGAAACGCCCCCGACTGTCGTACTGTCGGAAGACTTGCTTCGCCAAGGGATAGGTCTTTTTACCGGGGCTGAGCTTGACCCGCCCTGCTCCGTCGAGCTCGACCAGCTTGTAGACCATCGACAAGGCGGGGGCGTCCCGGCTGGTGATCAATTCAGTCCCGACGCCGAATGCGTCGAAGGGCGCCCCGGCAGCCACGAGCGCCCCGATCGAATGCTCGTCGAGGTCACCACTGCCCAGGATTTTCGTTGCCCCTCGATCGTGGGCATCGAGGATCGAGCGAGTTCGCCGAGCCAGTTTCCCGAGGTCGCCGCTATCGATCCGGACCGCCTGCACCGCAGGCTCGATCCGGGCGGCTGCGAGGACTCCCCCCTCGACGTCGTAGGTGTCCACGAGGAGCGTGGTCGCCCCGGGGAATGTGCGAGCATACGCAGCGAAAGACTCGGCCTCGCTGTCGAACGACTGGACCCACGAATGGGCCATCGTCCCGACGCAAGGGATGCCCAACCGTCGAGCGGCCTCGACATGGCTGGTGCCCGCGCATCCTCCCAGGTAGGCCGCCCGGGCGGCGAGGAGGCCGGCGTGCGGGCCGTGGCCCCGCCTCGCGCCAAAGTCGTACACGGGACGGCCTGCCGCAGCTTCTACCACCCGGGCGGCCTTCGAAGCCACCAGCGTGGGATAGCCGAGCGACGCGAGCAGGATCGTCTCGACCCACTGCGCCTCCGGCAGGAGAGCTTGCACTCGCAGCAGCGGCTCCCCGGCGAAGACGACCGTGCCTTCGGGGATCGCCCAGAGGTCCCCCTCGAAACGGAGGTCAGGTAGCTTGTCGAAGAAATCCGGGTCGACGCCATCGAACGCGGGTAAGAGTCGGATGGCTTCCGCCTGCTCGCGCGTGAAGGCGAGCCGGAGCAAGTCGCCCACGGCCTGCTCAAGTCCGGCGAAGATGAGGAACGACCTCCCCGGCGGGAGCCGGCGCACGAACAGCTCGAACGTGGCTCGAGCCCGATCCATACCCTCGGCGGCATATCCCGCCATCATCGTCAACTGATAGAGATCGGTCACTGGACCGAGGGCCTCGGGGTCCGGCCAGAGCGAAACGGGAGGGTCGAAAGTCATGGCGAGACTCGTGGGCGTCGGGGACGGAGCAAGAGTAAAGACGCCGACCGAGCCTCGGAGCCGCGCCGCGCCGAGGCGGGATCGACGTCCAACAATGACGGCACGTTAAGCTCGGTCTGCCACTCATCGACGACCTCATAACTCCCCATGAGTTGTCGCCGAGCCACGGATGCGTCGCCCTCCTGGCGGAGCAGCGCTTCATCCACCACGAGCCATGATGCAGGGTCGGTGCTCCGGAGCAGCGACCGCGAGTCGGGTTCCGTCCGTAGCGGTCCCCGTCCCGAGAGTGCGAGATAGAACCGGACCGGGGGACGCGCCAGGAGTCGAAGTCCCGGGACGTCTGCGGGCAGGACCCTCGTCAGGTCATTGCACGCCGTCCGCACCGAGTCGCTCCGACCGAGCAGGCCCCGCAACGGTCGAGGACGAGGGGTATCCATGCAGAAATGGCCGATCGCGATCGCCGCGACCAGGCCGATCACCCAGGGCACCCGCCTTGGCATCACGGCGGGTCGCGCGGCTCCGTCCCGCCTAGAGAGCAAGGGGACTAGTGAGGCGATGACACCCGCGAAGATGATCCAACTCGCCGCGTGCAGCGGAAGCCAGAGCCTCGCATACGGGTGGTAGAACGGGGTCATCACGGCGAGCGAGAGCCACCATCCGCCCAGGACTCGCGCCGCGACCGGCCGCGCGGCCCACGGACCGAGCGTCCAGCCGAGGGCCACCCACCAGGACAGCATCGGCGCGCAGGCCAGGAGCATGACCGCGCAGACGGCAACAATTCCGTAAATAGCAGTCCCGCGAACCTCGCGAAATTTTGGACCCGTGAACCAGACACCGCTGAAGGCGAGGATCATCGCCATCCCTCCCCAGGCGGGACCCCCCGACAACGCCACCCCCTGTGCCATCTGCGAGTTCCAGTACGGTAGCCAGGATGATAGGCCGCCCATGTATCCCCTCTGATGCGCAAGCAGAGCCGCATAGCCCCCGTTGGAATCGACGAAACGGAACCACGGCCCATAGACCAGCGCGGCAACGAGTGCGGCGACCAATCCGAGCGCTGACATGCGAACCACTCGTCCGGCTCGTCGCTCCATGGGGTCGAGAGCCAAACCGAGAATCACAGCAAGCGCCGTGGCTACCCCAGTCAGCCAGCCGTTGTACTTGAAGTACTGCGCGAGTCCGACCGCCAGTCCCAAGATCACGGCACGGGAGAGGCGAGGCTGTTCCACGAACCGCTGCCCGATCCCGATCGCGACCAGCCAGGCGAAGAGGAATGACGCATCGGTCAAAGCCATCCGTGAGAGGGCCACGTGCGCCCCCGAGAGTGCTGCAAAGGCCGATGCAGCGACTCCTGCCTGCGGTCCAAAGCTCCGCCATGCAACCCATCCAACGACCGAGATTGTGAGGATCCCGCCCATGATGGAGGGCATGACGACGGCGAGGTCGGACACCCCCAGGAGCAGGTACGAGACGCCCACCAAGAAGGGATAGGCCGGTGGAGCGTAAGGGATTACCATGGGGTCTATCCGGTCCATTCCTCCCGGGACGACGCTCCAGAGGCCGGCACTGGCGTAGATTCCTTCATCAAAATGGACGAGGCCCAGGCTCCCCAGTCGCATGATCCTGAGGGCGGCTCCTACCAGAGAGCAGGCGGCGATCGACGCGAGGGCGCGGCAACGCGTTGCTCCCAGGAAGGTCATGGACATTCCTCCTCATCAATCCCTGATCGAGCGGCAGTGGTATCGGAAAGGAGTCCGTTTCACGTGGAACGCTTCGAGCGGGTTGACCGGAGGAGGGGGCGCGACGTAGCCTCGTGCTCGGTCTCGCCTCGATTTATTGAGGTTGTCGAGAGGATCGAAGTATGGTTCGCCTTTATACCGACCCGCGCATGCTCGACCACGTCACGCCGCCCCGGCATCCGGAGCGCCCGGAACGACTGCAAGCGGTCCTTCGTCACCTGGATCGGATCGGACTGTCGAAGCGATGTGCGTCCGGAGACGTGCGTGAAGCGACTCGTGAAGAGCTGGGACGCGTCCACTCCGCCCTTCACCTGGACCACGTCGCGGCGTTCGACAAGGCCGGAGGCGGCTTGATCGAGGCCGATTCCTGGGTGGGCCCCGGCTCGATAAGGGCCGCTCGCCTCGCTGCCGGTGCCGCCATGCAGGCGGTCGCCGACGTCGTCGCCGGTCCGGATCGCCGGGCGATCTGCCTGGTCCGGCCTCCCGGTCATCACGCCGTCAAAGATGCCCCGATGGGATTCTGCCTCTTCGGAACGGTGGCGGTGGCCGCGGCCGATGCCCTGGCAAGGCATCACTTGGGACGGATTCTGATCGTCGATTTCGACGTCCATCATGGCAACGGGACGCAAGAGATGTTCTACGACGACCCGCGCGTGGCCTTCCTCTCGATCCATCGCTATCCCTTTTACCCGGGTACGGGAGCGGTCCACGAGACCGGTACGGGAAAGGGACTCGGGTTTACCCGGAACATTCCCCTCCCTCACGGCACGACTCGATCACATTATCACGCCGCATTCCGCGCCGGCCTTGAGGCCCTGGCCGATCGGTGTCGACCTGAATTGGTCCTCGTCAGCGCAGGATTCGACGCCCATGCCGAGGACCCCGTCGGGAACCTCGGCCTTGACGTGGAGGACTTCATCGAATTGACAGACGCCATCGTGGCGGTGGCCAAGACGCACGCCACGGGGCGGATCGTCAGCGTCCTCGAAGGGGGATACAACGTGCCGATCCTTGCCGGCTGTGTCGCCGAGCACATCAAGGCACTCGAAGAGCGGACACCGCGGGAGCCCGAAGAGTTGCAAGAATCGAAAAAGTAACAACTCGCCCCTTCGGAGGCGGTTGCCACGTCCAAAAATTTGACCCCGACGGGATTTGAACCCGTGTTGCATGCGTGAAAGGCATGTGTCCTAGACCAGGCTAGACGACGGGGCCGCGCCGTTCAGGCCGCGACTGAATGTACCCGGATTGCGACCGGTGGGTCAAGCGTCGGGTCCAGGAAACCTGCACTAGCTGCGACTCGCTCGGAGCTAGGAACGGAAGAGCAGAGAACTCCCAGGTTCCAAATGGCCTGGTCGGCTCCGAATGGCCTCGTATTTAGCGTCCCTCGGGTTGCGATGGGAGGGTGGTCACGTTAGCCTTGACGACCGGTAAGGGTCTCGACGCCATGGGTGATCCGCAGAGGACGCCGGCATGCTGAAAATCTTGATCGTCACGGGAGACGCGGGAGAGTCCCAGGAAATCTATTACGCCAAGTATCGGCTGGAGGAAGAAGGCTGGCACGTGGACATCGCCGCGCTTGAGAAGCGGGCCTTTCTCTCGGTCGTCCACGACTTCGAACCCGGTTTCGACACCTACACGGAAAAGCCTGGCTATCGAGTCGAGGCCGACCTATCTTTCGATCAAGTCGACCCGTCCCAGTATCAGGGACTCGTCCTTCCGGGTGGGCGCGCACCCGAGTACTTGCGAAACAGACCGAAGGCGGTCGCAATCGTTCGACATTTCGTCGAGACGGATAAGCCCATCGTGGCGAATTGCCACGGGCCATTGCTGCTGGTCGCAGCCGAGGGTGTGAGGGGCAAGACGTTGACCTGCTATCCCGAACTCGAGGCCGACCTCAGGGCCGCGGGAGCCGAGTTCGTCAACCGCGACGTCGTGGTCGATGGTACGCTTGTGACGGTCCGGGGATGGCCCGATAACGGCCCGTGGATGCGCGAATACGTGCGAATCGTCCGGGAGTCGTAGGCGCCCGTAAATCGTCCCGGCAAGGCGAGGAGGATCGTCATGCGAGCCTTGCTCTTAGAGAAACCGATGAGCATGGGGCCGAGCCAACGCGACGAACCGATCGCGCGTGAAGGGGAGGCCGTGTTGCAAGTCCACAGCATCGGCATCTGTGGATCCGACCTGCACGCATACCGTGGGCATCATCCATTCGTCTCGTATCCCCGGATCCTGGGACATGAGCTCGGAGGTTCGATCATCGAAGTCAGCCCCAATCCCCGGGGCCTGCGCCCCGGCGACAGGGTCTGCGTCGAGCCCATCCTCAACTGTAACAACTGCTTCCCATGTAGGCAGGGTCGATACAATTGCTGCACGAGCATCAAAGTGCTTGGAATCCACACGGATGGCGGCATGACCGAGCGAATTGCGGTCCCCGTCGATCGCCTGCACAAGTCGCCTAACGACCTCTCACACGACGAACTGGCCCTGTGCGAGACGTTATCGATCGGCGTCCAGGCCGTCAAGCGAGGAGGGGTGCAGCCGGGGGAGTCGGTGCTAATCCTCGGCGGAGGCCCGATCGGTCTCGGAGCGATGATCGCGGCCAGGGCCAAGGGGGCGCATACCATCGTCAGTGACCCGATGGTATCCAACCGCGCGGCTGCCGAGAGCATGGGGGCTGATATCGTGGTCGATCCGAACTCGGGTGATTTTCTTCAGAGAGTGCGAGAGGCTACGAGGGAAGATGGGGGGGCGAACGTCGTCTTGGAAGCCGTAGGTATTCCGCCAACGATCGTACAAGCGATCGAACTCGTCGCTCCGACCGGTCGCATCGTCGTGATCGGGGTCTGTAAAGACCTGGTCCCACTCGCGGTCTCGGAATTGATGCGCAAAGAGGTTGAACTGCGGACGACCCGGAACAGTTGCGACGCTTTCCCTGCCGTGCTCGATCTCTTCCGCTCATTCCGCGACGAGCTTCGCGGGATGGTGACCCATCACTTCCCGCTCGACGACGGGCCGAGGGTCTTTTCGTGGCTGCACGAAACTCGCGGAGGCGCGGGAGTGATCAAAGCGGTCCTGCATGTGCAATGACCGGATCTGGAGAGGAGACGGGGGAATTAGCTCATTCCCGAGTCGGGCACGGCCGCCGGTGCGTTCGACTCAGCATGCTTTTCCTGGTTTTGGATCGCATCATAGACTTCTTGACGATGAACGGTTACCGTTTTCGGAGCCTCGATCCCCAGTCTCACTTTGTCCCCGCGGATCTCCACCACGGTGATCGTGATGTCATCATTGATGATGATGCTCTCATTCCTCTTGCGGGAGAGAACTAACATCGCCTCTCCTATCGGTTGCGAGTCGTGTTGGCGAAATCTATTCGGCTCGAATGGGTGACTGGCGTCTCGTGGGATTTCAAGATGGAATCAATGTTGCAAGACACATTGCCCAATCGACGCCCGCAATCAACTTTAACCTTGTTACCGGCGCAGTCAAGGGTCCGTAAATAGAATTTTGGATTCCCCTTGTCTCACGTCGTCGTCGACGTAAATCTTTCGGCAGGGGGAATGGAGGGGGATGGGAGGCGAGGAGTTGGCTAGACACTGTTCTCGCTGGAGTACCGCCGATAGAGATTGCCGAGGCCCAGATCATTGATTTCCGCCTCGATATCTTCCGGATCGGCGGGATGAATCGTCTGACGAAGTTCCATGATCAGTAATTCGAGGAATTTCGAGCGGGCTCGCTGGAGAGTTTTGCGAAAAGCTTCGGGGGAGACGGAGGTGCCGACCTGTTCCGTCAACTGCTTGGCGATCTCTTCGATCGGGGCGTCGGGATTGTTGACCCGGAGGTGCAGGACGGTGGCGTACCGGTTCTTAGGCGTGTTTGCCTCATGGGTCTCGAGACTGGACCAGACCCGCTTGATCATCGTCTCGCGCCAAACGCGGTCATAATCCTCGTCCGGCCGCGAAGGATCAAGGAGATCGCCGGGGGGTAAGGAGACCTGTTTTTTCGTCCTGAAGTGATCGATGATGAGCCGGTGGAGCACCGTACGGAGGTAGTCGCGGAACCGCCCCTTGTTGTTGTCGGCCCCTGCGAGTTTATGGGTCAGCAGCTTTGTCCAGAACTCTTGAAAGACCTCATCCGCCAGGTTTTGGTCGCGGAGCTTAAGTCGCAGATATCGTTCCACCGCATCGTGGTAGCGGCCGATCAAGTCGCTCATGGCGGCCTGTCCGGCCGGCCCGGGGCTGTGGGCGATGCGGATCGTGGTCCAACTCGTCTCCAGGTCGGTCAGATGCTCGCCTGACATGGGAGTCGCACCCTCGATGGAAGTCGCGATCGACGTCGTGCGCGTCGACGCGCCCTGCTCGATGACCACGCGGCGTCGTTCCACGTGGAACGCGATCGAGACGAAATCGTTCGAGACCTTTGTTCCCCATACATAAGCGTTATCGGCCACGAGCTGTCAAGTCCCCACCCGGGCACAAGGATCCCGGCGGGGGACTTGGAGCCAGCAAGTGAGGGAGCGCGAAACGATGGAATGGAACGGATCATTACGCCCGGCAGGATTCGAACCTGCGACCGACGGTTTAGAAAACCGTTGCTCTATCCACTGAGCTACAGGCGCCTCAGCTGTTGCGTCGGTGCTCGCACTCGACGAACTACGCCCGGCAGGATTCGAACCTGCGGCCTACGGTTTAGGAAACCGTCGCTCTATCCACCTGAGCTACGGGCGCGCATCTGAGGGGGGTCGCTGGTCGATTCTGAACCAAAGGGCGGTATCCTGTCAACGCCCTCGACCCCGATCACCGCGGACCCTCATAGGCCGGCCGCCGGAGCGATCCAGGGCATTCTCTCATTGTGGATGTTCCGGCGAGGAGACGTCATGATCGAACAGGCGCGCGTGGCAGTGGTGACCGGGGGAGGGCGGGGAATCGGACGCGGGATCGTGGGCGAGCTGGCCGCTCTGGGAATGGCGGTCGTAGTCAACTACCGATCCGATCTCGAATCTGCCGAGGCGACTTGTCGAGAAGCGGAGTCTCGCGGGTCGCCGCATGTCATGACGCTGCGAGCAGACGTGGCCGATCTCGATCAAGGACGACGATTGGTCGACGAGACTCTTGAAGCCTTCGGCAGGATCGACGTCTGGGTCAATAACGCGGGTGTCGCCCCTGAAGTGCGGTTGGACCTACTCGATACGACGCCCGAAAGCTGGGACCGGGTCGTCGCCACGAATCTGCGCGGGCCGTTCTTCCTGACCCAAGCCGTGTCCCGTGCCATGATTCCGTTGGCGAATGCCGGGGTGAGCCTTGGCCCCCAGATCATTTTCATCACCTCGATCTCGAGCCGATTTGCAAGTGTGAGCCGGGGCGAGTATTGCGTCTCCAAGACCGGCCTGAGCATGGTGGTCCAGCTGTTCGCGACGCGTCTCGCGGAGCACGGGATTCGCGTCCACGAGGTTCGGCCCGGCATCATCGCCACGGAGATGACGGACTCGGTCCGCGAACTCTACGACCGTCGGATTGCCGACGGCCTCTCGCCGATCCGGCGCTGGGGCACGCCGACCGACGTCGGTCGCGCGGTAGCCGCTCTGGCCTCGGGGTCGTTTCCATTCTCGACGGGCGAGGTCATCCATGTCGATGGCGGCCTCCATCTGCGACGACTCTGAGCGGGGTCGCGAGCGTTCGGCGCAGGGGGTAGAGCAGGGGGGTGGCCCCCGTACTCTGGCCTGGTGACGCGATCAGAACCTGGACGTCAACGCCTCTCCCGGCCCGCGACTTCAGGCGTAGGACGCCTCCACTTCCTGCTCGGCCGGCACCTTCTGGTCGGGCAGCGTGGGCCGTCGAGGCTCCACGGAGAGGCGGAAGCCGGAGCGACGGAGGACGTTGATAGCCATGTCAAGCAGGGCATAAAAGACGGGGGTCACCAGCAGGGCCAGGAGTAATGAGAGCATCTGGCCGCCGATGATCACCTTGGCCATGCTGGCACGGGCCCCCGAGCCGGGACCCTGGCCGAGTGCGATCGGGACCATCGCCGCGACGAGCATCACGGTCGTCATCAAGATCGGCCGGAGGCGGGTGTGGTTGGCCTCCATGATCGCCTCGTGCCGGGGCATCCCGCGGGCCCGGAGCGCATTCGTGGCGTCGACCTGCAAGATGCCATTCTTCTTCACGATGCCGACCAGCATGAACAGCCCGAACATCGCGTAGAGGTCCATCGGCGTCCGGAAGAGGACCAATGACAGGAGCCCGAACGGGATGGTGACGGGGAGCGCCATCAGGATCGCGATCGGCTGCATCCAGCTCTCGAATTGTGCGGCCAGGATCAGGTACATGAAGGTGATCGACAGGAGGAACGCGATGGCGAAGTAGTAGCCGGTCTCGGCCAGCGTCTTTGCCTGACCGCTGAGCACGGACGAGTACCCGGGCTCCATCTTGATCTCTCTCAAGACCTCCTGGGCTCGCCGGACGGCCTCTCCAAGGTCGATGCCGACGGGGTTGCCGAGCACGGTCACGATCCGCTCGCGACCGAGCCTCTCGATCTCGGTCGGCCCGCGTTCCTCGGTCAGGCGTGCCAGGCTGTCGAGCCGGACGAGCTGTCCCTTCGACGATGGGATGGTCAGGTGCGAGAGGACTCGCGACGAGGAACGGTCGCTCGGCCGGGCACGGAGCCAGACGTCATACGGTTCGCTATCCACTTTGAAGTTCGTTACGGGCATCCCGCCGATCAGCACACGAATGGTGTCGGCGATCGAGGAGAGGGAAATCCCGAGGTCGCTGGCCGCCTCGCGATCGACGGCCACCTGGACCTCCGGCTTGCGGAGCGAGAGCGTGGTGTCGAGGTCGGCCAGTCCCCCGCGCTCTTTCAGGCGATCGGTGAGGAGGCCCGAGTAGGCGGCGAGTTTCTGCAGGTCGGGGCCCGACAGGTTGATCTGGAACGTCTGGGGCCGCCGCCCCCCCTGGAAGGCCGACACGTCATTCACGCTCACGCGAAGGTCGGGATAGTCCAGCATCATCACGCGTGCCTGGTCCTGCACGGCGAACTGGGTGTACTCCCGATCTTCCAGCTCTTTCATGCGGACGTAGACCGTCCCGCGGGTCACGTCCCCCTGGCCCTTGGCGGTCCGGCCGCCGGCGAGCTCTCCGACCGTCGTGAACAGGTGCAAGGTCCCCGGGAGCTTGCGCAGCCGCCCTTCGAGCTCGGCCATGAGCCGTGTCGTCTTCTCCAGGGTATAGCCCTCGGGCGTGATTACGCCGAGTTCGTATTCGCTCTGGTCGTCGCGTGGGATCAGGTTCATGCCCATGAGCCCCGCGATCGGGATCGTGCTGGCGATCACGCCGATCGTCAGGAGCACCACGACGATCTTGAATCGCAAGGAGAGGCGGAGGATCGCCCCATATCCGCCATCGACGAGGCGATAGAACGGACCTGACTTCGACTTCGCGTGCCCCGACGCGGTCGGTTCGAGCTTGAGGAATCGGCTGCAGAGCATGGGCGTCAAGGTGAAGGAGACGAACAGGCTCATCGCGACCGCGAAGGCGACCGTCAGGCCGAAGCTCGAGAAGAACCGGCCGACAATCCCCCCCATGAACGCGATCGGCAGGAAGATGATGATCAGCGAGAGGCTCGTCGCGAGCACCGGGAGGGCGATCTCCCGCGTGCCGATCCGCGCCGCCTCCATAGCGTCCATGTCGTCTTCTTCCATGTGGCGGAAGATGTTCTCGTGCACGACGACGGCATCATCGATGACGATACCGATGGCCAGGATCAGCCCCAACATCGTGATGTTGTTGAGCGTGAATCCCATGAAGTCCATGAACAGGAACGTGGGGATGATCGAGGTCGGGATCGCCAGCGTGGCGATCAACGTCGTCCGCCAGTCGCGGATGAAGAGCAAGATCGTCGCCGAGACGAGGACGCCCGCAAGCAAGAGGTGGAACTTCACCCCCTCGATCGATTTCTTGATGAACCGCGACTGGTCGCGGATCAGCTCCGTCGAGATGTCGGCGGGTAGCAGGCCGTTGGCCCGGATTTCGGCGAGACGGGCCTTGATCTCGTCCACGACCTTCACCGTGTTCGTGCCCGACTGCTTCTGCACCACGAGGCTGACGGCATTGGCGCCGTCGAGCCGTGCCGTGGTCCTCGGCTCCTCGATCGAGTCTTCGGCCCGGCCGACGTCGCGGATGCGGACCGGGTAGCCGTTGCGGTCGGAGACGATCAGGGCGTCGAACTCGGGGGCGGTCGTCATCCGGCCGAGGGTCCGCACGACCAATTCGCGCGCTCCCTGGTCGATCCGGCCCCCGGGCAACTCCAGGTTCTGCCGGACCAAGGCGAGCCGGACGTCCTCGACCGCCAGATTGAAGGCCGACAATTTTTCCGCGTCGAGGACGACGTTGATGGCCCGCGTCCGCCCCCCCACCAGATTGACCGCGCCGACGCCATTGACCGTTTCCAGACGCTCCTTGATCTTCTTGCGTGCGATCTCAGTGACCTCGCGGAAGTCGCGCTTGCCCGAGACGGCGATCGTGAGCACGGGCATCGCGTCGCTTTCGAACTTGTCGACGATGGGCGACTCGGTCCCCTCCGGCAGGTTCGCCAGGATCGTGCTGATCTTGTCGCGGACCTCCTGCGCCCCGACGTCGCTGTTTTTCGAGAGCAAGAACTGCACGGTCACCACCGAGACCCCCTCCATGGTCGTCGATCTCAGCTCCTCGATCCCGCTGATCGTGTTGATGATGTCCTCGATCGGCTTGGTGACCGAGGTCTCCACCTCCTCGACGCTCGCACCGGGCAGGACGGTCGTGACCGAGCAGACCGGGAAATCGACGTTGGGGAAGAGGTCGACCCCGAGTCGGCCGTACGAGGCCATCCCGAGCACGACCGGCATAGCCACCAGGACCCAGGTGAAGACGGGACGCTTGATACATATCTCGGAAATGGTCACGGAAACGCCCTCATTTCCTCACGGTCCGGAGCGTACGCGAGAGCCACTTGGTCCATCATTTCCCGAAGCGACGGCCTAGCTGGCGGGCTTCGGGGTCCCGGCAGATGTGGGGGAGGGGGGGGCCGGCAATGGCAGCTCCGGCTCGCGGATGCGGACGATGATCAGAGGGGTGCCGTCGGCCATGTTCACCAGATCGATCCGCTTATCTCCGGTCGGGTCGGCCTCCTCCTTCGTGGTCGGGTCGGCACGCTTATCTTTGGCCAGGGAGGCCAGCGTGTTCTGTCCGGTGGTCACCACGCGTGCCCCATCGGGGAGCTTGCTCGTCACTTCCACCCAGCCCGCTCCTTCCAGCCCGGTCTCCACCGGGATGGCACGCGCAAAATCGCCGTCGACGACGAACAACTTGGTGACCCCCGAAGACTGGACGATCGAGTCGATCGGGACGACGATCGCCTCGGAGGTGCGGTCGGTCAGGATCGAGGCCTTGGCGAAGCCTCCGGGCCGGAGGGTCGCAGTCGCGTTGGGGACTGCGGACTCGACCTGGAACGTCCGGCTCACCGGATCGACCGAGGGGTTGATGCGAGTGACCGTCCCCTCGAAAGTCTGTCCCGGATGCGACGCGACGGTGATACGGACCGGCTGATCGAGCCGGACCTGTGCGCTGTACCGCTCGGGGACGTTCGTCCAGAGTCGGAGCGGGTTCTCGACCACGAGGTCGACCACCGGGTCACCCTGCTTGAGCATCTGCCCTTCGGCCACCGAGCGCCTGGAGATGGCATATTTGATCGGCCCCGTCACCCCGGGGGGGGCCGCCGAGGGGACCGGGGCGCGGATCTCCATGTCGAGGCGAGCCTGCCGGGCCACGTCGAGCGCCACGTGGCTGGCCTGGGCGTTGGCGAGGATCGCCCGCGCGGTCAGGATGGCGTTCTCCAGGCCGGCCGCCGCCGCCTTCTCGTCGTTCTCGGAATTCTGGTAATCCTGCGAAGTCCCCGCACCTCGCTGGATCAATGAACGTTCGCGGCTCAGATTCTGCTTGGCACGCTCCAGCATCACGCGGGCCTGGACCACCGACGGGACGGTCGTGACGTCGAACACGGTCTTCGGGATTTCCTTCAGTCCCAGCCTCGCCAGCTCGGCCTGGAGCTGCCGCTCCGCCTGCACGACCGCCAGGTCGGCGTCGACCGTCTCGAGCTCGACGAGCAAGGCGCCAGGATCGACGCGGTCTCCCATGTCGTGGAATGTCTTCACGACCCGGCCGAACCTCTTCGACCCGAGTGTCACGTCCTCCCATCCCTTGAGCGTGCCGACCACTTCTACGGTCCGTTCGACCGCCCGCCGCTCGACGGGGGCCACGGTCACCGACACGGGCCTGGGGGCTGCAGGCGCCGAGGAGGGTGCCGCGGTCCCGTGGCCCCCGCAGCCGGTTCCCAGGGCCAGGAGCCCGGATCCTATCGCCCACACCCGAATCGGCAACCTCATGAGCTCTGTCCCCGATCGCACGTACGCGGCCCCTCGAAGCCTTGCAGCAGGTCGCCCACGAGGCGACGCGCCAGCTCGGCCCCCAGCTCGGCCCCGTGATACAGGTAGTCCATCGTCGAGATGACGAGCAGGCCACGCAGGGCCACCGTGCAGGCGTCGACCCGATCCGTCGCGATCCGGCCGTCCTCGGCCAGGCGGCGAACCCCCCCGGCCATCAGATCGCACAACGTCTGCCCGAACCGGGCCAGCTCGGCCGCAAGCTCTGAGCCCAGCGGCCCGAAGAACAAGGCGTAGACGAACCGGGATCGATCGGGATCGTCGCGACAGAAGGCGAAATTCGCCTCGAGCATCTGCTCCAGCGCGACCACCGGATCCCCCGTGCTCGCGAGGATCGCATGCAACCGAGCGATGAGCTCGTTCATCGGCATGGTCACGAGCGCCTGTGCCAGCCCTTCCTTGCTCCCGAAGTGGTAGTAGAGCGTCGGCTTCGTCACCCCCGCCGCCGCGACGATCATGCTCACCGACGTCGCATCGTACCCGGTCGCCGCGAACAACTTCGCCGCCGCCCGCGCGATGTCCCGAGCCACCATGCCCTTCTCGCCCTTGACCGGAGTACTCGTTGCCATCTCGCCCTTGCCTGATTGCACAATATCTACCGAACGGTAGGTATTATTGGCACGAGAAGGACTTTCGTCAAGCTGGACCGGATCTCGCTCATTTCGGTCAAGTCAGTGACGGAATAAGGCGCCGTATTTCAGAGGCTGCCCGCGGTTCCAGGGGTGGTAGGAATTGCAGAATTCGATCCGTTCGCCGATGCTGGGGTGGGTGGCCTTCCAGGGCCGCAAGAGGGGGTTTGGCCGGGGGTTGGAGAGGTTCTCGCGCACGAACTTCCCGAACGCCAGGGCGCCCGAGCGGTTCGACCGGGTCAGTTCGAGTGCGAAGCGGTCGGCTTCGTGCTCTTGGTGGCGGCTGTAGGCGAAGGCCGCCGGGAGCACGACTAACGACGTCACTTCCATGAGCAGGAGCAGCAGGGGGACCGAGGCGACGTCGGACAGCCGGTCGAACCCGAACCGTGCCCGGAATCGTCCGATCAGCAGGCGCCCGACGCGATCGACCACGAGGAGGCTCGCCAGGATTCCGAGCGTCGACAGCAGGACACTCCGGGCCACATGACCAAGCGCGTAATGCCCCATCTCGTGCGCCATCACGAAGAGCAGTTCCTTCTCGCCCAGCTTGTCGACCAGCGTGTCCCAGAGCACGATCCGCTTGGTGCCGAGTACGCCCGTGACGTAGGCGTTGAGGGCCTTCGTGTCTCGGCTCTTGTCCACCTCGAAGACACGGCTCCCCTCGATCCCCGCGCGACGGGCGAGCGTGAGGATGTCGCACTCGAGCGCCTCATTCCTCATCCTCCCGAAGTCGTTGAAGAGCGGGTCGACCCAGATCGGCTTGAGCAGCATCACGCCGAACAGGAATGGCACCGTCAGCAGCGTGGTCCAGAGCCACCACCGCCTCGGGCTCCGCGCGAGCAGCCAGAAGGGGACGCAGGCGAAGCAGAACCCGACGGCCATCGACACCATCTGGAACTTCAAGGCGTTGCCGAGCCAACGCCCGAGCGTCTGCTCGGACAGCCCGTAGGCGTGCAGGCGGATGTAGCCCTGAAAGTAGGACAGCGGGAGGCTAGCCACGAAGACGGTCGCGGTATAGAGGACGACATAGACGCCGATCGTGAAAAACCAGGTGCGGCCGATCCAGGCCGCCAGATCGCGGAGCCGGGCCGAAGCTCCCGTGAAGAGGAGCAGTGCCGGGACCGCAAGGGCCCAAATATGGTTGACCACCCAGAGCCAGTTCCCGCCGCGCTCAAACTGCAGGGCCAGCGCGCTCGGCCTGGGCACGTCGACGGGCGTCCGCTCGTCCAGCCCGTCGCTGGCGGGTGATGCGGAGGGCAGGGGGCTGGCAACGGGCTCCCGGGCGATCGAGAGTCCGGCCGATAAAGCGAGAAGGAGGAATCCGATCGCCATGCCCGCAAGAATGGAGCGGTTCGACCGCAGGGCGATTTTCTCCTCGGGACCGGTGCCCCTAACCCGCCCTCCAGGCACCCTCTCCCGGCGGGAGAGGGGAAGAGAAGGGGGGCGCTTCGGAGAACGAATCCAAGATGCGAGAGAGGATCGCCGGACCCGCTCGAAGAGGTGAAACATCCCATCCATTATTGATCCCTCGGCGCCTCCGGATTCCTCGGCGCGGCCTCAGGTGATGCTATGAGGCGGCGGTTCATCGGCCCTCGGATGTGAACCCGGCTCGTCGTCGGATTGCCCGAGGAGGTACGTCGCGACCAGGCCGAGTGCCAGGAGCAGTCCGACTCCCCAGCCGGCGATGGCGGCGTACCAGGCCCGCTCATACTTCCGGAGCAGGACCGCGCCCTTCTCGGTGTCGGCCGCGTCGAGCAGTGCTTCCTGGTCGGCGAGCTTCCGGGCCTGGTCCCGCGATCTGGCGACGAGTTTCTCCACCCTCTCGTGGAGCAGGGGCGCGTCCTTGGCCTCCTTCTCGTTGGCTTTCGCGAGCTTGTCGGCGGCCTCGAGTTTGGCCAGCAGGAGTTTGTTGGATTCCTCGAGCGCACCGGCGCGAGCGGCGATCGCCTCGTTGATCGTCTCCTGATTGCGGATCATCCGTCGCGCCCCGTCACGCTCCTTGGTCATCAGGTCATACTGGGCACTGATGCGCTGAGAAGGCCCACCCCCGGAGTCGTTCAGCATCGAGTCGATCGCGAGCCGCTGGGCACCCGAGGTGCTCTCGAGATTCCGGAGCGCCTGGGTCTGCTCCTCGACGCGTCCGTTCAGGGTGTTGATCCAGAAGACGGCGGCCAGGCCGACGACGCCGACCAGGACGCCGAGGAGGCTGAACAGCGCGGCGGTCTGGGTCCGATCGGCGGCCGAGATGTGCGAGGTGGGGGGGCGCGTGAGCATGGCGATCAGTTCGGCCTCCAGGCGGGGGGAGAGGGCCGCGCCTCCCCCTTCGGTGTTGGGGAAGTTCTCCAGGTCGTTAATCAGCCGCGCCAGCGCAATCCGGTCGCCCCGGTCCGCCGTCACATGATACCCGCCGACTTCGTCCAGTGCGTCGCCGCGCCACCGGAAGAACCCGCGCGTCTGCCGGATCGGGTCCACCACGTAGGCCACCTGGAGCGGCTGGCCGAAGAAGTGGCGGTGGATGAAGACGTCGTGGCCGGACAGGAACACGCCGAAATCGGGGTGGGTGTGATACCAGCCCACGATGTCCTTATCCGGATGCAGGCGGTCGCGCTCTCGGGTGATTTCCTCCCACGAGTCGTGGGTATAGGTGAAGCTCGCCTGCGTGTTCTCGAAGTGCTTCGCCTCGAGCGAGTCCGTCACCCAGACGAAGGGACGGCCCGACTTGTCGTCGACGCACTCCTTGCCCAGCAGGATGCCCCCGAGTTCGACCGTCGTGTCGCTCAGGGCATGACGCTCGATGGCGTCGGCCGTGAGGCGATCGAGGAAGATGGGCAGGTCGTCGGGGCCGGGCACTTCGTAGGCCAGGCAGGCCCAGCGGCGGTCGAGATCGGGCCGTCGCCTCCGCTCGGGCTCTCGATACTTAACGTCATCGAAAACGATGTCGTCCCCGCTCAAGGCCGGTCGCCGGCGACGGCCCTCTCGGGAAGCTCGAGTGTTGACTCAATCATTGCCGATCACCCAGCCCGAGGCGCCCGCCCCGCGATCGGCGGCGAGCAGGAAGAAGCCCGATTCGGCCTCGCCGTCGACCCGGACGATATCATACGCGGGGATGCCGACCTGGGCGAGCGGACGATCGGCCAGCGCGGACTCGTCGCCGACGGCGTTCACGATCTCGGGGCGGCCCGGCTCGCGACAATGGGGGCAAGTGGCCTCAACCTGGCCCACCCGGCTCCTCGGCCGGAAGACGTCGAGATGCCAGCCGCAACGGGGGCAGTCGATCCCGGTCACGAGGTCGCGGTCGAGGGCCAGGGTGAGCCGCCCCGCGAGTGTCGGCCGGGCGGCGGCGAACAGCTCGGCGACGGTCTGGGCATGGCCGAGGGGAAGCTCGATCGGCGTGGGGTAGGTCTCGTGGCTGAGGCAGTCTTCGCGGAAGGGGAGCCGGGTCGAATAGAACTGGTTCGCCACCCCGTTGAAGACGAGCGCGCTGCCGGCCGCGACGGGGAGGCCGTGGATGAGCTTCAAGGCCTCCTGGACCTGAAGCGCCCCCATCATCGAGGCGATCGTGGGCGCGGTCGGCACCTTCCCCTCCAGGATTTGATCGCGCCTGAGCAGCGGGCAACTGTAGCGAAGGTTCAGGAGCTGATAGTCGCGTTCGGTCATCGCGCATTCGTAGCAGGCCGACTCGGGGGGGACGAAGACCTTCACGACCCCCTGGATTTCCTGGATGCCCGCGTCGACCCAGGGGGTGCTGACCTTCCAGCACTGGCGGTTGACCCATAGCCGCGCCTCGCGGTTGTCGAGGCAACTGATCACGACGTCGACGTCGGCAAAGAGGCCGAGTCCCAGATCCGTGATGACGTCGCCCCGCATGGCGGCCGTCACGATATCCGGGTTGATCTCCCGGGCCCTGCGCGCGGCCACCTCGGCTTTCGGCCGGCCACCGTCCTCGGCGCGGAAGAGGACCGAGCGCGACAGGTTCGACGGCTCGACCTCATCGAGATCGATCACGGAGACGAACCCGACTCCGAGGAGCGCGAGGTTCTTGAGCACCTCGTTCCCGAGGGCCCCCGCGCCGACCACCAGCACGCGGGCCGCCGCTAGCCGCTCCTGCCGCCACCAGGGGATGAGTCGGAGCCGCGAGTAGCGATCGTCGTCGTCGATGATGAGCACATCGGCGGACGGTTCCGGCCTCGGCTCCGATTCCGGGCCCGCGTCGTCGAGGAACTTCAAGAGAGGATCGTCCATCAATGGGCCTCGACGGGGGGATCACCCAGGCTCAGTCGAGGAACAATATCTCGTCGTTGCCCTGCCGCAGCCGATCCGGCCGGGCGGCACGCAAGTTGATCTCGATGTCCAGGATACAAATCCCCTCGGTCGCCCCGGAGGATTCCTTCTGGTCGGATTCCCGATCTGACCCCGGAGGGATCCCCAGTGCAGCCGGCCCTGGGTCCGGCTTCGGCCTCCCTTCGGGCTCGATCCTCCCCAGCGCGGCGCGAAGGTCCCGGAGCGGGCGCTGGTCGAGGGGGAAGAGGTACGTCGACTGGTTGGCGGCCCAGAGCGCGGCGTCGCGGTTGTATGGGCTCCGGATGTCGTAGTTGTGGAACCTCGCCATGTCCCAGAGCATGATGCAGAGTTCGTCGAGGTTCAGGCTCGGCACCCAGTGCGTCCCGTACCCCCCCAGGCAGACCATGCCGATTTCGGAGATGTTCGGATGATAGATCGGCGTCAGCCAGCGGATTTCGGGCATGGTGCGCGGGTACGACGCGCCGAGCCGGATCTCGAAGTCGTGACGCTCGCGGACGGCGATCCTGCCCCGTTCACGCGCCAGGCTCTTGCCGACGAACTGGACCTTGTAATGCTGGGCCGGCGTCCCGGAGGCCTGGAACTGGATCACCGAGCTCTCCGCCCGGAGCCGATCCATGGCGGCCCGGTCGGATCGGAGGCGTCGGATGCGTGGTGAGTCGTGCATATCAATGGGAGGGAAAGGGATCGGTCGGCCTGGGCTCGGGCCGAAAGGGGTCGCAAGCCCCTCTCAGCGGACGCCCGCGACGACCTCGGGATAGACGATCAGGTGATCGCCGTTCTGGACGCCGGCCTCGAGGAGCGTGCTGCTCTCGACCAGCCGCCTGCCCCCCTCCTTGTGGTCGAGCGAATAGCTCATCGGCTGGCCGTCGGGGCTGGTCACCGGCAAGTTCATCTTGGTGATGATGTTGGGGAGAATCCGGCTGACCGGCACGCTGAAGGCGATGACCGCCTTGACCGACTTGGCCCCGGTCTGGTCCAGGAATGTCACCTGGATTCCGGTGGGGTCGGCATTTCCGCCGTATGACATGGTCGGGATACCTCCTCAGCTTCATTCGCTCGAGGCCCGGCGATATTGGGAGGACACCGCGAGATTCCTCGGAGTTCGGGCGGTACGGCCCGACGTGTCCAGGATACCCGCCCGCTCCCGCCGGGGGAACGGGGCGGGCACAATTCCGACACCGATTCGATTCGCCGCGACCATGGCGCGGTCAGGCCGTCACGCTCTTCTTGCCACTGCACCCATAGATCGAGCAGGACCCGATGAACTCCCAGCAGTCCTGGTGATGGGGCGTCCGGCACGACGCGCAGAGCACCCGGGATTGCAGGATCGGGTCGCCGCAGACCTTGCAGACCGGCGGGCCGGCGTCCGGGACCTCCGAGGGACCGACGTCGACGATCGCGATCCCCTGGCCCATCCGCGCGGCCACCCCCTGCCTCAGGCCGTCGTGGATCATCAGCGCCTCACCGACCATGCCGGCCAGGACCTCGGGGTGGAGGCCGAGGTTGCGGTCGACCTGCACCAGGAGCCGCTCGGGATTGATCGACACGAGCATCCCCGCCGGCGGGGCCAGCCGGTGCAGGTTGCCGATCGCCCGGCGCACCGAGGGGGCCAGGAACTCGCGGGCCATGTCGGCGTCGTTGGCCTGGACGACATAGCCGCGGTCGAACTCCGGATCGCCCACCCGGAGCAATCGCGTCCCCTTCGGCGCCTGCGCAGGAGCCGGCCTCGCGATGGGGGCCAGTTCCATCCGGAACGGGAGCCCGCCGCTGAACCGGGCCACGACCCGCGTCCTCGCGGGTTGCGACTGGCCCACGACCTGGGGCGCCAGGCCCACCCGGACCGCAGAGCCGTTGTGCGTGAAGCTGACCGTCGGCGGATCGGTCAGTCCTCGGCTCTCATATCTCCCGCGGAAGAGCGTCGCCAGCTGCCGGTAGGCCAGGAAGCGCCGGCCCGAGAGCCACGAGCTGCTCCTCGCGACCAGGCGGACGAGGAGGTAGAAGCCCAGGACGATCAGCCCGAGGACTATCAAGTCCATCGATCGTGCCCCCGTCCCGCACTCCCCCCGTCGGACTCGCGCTACCAGGTCCAGTTTACGGATGTCAGGCCGGGAAAAGCAATCGAGGGGCCCGCTGTTCGGGCGGGCAGGATCGGGCTACGATCGGAGACGGATCCGCATTGTGGGAGGTTCGAGGAGGGGGATCGTCGTGGGGATGTCCGGGAAAGAGGGCGGAGACCTGGTCGCCCAGGGAAGGCGCGACGTGTTTGCGGCGGCGATCCTCTGGAGCCTGAGCGGGGTCGTGACCAAGTCGCTCGACCTCGACGGCCTGAGCATCGCCTTCTACCGCGGCCTCTTTGCCGGGATGGCCCTGATCCCGTTCGTCGCCCCGTCACGACGTGTCTTCCGCCCGGCCTTGATCCCCCTCGGCCTGACTTTCGGCGCGATGACTGGCCTCTACATCGCGGCGGTCAAGGCGACGACGGCGGCCAACGCCATCTTCCTGCAATGCTCTGCGGGCTTCTGGACCGTCCCGCTGAGCGCCCTCCTCCTGCGCGAGCGTCCCGACCGTCGCTCGATCATCGGGATCGGCCTGGCCACGGTGGGGATCGCGGCGATTGTCTCGTACGGATACGACGGGAGGCGGGACGAGCACCGGGGCATCGCCCTGGGCCTCGCCAGCGGCGTGGCCTACGCCGCCGTGGTCGTCGGCATGCGCGGGCTCCGCGACCTCGACCCCCTCTGGCTGAGCGGCGTCAATAACCTCGCCGGGGCGATGGCCCTGGGCGCCTGGATCGTTGTCACGCGGGGCACCATACCCATCCCCAGCCCCTCGCAAACCCCCATTTTGATCGCCTTCGGCGTCGTCCAGATGGCGATCCCCTACGCCCTCTTCGCCCGCGGCCTCCGCTCGATCGGCGCCCCCGAGGCGAGCCTGATCGCGCTGGTGGAGCCGGTCCTGAACCCCATCTGGGTCGTGCTCGTCACCGGCGAGCGGCCCACAACGGCCACGCTCGTCGGCGGCCTCTTCCTCGCCTCCGGCGTCGCCTGCCGGTACTGGCCGAGCCGATAGGAATTTGAGGGACAAGGGAGGGTTTATCTATCATTGGCCCTGGCCGAGGACGCAGTATCTTCCGCTCATTCTCCGGCGAGACCCGTGGCCTCCTCGATGAGAGTGCTTGAGATCCAGTACCCACCGAGACGGATTTAGTCGAGGACCGTCCTGACGCTCTCAATGAGCCCAGCCTGCTTCGCCTGAAGTAATACGCAATCCAGGAAGTTCCTGCCTGTCGGTGGGACGGGCCTCCAGAGCCGGGTGCATGATGAGAACGAAGTCATTCCATTGACCGAGATAGTACCCCGGGCCCCAGCGGGTGCAGAGATTTCCCGGAATGCGTATAAGACCCCAACTGTACCGGTCATCTTGACACCCAATTGCTTGGCGGCGAATCTCCCCGAACGCTCGTCGATGACCAAGGCCGTACGCAGGTGAAGCGCCAGCCCGATGGCTTGCCGCTCTCCCTCTCCCAGGCCGCGTGTGAGCCGCTCGACATCCTTCGGCAACGTGAAGGCCGTCTCGACCTGGATACTCCCCCACAAGGCTTCCTCCAGCCGAGGGGCCTCCGGTCCCCTTTTCGCAAACAATTCAACCTGCACAGCAGGCGGGATGCTTACCTGGCCGAACAGGGGGAGCAAATCCACCTTCGCCAGCGCGATCAGCGGCCCGGTATCGCTCACCACCCTCACGACGTTATCTCTCGGATCGTCTCCAAATCCGAGCGCAGCTCGGCCTCCCACTCATCCGGATCGTAGTTAATAATGTAGATATGATAACGACCACACGCATCGAAGAATTCGACCCTCGAAATGCCCGCCAGCTCGGCGGCCTTGCCCGAGCTGAGCTGACCCAGTTCGAACATCTTGAGGGCCGCCATCAGGCGGATCTGAGCGACGAACTCCTCCTGGGTCAAGCGGATCGACTCGGCGAGATCATCCGGGATATCCATCACTACGGTCTTCATGGCAATGTCCTACGCTGGGTGACGTACGTAATCTGCACTCATTCTTCCCTTCCCTTCGATCTTCGAAAAAGAAAGGGAGCCGGACGAGCCGGCTCCCCCCGAGAGAGAACCGGCAGGCCTCACCACGCCTCCCCGCCGACGGGGCCGCCCGTCGGCACTTCGGCGTGGGTGTTCTCCGCCGTCACCCCTCGACCATTGAGCCGGATTCGGCCCGACGCGGGGTGATGCTCGCCGGCTGGATCACGATCTCATCGCCCCGCTCTTCGATCAGATAGGGCGAACCCGGCTGGAGGCGGAGGCGGCGACGGATGTCCGAAGGGATGGTGATCGTCCCCCGCTCGCCGATGATGCCGGCAACCGGGCCGCTGGGGGACGCCGCCGGGGTAAGGACTTGCATAAAGTCGTGGAGTTCTGACGTCGGGATTTTCTCGGAATCGTCCGAGGTCAGCCCGTCGGGGCCGATGGCCGCGATCCGCGTCCGATCGAGGCCTTTCTTGATCACGGCTTTACGTCCTTCGACTTCACGACCTCGGACGAAACACGTCTGTGAAAACGTTCGACCACCCATCGGCTTGGTAGCTCTCGCCATGTCTCTTCGACCCCAAAGTGACTGAATTTCTGTTTGCTGACACGAAAGCTATGTTAGTCAGCAGCACCTGGGATCACAAGACGAAAAAAGGGCGCCGGAGAGAGGAATCTCCGGCGCCCCATTGACCGACCACGTTCGGACGCATTCCGATCAATACATGTCGTCGTAGCCGCCGTGACCGCCGCCGCCGGCGGGCTTCTCGTCCTTGGGCATGTCGGCGATCAGGGCGTCGGAGGTCAGCAGGAGGGTGCTGACGCTCGCGGCGTTCTGGAGGGCCGAGCGGGTGACCTTGGTCGGGTCGATGATCCCGGCCTTGACCAGGTCGGTGTACTCGTCCTTCAGGGCGTCGTAGCCGAAGTTGCCCGTGCCTTCGGCCACCTTGTTGACGACCACGCCGCCGTCCTGGCCGGCGTTCTCGGCGATCTGGTGGATCGGCGACGAGCACGAGCGGACGATGATCTGGTAGCCGGTCTCCTCGTCGGCGGAGAGGCCCGACGACTTGACGGTCCGGGCCGCGCGGAGCAGGGCGACGCCGCCGCCGGGCAGGATGCCTTCTTCCAGGGCGGCGCGGGTGGCGTGCAGGGCGTCCTCGACGCGGGCCTTCTTCTCCTTCATCTCGCTCTCGGTCGCGGCCCCGACGTTGATCTTGGCCACGCCGCCGGCGAGCTTCGCCAGGCGCTCTTCCAGCTTCTCCTTGTCGTAGTCGCTCTTGGTCTCGCCGATCTCGCGGCGGATCGAGTCGATCCGGCCCTTGATGTCGGCGGCCTTGCCCGAGCCTTCGATGATCGTCGTATTGTCCTTGTCGACGATGATCTTCTTGGCCTGGCCCAGGTCTTCCAGGGCGACGTTCTCGAGCTCGATGCCCAGGGCCTCGAAGATTGGCTTGCCGCCGGACAGGACGGCGATATCCTCGAGCATCGCCTTGCGGCGGTCGCCGTAGCCGGGGGCCTTCACCGTCGCGCACTTGAACGTGCCGCGAAGCTTGTTGATGACCAGGGTCGCCAGGGCCTCGCCCTCGACGTCCTCGGCGATGATCAACAGCGGCTTGCCGGTCTGCGCGACCTTCTCGAGGACCGGGACGAGGTCCTTCACCGACGAGATCTTCTTCTCGAAGATCAGGATGTAGGCGTCCTCCAGGACGGCCTCCATCGTCGTGGGATTCGTGACGAAGTAGGGGCTCAG
>JAABUS010002218.1_pt1 | contig 37764 bp, 19 predicted proteins | sample 5560161 | NCBI WGS metagenome assembly JAABUS01 (sample SAMN10711885, study PRJNA513376) | rock metagenome | isolation source: Antarctica rocks | place: Antarctica: Victoria Land, Trio Nunatak nord | collected 2016-01-04
GAAAATTATATACGCGCGAAATACCCCCTAAACTAGCGCGGTATTATAGACTATATAATTCACTTATAATTATATATATTTAATTATTTACTAGTACTATTTAGACTAGCTTATTCCTATTTATTCAAAATTATTCAAAATAAATCGAGGTACTAAATACGTATTTAGTAACTTTAGACGAAAGTAGGTATTAAATTAATCTCTAGGGCTAGCACATGAGCTAAATAGATTTAAATGTCTTTTCCGCCTTTTTCGGTAGAATACGGGCTCACCGCTTTACCGATATTCTTTAATAATAATTTTTTACTACTATCGTTTCCAGGTTTCTTTAAAGGTATTTTAGAAATAACGATAACGACTATACCTCTACTAGAGCGGGGGACGGGCGGTTTATATATTATATTATAATTAGGCTCTAGCCTGGCTTTAATTCTACCCGATTAAGATACTAATACGAGCCTACTACACGAATAACTCATCATATAGACATTCACTTGAAGTTGGTGGTTGCCCCACCTAAATAAGGTGTGCAGGCCATCCGTTTAGCGCGTAAAATCAATGGTTTCAAAATCTTCTGTACCGTTTTAGATTTGACAGATCGGGTTCAATACTACAAGACTAAAACGTGCGAAGCTTGTTCTTTAGCGTCCAAATTACAGCGTTCCGTCAAGAGCATCGCTGGACTTACCATGCTCAAGCATTCACTCGAGCTCAGAACCGTGATCAACACGTTTATAAGTGATACAGATTATATGTGTGTATCGGTCTGATTTGAAAGAATTCCCTACTGCGAAAGCGTTAGTGCGGAATATGCACGCCACAGGAGGTATGGCGACGACTTCGCGTCAATAATTACATCGCGCACTCTATTAGTAAGATTGGTGTCGTGCTCGGAGCCTTGCTATATACCCTTTAAAACGTATGAAGAATCCTCGAGCTTGAATCGGAGCGCATTGGAAGCACTCGGGAAAGCGTTATTTTTTTATTACAACGCCATCTCCTCACATAATCTGCGGAAAGGCTAGGAAATGGTGGATCTGAAGACATGGCGACTGCACTATGTTCTCAGTACTACATTCTTTAGCGATCTACGTGTCCGCCACGAGGCCGACCGTGATTATTCGAATTAATCGCAATGACAAGTGGAAGGGACTATGGTGGAGGTCGAATGGAGACTCAAGAGATCTACGCACATCGCCGCAGAACCGTAAGTCTCCACCGGTGAAAAACATCCATACCAATGGTGCAAAGACCTTGAAGGGAGACTTGATCCAACCCGGTGATACCGTTGAGCTGTATGGTGGAGATTTTTTAAGAGTGTGCGGAGTCAGATCTCATCCAACTAAGGGCGGATACAGCGTTACTGGGTGGAGATTCTGCAGGGTCAAGAAAACGTTGGGCTTGCCGAACTCGGACCCGAAGGAAGTGTATTGGGTGTGCCATATAGCCGAAAACAACCGTGAAAAGGCTGAAAAGCAGATTCTGCAAGAGTTTCATAGCTCAAAGGTCAAGTGTCACAGAAAGTTGACTCTCATGAACAACTTACTGCCTAGGGTGGATTCAGCTCAAGACGATAGTATCATGATACCAACGCAAACGGAGCATCTGATTTGCAGTTGGAAGCACGTCATCATTACTAAGGAGGGAAAAAAGAAAAGACCGATACATGCATTCCAACTTGAAGCTAGCAAAATAGCCGAAGGATCGTTTGTTCGATTGAGCACTGAGGAGTGCGACAAATCCGCCGCCCTTGTCAGCCATGACGATCTTCGTACAGGGTGGCGAGGTCACACAAAGAAGTTCGGTTCGAGCAGTCGTGGAGCTGATGACCAGCTTTCTCCGTTACCTTCGGGTATGAAAGAGACGACGCTCCATGATAACGGAAACCAGGATAGCCTCCTCAATGAGACTCAAGGCAATCTTCCAAAGCCAATTGACCATGAAGGACGCAGGTACACGTATGGCGATCCCTTCTGTGGAGGCTGTGGTTCATGTAGGGGTGCCAAAGAAGCAGGGTTGCATCATTCGTGGGCTTCTGACTACGATGCAGCCGCTTGTAAAACCTTTCATTTGAACTTTCCTCTTGCAAAGAACTTTCGCATGGACGCTCAGGACATCCACTCAATGCATGGCATAGATTTAAATGTTGATATACTCCACCTATCGACTCCCTGCCAGCCTTATTCTCCGGCTAGAAGGCAGCGTAGCGACAAAGACAAGGCGAATATTGCGGCTTCCATGGCCATTGGCTCATTGCTGGATAAAGCTAAACCACGAGTTGCTACTTTTGAGAATACAAGTGGACTGTGGGAGAGAAAGGCGAAAACCGGCTACGGAGTTGATGTGAGAAAACGGTGGGGTGAAATCTTACAACAATTTACAAGCAGAGGATATAGTGTTCGTTGGAAGACTATAAAGTTCGAGCAATATGGACTTCCGCAGGAACGTAGGCGTCTCATTTTAATTGCGTCTTGGTAAGTAGTTCATAGGCTCATCTTCTACCTTTCTGACAGAGCCATAGCCCTGGCGAGCCGCTTCATGAACTCCCCAAACCAACGCACTCTGACGATCCTGGAAACACAGGACTACTACCATTAGTAGGCGTGAATCAGGCCATCTGCAGAATCCCTGCAGGCTGGCCTGATCACAAGATACCGGAGAATTACGAAAACCCAAGGAAACCTTACCGCGGAGATCGGCCTTTGCCCCAGACCATCCTTACAACGAAACACTCTAGCAACCTATGCCATCCAACGGGAGAACGTGACTTCTCCATTAGAGAGCTTGCCTGTCTTCAAGGCTTTCCTTTGACACACGGATTTCCATCAACGATGAGCGAATCCCAAATTCTGAAGCAAATTGGCAATGCGTTTCCATCGACCATTGCGACAGTACTATTCAAATCGATCAAGGTACAGATGCTGCTACATGATAGGCTAAAACCATTGCAAGACAGGCTGAAGGAGACGGAGGAATCAATGGATAGATTGATGATTGATGATCACCAGCTGCGGAAGTAGCCTCTATGCGTCTCCACACTCAATTGGCGACATCTGGTAAGTGACTCATGTCATCCAATCCTGCCAATACTGCCCGCCCGACGTACAAAGCTACTATCATTAATCCCTTGGATCTGTAGAGTAAACGCTGTGGCTCGCAATCTGATGGCTGAGACGCGCCGAATTATCACGTGACTGACGCGTCCATTGTACGCTAGCTGTCAGTATACTCGATGAACGATCGTCGAACAGAATACTAAGATGCACATTACGAACGATGGGGCCATCCAAAACCACTAGGCTGGGTGAGAAGTCTACAAATATACTCTCGAGGGTACAGCACGGAGGTACAGTAAAATCGTCCGCGCCCTCCAATGGTAAAGAGTTCTCTGGACTCTCGCACATGAATATCAATGGTTTACTGAATGATACGGCTCTGAGCAGAGCTGATGAAGCTTGCACAAACCAAGCTTTCAATAGTGATGCTGGAGAAGAAGGTTCCTCATGACAAGCGCTTGCCACCTCAGACTTCAATGGCTTGGGTACCTTCGAGAGCTTCGCCAATTACCATCCAAACATCTCGCCTTCCGACTGCAACGCACATCCCTCCTATCCATCGCCGCCTCCCGCTCTATCAACCCCAATAGCTCCCATTGTTACCAATATGCCAGAAGAGCAAAAAGCCCAAACTTCAAAAGGTGGATTGTTCGAAGATTATATCTGGGGAATTGGAGACAAGCACGAGGCATTGTCAGACAATGACTTAGCTGTCCTACCGGCGAATGCTGCATGGCGGGCCAAGAATGAGGCCGTGGACGTATACGTCGTGAACAGGACTATCGACGGACAAGGGAAGAATAAATCAAACACATGAAACGTTGGGCGTGTTTGATACTCTGCATACGGCCAATGAAGCTGCGCCGAGGCTGTTGAGGCAGGACTGTGATGAGATTGATTTGGACGGGGATGTTGTCCAGATATCATCTGATGGGCGTGTATGCATCCATCACTTTGATGGTGATTTTACCTTTGATTTGGAAGTCCAGAAATCGAAGCAGTACGCGGCAAAAAACCAATGTGGTGTACTGGCAGAGAACTTTCAGACACGGCATACCATACCTTACGCATAATCTACACAAGTCAAAAGTGTCTTTGTCGTCCAAGAAGAGGAAGAGTGGTATAGCGATGGTGCCGGCATGCGTAGGAGTATGACGATATTGGGCATCTTTCAAACGTTGGATGCCGCGAATTCTTGTGTGAGGGAGTGGGGTGATTCGCATCACAACCACGAGGATGGTGTGGATGAAGATGATGAGGACGAAGACGGTAAATACTGTCAGGATACGACGGGCAGAGTGGTGGAAGAGCGGTTGCATTGAGCTTTGACATGCAGATGTGGTCTTCTCGCGCGAGTGTTCGTTCATTTCAAGCATATTGTGAGTGAGAGGTGCAGAGAAGATGGTCCTTGCTCTGGATTCCGCTGATATTAGGCTAAAGAGTTCTTTCATTCATGGATGATGAATTAGCTTGTCAATTGAACTGGCACTGCTCTCGTTCATATGTGCCACGTTATACGTGGCTTGCGAATCATTGGCTTTCCATTCACTACCGTCCAAACGCCAGATGTCTTCGAAATGTCACATTTGCGTTAACGACGAAGGTGTAAGCATGATTGTTTCATCCAAATAGTGGTGTCAAGCTCTGCTCATAGTCCCGTCACGATATAGAGTCAAGATAGTGAAGAGGACTCGCTGCATTACAATTCTTCGTAATCCGTGGACCCTATTGTATCCATCTATAATAGGAAAGTTTCGCTGTCCATATCAATCACTCATAATCATCTCAACCCAATCCCAAAATTAGCTACAACCCAGCCCAAAAGCCCCCCAAGCCTCACTGCGTCCCCACATCTCAACTCCTCTCCCGCGCCACCATAATATAACTCGGATAATCCCCATCAACAGGCATCCCTGTCCCATACTCCCCCGCCTTCACACTAACATTCAACGCCCCCGCACTCGGCAACTCCCTCAAATTCACACTCCCAACATTAAACCCCGGCTCCATACACGTCCCCGCCAACACCCCAAAAATCTGATCCACACACCTCGCATAACTCGGCGGCGGCGCCCCACCCTTCGGCAACCAAAACCCAAACGTGCATTTCCCACTCTGGTTACGAGTAACAACCCACGCATCCCTCGCCGGCGGGCCATAAAACCCAACCATGGTATGACAGATCGAAATCATCGCGTTAGCGCAATCGGTGGTGTTGAGGGGTTCGCGCGTGGGATCGTTGGAGCATGTGATGCCGTAGATGAGAGGGGAGGTGGTGTTGGTCACGGTCACATTTTTGTGGCATGTGGAACAGGTCTCTGAGGAGAGAGGGGCTTGGAGTGGGGGACCACAGGGATCATCCATAGAACCTCAGAAACCCAGTCGGCACAATGTAGAGGACGGATGGTCGTTCCATGGCCATGTGTCGATGAATTTCGCGACGACGAACGTAATCAGCTAGACAGTAGATGGCAGCATCTCGTATAGTCATAAACTGGAAGTCTTCGGTCAGGGCTGTAATGCTTTCTGTTTGTTATCTAAATGACAACGCCGTTCAATGCCGACCCATCAGCGCAACGTCATTCTATTCATGGCTTCTTGAATTGGATCCTGTGAATGAGAGACGCGGGCTGGCCTGTTAAGCGAGTCTAAATCCATCTGCGAACCATCGTCACCGGGAACTGGCTGGAGTACACATTTAAAAGTCACCCCGTGTTTGAAGTGTGGAATATCCATCAATGGCAGATCATCATTTTCCATTTCATTGTCTCCGAAGCACAGCCGCTGCTGCTCCGTAGATATGCTTCCTCTGCTTTGATTCACGACGGAAGCTTTCACCTCGCGGATGTTGCTTCTTGGTGACATTTCTCTGATGACGAAGAGGCTGTGGCCTTTGAGTTCCACGTCTAGTACAGTACCTTATCAGCATTTTCTACAGCCACCATTTTGTAGGTCCAACTTACATATTATCATACTAAAGAGTAAGAGAATCATTTCGCCTTCCTCAATTCCACAATCCTGAAGGCTGTAGGAATCTCTAGACGAATTGATCCCGAATCCCTTGGAGAATAGCCTCTGTTCATCAATCGTACAAACATCACCTATTTCTTGCTGAATCTTTACCTTGACACTGTAGATGGTATCGCTTGGATTGAAAATAAGCCTATAGCTTCTACCAGGATGTATACACCTGTGATATTAGCCGGTTTAGCCACTGTGCGCTATGGTGATCTCCATCGCGACTGGACGAAGTACAACTGTTCTCAACGAAGGGGGTTCTTCGCAAACTATTCAAGGATGAATGTCGAAGAGCCGATGAGAATGGCTGCGTTTGAAGATATAGAGGTCAAGTGGCGCATCTGGGATTCAAATATCCCGGAGCTTGTAATCACTTATCGCTTGTCGAAAACAATCTGAAAGTGGCTCCGGATCAGCTGCGGCCTACTTCTGGACAGAGCAGCTTTCATAGTCGATAAATTCCCCGAGCTGGTTTTCTGGTCCGAATTTGTCCCCTTCAGAAGATATTCGCCTTACGCAATCCCCAACCCACAGCTCGTACTCTAGCCCAGACGAAAAATATTAGTCCAAATGCATAGCAGCCACCTCCGAATGCAATCAGGCCCACATAGTCTCCTCCGGCTCGAGCAAGAATTTCGCCTCCGATAGGTATACCGACTAGGGTTCCAACTCCAACAAGCGTGTAGCAGGTGGCGAAGTACTTTCCGTAATTCTCGGTCTTGCATAGTTGGCCGGCACAGACAGGCCCAAGGGTGATGTTGCTTCCAGATGCGAATCCGAAGAGCAAAGCAAAAGCTATGAGCAAGCCTTCTCTTGGCGCGGGGGAAGATGTAAGGGCAGCAGGAAGCCAAAGTCCCAAGGTCGTAATCATGCATAGAAAGATCATAAGGATCATGGTATTGAACCTTCCAATCTTGTCTGCGAGAAGACCTGGCGCCCACCGACCAAAAAAAGAGCCCGCGTTGAGGATCGAGATGAGTTGATAGGCCAATGCTGGGCGTATACCATTTGCGAGAGCGAAGGATGTGATGTAGCTTAGGCCTATGAAGAGACCCCACTCAATCAAAAACAGGGCAATAGTCATGAGAAGAAATGTCTGATCCTTGAAGATCCTGAAATCGGGAAGTATGTTACTTCTTGAAATAGGTTTGCCAGGTGGCCGAGATCGGACTAAAAGATTGGCCATGACGAGTAGGAATGCGAAGATAAAACCAAGTGCTCGAGTAGCCCAAGCAAAGCCAGCAGAGGTAAATAAGGAAGAGAGCATTAGTGTGAAAAAAATGCCACCAAGAGATCCAGCACAGCTAGCAATCCCTGTAGCAAATCCACGACGGACATTGAAGAAGTGACCAATTGTTCCTATTGCCACAGTAGACAGCAGTGAGGTTCCCAGACCGCCAATGGCGCCGAATACAATGATGAAATGCCAGTATTCTGTTATCTCGTCATCAGTTAACGAAGGTCAGAGCATTAGAAAAGCAACTGATGCTGATACCACTTACTACTGCAAGCACCAAGCAAGAACATAGACGCGACTTGACAGACGCTCCCTACAGCTATCAATGCCCGTGATCCAACGGCATCAAAGATTGGGCCCGCTTGGACTCCACAACAATATGCCATGAACAGATACAGACCAAAGATCCATCCGACCTCAGCTTCGCTATATGCGGACAATTGGTGCGTCTAAAGGTAAGCCTAAAAAGTTCCAACAGTATTCATCAATCCGAATGACGCCATCCACGCACAGAAGCATCCAGCGAGTGACAGCCAAGCGGCGCGGCCGCCTTCTGGGAAGTTTTCCTCGCCTGATGCGGGAGAGTCAGCAGAGCCACGCTCACTCATTGGGTCTCGGTTTCGGTCCGGGCTCGACTTCGAATCTTCCCACGCTTTCTGAAGACTTCCTCCATTTTCCGAGATCCTGAAGCCTCCATCACGAACGGAGTCTACGATACCATATTCATTCTGTTCTTTCCTTGGGTCCATGCTCCTCCACGTCGAGCGGAGCGACAATTGAGAAAGCCATCCTTTTCTCTAGTCGCTGGAGTGGTCATCGATTCTTACCCCAACAACGGATCTCAACCTAAAGCCAACCTAGAGCTTTAGGGTATTCTAGATCGCTTCTAGGCTGACTCTAGGTGCCATTCTCCTCCGCATTTGGCCGCCCATTGCCGGACGATCTACGCAGGGTTTTGTTATTCGTAGCGACTCAATGACCAGGTCTAATGCTCAGGGCGGATAGTCTCGCGAGTTGGCGATATTGATGCCTCAATGAATGCGCAAGATGACACTGACCAAGACATGGCGCTGGAGAATTGTTGAGAGGATTAGTTGATGAGCGCCCTAGAACTTGCATGCTCCGGTCTGCTTTTACTATCGCAGATGCGTTCTCTTGAAGTCAAGCTGGGGGCACTGAACTACGCTGCCGAGCTGGAAATACGGGGTTTTTGCAGGTATTCGCGCGTGTCGAAGCATAATATCTCATTTTCCGAGCCGCATTCGACCCACCGCTGACTTTGATGAGCAGGGTTTGAGCAAACTCGCATAGGTACTGAGCTTACGATGTCGAAAGTAGGTAGTAATGCGAGCTATCAAGACATTTTCTTAGGTTTAGTGACGACTAAACACCACCATTCGACTAACGAAATTACTCCTTGCTGGCTTTAACAAATCAAACAAATATCCTCGATAGCCTTCTCTGCTGCGATTCACGTCCCTGACAGACCCTTTGACACGTTGTAGGCAATACTGACTTCTGAAATCGATACGTCGAGCAGGCTTTGAGTCACACAGTCAGCACAAATCCATGCTTTGTTGGCGATGCTTTCGACCATTGTCGCTCACTCCTTCGGTATTCGTGTAATATCGTAGCTTCTTTGTAATAACAGCCCCAAATCCCGCGCTTGTGTTGAGCCTCAACCTCTAAGCGCGCTCCTGCTAGTCTAGCTGAGAGACTTACAATTCGCTTCTGGTACTGTGGATTCCTCCAGTTTCTTCACTCGAACGGGCCTGCGTGACAAAAGATATTGCAACGAAGCGCGATCAAGCTTTCAGTCTTCAACCCAGCAGGCCCAAACTTGAGATCTTCGATCGAATAGAACGCCCAACCGATCGCTGGGCGGCCACATCATTGTCATCTCTCCTGTATGCTAGCCTCCTCCAAGAGACGAACTTTTTTCTTCATTCAAACGACTGTCTTCCTGTACCGGAGAGATTCACTACTTTCATACCCGCGATTTCATCCTTTCCCGGTAGGACGACGTGACTCGGTCATCATCCAAATCGTGACAACGGAAACGCAGCTTGCTGTAAGGAGTAGTATTGGGGTGCCAATTTGCCAGAAGTCGAAGAGCGTTCCGTTTGTACCTGGCACCAATTCTTGAACATTCATACCGTAGTAGCCAGTCAACAAGCTCATTGGAGCAACAATGCCTGCGAGTCCTGCCAAATACATTCCGATTTTGGCGAATTGCTCGCCAAGCTTGCGTCCTTGATCCAAACGCTCGGTAATCTGAGTCGTGCTGTAGGAGATAACCTAGGAGCACATGTCAGAGCTCTCTCTTGAAGTCTTTCATCATTCTTACTGACCAGCTGGACAAGTGTGTCATATTGTCTCATGTACGTTTGACAAAGCCTTTGCTCCTGCTGAATCTTCTCTCGAGCTCTCGAGGCTTCGAAGGTTGCCAAATGGTTAATCTGTGAAGATCGAAATGCAGGCACGTCAACAGGATTTTCGCAACTTGGTTCAGCTGGCAGGAGTTGCCGGACCGAGGAGAAAAATGACTGAAGTTCCTCTAGGCCTGACAAGTATCTATCAATGCGAGCTAGTCTGTTTGATTTCTCCAAGATAAAGGGTAACCCGTCAAGTCCAGGAACGCTAGTGACCTGTTCAGGGTCAATGCAGTCCAATAAGACACAAGAATAACCACGTAACTTACTCTTGGGGACGAATCCATTGGATCAAAGATCTCAAATGCGAAGTCGAGTTGCTCTGCTGTTGTACGCATGATTGCAAATGCTAGGAGCCAGGCGCAGCCCAAAGCCTGCCTTCCCAGGCAATGGCCTTCCAGAACTCTTTCCACATATATGTTACTGATCTCTTGCGCTAAGCGGTATGGGCCCACGAAATTGGTGATGATCGTGCCTGAAGCATTGTCAACTCAGTCTGCTCGCGGACTTGATGGGATACGTTGCTTTACCAGCGTGATCGGCAGTAGGCAGGCAGAGGACCATTCGAAACCCTGTTTGCCGCATGGAAGACCAAAGAGGAGCTCGCTTTCCCACAAACCAGACTTGTGTGTGGAACCATATGACTAATCGTGTAAGCGAAATGGATAGGCAACGCCTGTGATATGAAATCTCACATTGGCTACTGTCTTTAGCGGTTGTCGGGCCTCCGAAAGCCTGCTTCGATGTGCGATCCAAACTCAGGCATCCGTGGCTTCCAAGATGCAATCTGGCAATCTCCTAAGAAGCATAAGCCATGCGTGTGGGCCTTCGAGTCAAGCATTCTGTTACACACATCCAGTAGCGTATTCGACCATCCCACGACATTGCTAAGAGTCATTGAGCCTTGCTCTTTTTCTTGGAGAGGTACGATGATCACTCACATCCAGCGAGATCTCTGAGCGTTCCTAGTCTTTCTAGGATCAGTACGGCAAGTTATAGGCTAAACAGTGGGATGCTTACCTTTAAATGCTGCTTGAAGTCTTCCAAATCTCCAAGCCCTCCATACCACGAGGAAGCTCTGACGCCTCCAGTATACTCTCCAGTCGAGTTCTCTGCCCCAAGAGGTGCATCATCGTATAGATGTACATCGCAGCTTTGGCTCTGGTAGTATCTACTGTCTAAGCTTGAGCGCAATGAGCTGGGCTCCGACGTTTCGATTTGGAAGGACGAAGTAGATGGCGCCCGGCCAATGGAACCCATTTCCAAGCTGTTGGTGTTCGAGACGACGTTGAGAGGCATTCTGTCGTTGGAGATTTGAGCCCATACAAAATCGATAAAGATATGAAGAAGTCATGGCTACAAACATCAGCAGAAGAACAGTCTCCGAGTCCTGCCACCCACCAGATCCTCGGGCGTCTGCAAGTAAATACGAGCTGTGATTGGGTTTGGGGGTATTTTCTAGCGCCGGCTCCCAAGCTGCAGATCGTGACGTCCAGGGGCCAAAGTACGCGGCACGGGCCTACCCTACGTTGTTGCTTGAAGGTTCAATCTCTAGGGGTTGGAGCACCAGGAGGTCTAAAACAATTCTGTGGCTGCATCAAGTCAAGGTAATCACCTTATGAAGATAGTATCATCGACATCGTATCAAGTACTACACTTCCTGACCTGGTACAAGTTATCTACTTACAGCCAGCCTGGTGAATGCCCAAAACAAGGCCTACGCAAAACTAATTGTAGTGACTAGCTTTTGCTACCAAGTCGGCCTTTCACGAAGTTACCCACCAACGGGCTCAGGACCAACATCCCACTTGCCATAGTCAAACCACCAGCGTAAACGATCAAGAACTATAGTCAATTAGCTGAACAGGAGTTGATTATAAAGCATACTGTTTACCTTATACTTCCCAATCGCGTAAGACTGAATGTCAACATCTGGCGAGATCTTCAATAGCGCTGTCCCGACTGGTCCAACCGAGAGGATTGCGATCCCGTCAAAGATGCTGAAGAGACTATGGACAGCAGTGAAGAGCTCGCTGCTCTGGCCCGAAACCTCGGAATAGAACGAAAACAGACAATTTCGAAAGCCTTGTCATGTCAGTCTCGATTTGTTGGTCTAGGTCCGAATGTAAATTTGCTCACGCACCTCCAATTGCAAGCCCAATGCTGACCGCGTAGGCAATCACGCCATATTTACTTTTCACGAAGCCCCATAACAGGAAATGTATCAGAGATGCAGACACAGCTGAAATACCCATCAAACCCTGATGGAACCCACTGTCGCTGAGTCGGCCAAAGGCGTAGGTACCAATCATGTTACTCGCAAAAACTAGTGAAAGGGCCAATGCTTGTTCGGAAGCTTCCATATCAAGATCGGCACTGAATTTCGTAACAAACATCATTGGGACATTTGTTACTAGACCGAACATGATTGATGCAACCAAGTAGAATAGTACGCTAGGTTTTCGTAGTGCTTCAATCTTCGAGATCGTTGGTTGAGATGGCGTTGACACTACCGTTGCCGCTTGAAACCGACCACGGAACAGAATGACGGTAGGCAGCAGCAGCGCTAGCATTGGAGCTATCAGTACTCTCAACGTCTTCTGATACCCATGTTTCTCGAGAAGCCATTGGCATATCAGGGGGAAAGCTAAACCTCCAACGCGGTACCCAAGCCATATCAATCCCATAGCTTGACCTTTCTTCTTGTCAAACCATTCCGAGAAGATCGAGACGTGGACAAAGTTGAGACAGATGCCGCCGACTCCGTAGAGCATACCCTGAGTTAGCACAATCTGCCAAGCTTCCGTCGCCCAACTCGCCAGCAGTAGAGATGACATCATTACGGTGATGCCAATCAGAATGAGGGTTTGCCGATGTCGGGCTGCTTTGGGCAGAATCTGAAATAGGATCCCTTCTTCAATGTCTTGAAGTCCCGGCGCCAACAAGGCGAGGATCACAGAATTGCCATGCTTGGCGGATTCTCCAGACGAGAGATACGTTTGGAATATTGGGAACGATTGTGGAAAACCTACAATGTGCGTTAACGAGTTGGTATTCCCGAGAGTTTCCAACCTCTTCGATGAATGGCTCGACGCTTACCCCAGACAACAATGAACATCGCAAAAGCAGACGCCACATAGCTCCATGCGCCAAATCCCTCGTCTACAGGCTGTAATGTATAGGCATTCGCGGCATCGTCCAAATGGCCCAACTCTGATGCTTCTACCGCAGCATCATGAGTAGAAGTGGAACGCGACCGACTGTGTTTGGACGATTTGGGGACAAGTCGTGCTTGGTGTGTAGTCTCAGCCCTGCCTCTGACCGACCATTTTGCGTCACTCCTTGGTGAGTCTTTTGATGAAGGAGGCTCGATCACTCTAGGCTGAGACGAGATATGGCCAAGGGCACTCTCCAAAACCTGGTCGGCAGTCGCCTCGGGCCTTGCGAGGTCGACTTGGAGAGCAGTCTCCATTTATTATCACTAGCGCTATTATAATTCAGAGCACGAGAAAAAGTCAAACGAAAGTCAAATGGAGGTCTTGTGCTTTGATCACAGTAAAACAGATCATCCTAGGCGCGTTAGCATCGTTGGAAGAGGTTCGATTGCGGACAAATCACTTGGTGACAGGGTTCGAGATAGCCCCCAACTCTTGCATGCAATCATATGGGCCCATCTCTACCCCTCGCGCTAAGCGATCAACATTGCATAAAGAGGCTTGGATACCGCTCAGGTCGTGCGAGGCTGGCCGAGAATCACACTTGCCGAGTTGCCCATTCGGACGAGTCCTTCCCTATCTCATGTCAACCTTTAGATGAACGGCATATATGCGTCTATGGTGACTGAAAACACTACAGATGAAAGGATATAAAAGAACAACGCAGTAAGACTTCAAGCTCGAGCTTTGCTGTTTTGAGGGCACGTTGAGTGGGAGCAGTGTTGTTTTCATTGGCTCTCTAGCCGCCAGAAAAACCCCAAACCGAGCTAAAAGCTGCCCGCAACCCGGCAAATCTTACGTCAGAACTTGCCTCCTGGCCACATTGGTAGTTACCTACGGGGTATAACATTCTTGCTTGGCCTTACACGAGGTCAATTTTGGCTTCATGCGCTTTTGACTCATGTAATCTGTTGTCGAACGAGTGTTTTTGGTTGATCCCAAGACATGCTACAATCATGAAGAGGCTTCTTTCCTCACTTCAGTGCCACTCATGAAGCTTATAATACGATGTACTCCAATCGGATGCGAAGTCAAGGTCCAGCCTCGCAGCAGGATATACTACCAACCTTCCGTGTCCCGCTCTTGAGGGGATTAGATTTATACGAGATTACCATCGATGAGCTGCAACATTGCTTGGCAAACAAGCGTTTTACCTCTGTTGATCTCACTCACTTTTGTCTTGAAAGAATCCATTGTGTTTGTGCTCCTGTTTACATGAAATAGACTTTATATACCTGTACCAACATTTTCAGGTCAATCCATACCTTGAAGCCATCATTGAACTCAATCCAGATGTTTTGGGCATAGCGATGAGACTAGACGAGGAAAGGGGCCGTGGAAAGACAAGAGGCAGGCTTCATGGTATTCCAGTGTTCGTCAAAGATGTAGGTTGTAGAAGAATCTCTATTTCAGGGGGACTATTGACTGTTGAAGAATATGGCAACAAAGGACAAAATGCAGACGACAGCGGGCTCTTGGGCCTTGCTTGGAAGCGTCGTACCAAGAGATTCGCATGTAGTTTCACTGCTTCGCGGCGCTGGCGCGATTATTTTGGGACACGCCAACATGAGCGAGTGGTCTTCGGTCAGATCTTCAACTTATTCAACCGGATATTCTCCCCGCGGAGGTCAAGTGCGCAACCCTTACGATCTTTCTAGCAGTCCATGTAAGCAGTCAATCAAAATAGTGATTGATGTAATCTCACTGAGTGATCTCAGATGGTTCAAGTTCAGGCTCCGCTGTTGCTGTCTCGGCAAACATTGTACCTTTGTCATTTGGCACCGAGACAGACACGTCAATCATCGGCCCAGCTTCGATTAATGGAATTGTCGGCATCAAACCTACAGTTGGACTCACGTCAAGAAGTGGAGTCATACCAATCAGTGCAAGCATGGATACCGTAGGATCGTTTGGCCGGACTGTTTCTGATGCTGTGCAAGGGCTCAATGCGATCGTGGGTCAGGATGAAAGAGATGTAATGACCTGCACACCATCCCGTCCTCAAAACTTGGACTATTCGACATCTCTAGCCACCAAGGAAAGCCTGAAGGGAGCCAAGTTTGGATTACCTATAAAACGCTGTTGGGACCAGGTGTCGGACGGTCGAAAAGAAGCAGCCTTGAGAATCTTTGCAGCGATTAGAGAAGCTGGTGGGGATGTCATTGACACTGACTTCCCATGCGCAGATGATCACATACCGGCAGATGGAGGATGGGATTGGTCTGCTCCCAGTCTTGAACGCGACTCTACGCAGCTAAACTTAGCAGGAAATACGGCGAATCGTCACAGTCTGAGTTTACCGTCGTCGAAGTGGAGGCTTACAATGGGATCAACGCATATTTATCAGAGCTTTCTGGCACTTCTATGAAGCGATTCGAGGACGTCATAGCATATAATGATCGGAACAAAGGGACAGAGGGAGCATATCCGGGCGATCATCCAGCGTTTCCTCGTGGACAGGTAGGGTTATTCTTTGATGCCAAGAACCTACTAATCAATGCCTTCCAGGACAATCTTAGAGAGATAGCTGATACACGAGGTCATAAAGACGAGAATTACTTACGGGCTTTAAAATATATGCGGACTAAGTCCCGCGCAGAAGGTATAGACGCTGCTTTGAAGCAACTAACATCTGATGGCAAAATCACCGACTTCGACGCTCTGCTGCTGTGCGATCGGAAAGGCTGCGGTCAACAGCTGGCGGCGCAAGCAGGTGATACTTTCCGTAAACAAAACCGACCCTCCATACTAATTGCTAATGGTAAACGCCTAGGTTACCCAATTATCTGTATCCCAATTGGCGTTGACTCGGCTGGAATCCCGTTTAGCCTTTCAATCCAACATTCCGCTTGGAGAGAGGAGGCTCTGATAAAGTGGGCCAGTGCGATTGAGAATGTTGTGCATGATTTGGATGGTCCGCGACCTACTCCTACGTACAAGAACCATATGTCGAAGAACATACCCATTGAGCGGAAGGCTGTAGGCTGAGACATCAATCTACTTTGCAAGGGAGCCAACGATGTCTCGATGCTTCTATGCACAAGTGCGCACGAATTGATCCAAAGTGTAACATACTGTATACCTCCCTGAAATATTCGTAAGCATGAGCGTAATTGTATAATGCTTGGCACGTTCCTAATCAGGGATCGAGGACCTGTCGATCATCTCCAATCACATCGGACTGCTTTGCTATAGGGAGTAACAGCAATGTTTTCCAGGGAACTGTGCTCTCAACTAAGGTCGCTCCAATCGGCGCGTCTGCACAATCACTACCGAGACGCTGGCTAGGACTAGCCTACGAGAACCGCCCAGCAAGCTTACAACCCCCCATCGCAGCCATGCCGAACACATATACTTCTGCCCATAAGCTCGAGAACCTCCGTGGACCTGACGACGCCCGTCCGACTTCCCTCCAGATCATCCGCAATCAATGGTCTCGAGCACAAGATGCCTGACGCGGTCTTCATCGTCACCGGTGCCTCCGCAGGCATCGGCATCGAAACTGGCCGCGCCTTAGTAGCAACTAGGGGCAGTGTCTTCCTCACAGGCGGGACTATAAAAGGAGGTGTTGACTTGCAAGCCGTTCTTGGAGTCGGGGACAGTGGAGTTGTTGGAGATGGATAACAACAGCTTGGAGAGCGTGAGGGCTGCTGCGAATACGTTCTTCGAGGAAGGGTGATAAGCTAAACGTCTTGGTATGCAATGCCGTGATAATGGCGGCACCAGAGGGACAGACGGTGGATGGGTTCGAGAGCCAGTTTGGGGTGAACCATTCGGCGCATTTCTTAATCTTTATGCTGGTGAAGGATACGATGCTCAAATCCTCCTCCCCTGATTTCGCGTCGAGGGTCGTCAATGTGTCGAGTTCGGGCCATATGGCTGGGGAAGTACAGTCTGGGAGCCATGAGTTCGAGAACGGCAACTACGGTCTGTGGGTGGGATATGGGCAGAACAAAACGGCGAACATCTACATGGCGGACGAGATCGAGAATCGCTATGGGATAGAGGGCTTGCATAATTTGTCGCTACATCCAGGAGGAATTTGGACAGGGCTACAGAAGTCCATACCGGCGGAGACTATGGCGGAGTGGAAGAAGAGACCGAACGTTGATAATATACTTAAACGCCCGGAGCAGGGTGCTGCTACAAGCGTGTTGGCGGCTGTGGGGAAGGAGTATGAGGGGAAGGGGAGACTGCATTTGGAAAATTGTATTACGGCGAAGCCAATGGAGGACGAGGAGGATGGGTATATGGCTTATGCCTCTGATAGGGAGAAGGAAGCTGAGTTGTAGGGAATTCGTTGAAGATGGTTGGTGTATCGTGGGATCAGAGCAATCGCTAGGGATCCAATTCCATTGCCTTCAATGGTAAACAGCTTTCTCTCCGAATGTAAGGAGAGAAGCCCAAAACCTGCGCATCCTGCGGCCACGGTCATGCAGACTTCTCCTCATGCTGCTGTACCTCCGAACCATGTGTTAGCCGTTGATCTCATTGCAGGCCATGGAAGACCGGAATGCGCTCCAGATAGCTATTACAAGGAGGAACACGTGGATTATCGAACGGCTCTTGATCCATGGGCTGAAGGTTCGATGCTCCCTTAGCGTATCGATTTAATTGCGAATGGTGGAAGAAGTCAGAGCAAAGGTAGCTGGAGGAGATGATGAAGGATTATGTTGATATGTCAAGGTAGAGATGATAATATTGGAGGCAGTACAGATGCGAATGAGCATCAGTAAGGCCGACTAGGTGGTGGACCAAGTCAGCTCGGAGATGGACGGGGAAGATGATAGGGAAACGAGGATCTTGATGGGTTGAAGAACGATGTAGGTGCACTTGGTGAAGACGAAATATTTCCTTTATACTAGAGTCTTCCAAAATATTGAGAGTTTCATGGCCAGAGTTCAATCAATACCTGATCTCGGCGCACCCGGGAGAGCATTGAAATCATCGCAAACAAAACAGACTATAATCGAGGGTCCCTATCCTACTATCCATCATGATACCTGGTCGAACTCGCTTCATGGAGCCTGCTAGACTCTGCATAGCTAGTATCATGGAACCAACCTAAATATTTACGTAACGGTATTTTCTAAATATTTATCTTATTCCTATATTTTTAGAAAAATCGGAGTTTAATTTAATTATAAATTTCTACTTTAGTAATTTAATATTAAATAAGATAACTAGTTAGGGAGTAAAGATAGTAGTTCTATATATACGAAGATATTTAAGAGTATTAAGGCGGAAGCGGTATACTAAATTTAATTAAATATAATAATATTAATTAAATTTACGTAGCCTAGTAATAACGTAGTAAATATAATATAATATTAATATAATATAATACTAGTACTCTTGATATTATAAAAAGTTATTTTTAATATTAATAACGTATATTATATTATACTAAGACTAGTTTCATAATAGTTACTAAATATAGTATATAGATCCTATATAAGGAGTATACGGCGTGGTTACGCTATTTATATTATAATATTATATTATAGTTTCCGGTACTCCGGAGCCTCTTTAGAAATAAGAGGTTTAAAGCTCTCGCTCTAACTCTTTAAAGATTAATTCTATTATTTAAATATAAAGATTATTTTTTCTATTAAGGCTTTATATTTATTTTTATATTATTATAAATACTTTAGGTATTATAATTTAATAGTTTTAATCTCTCTTAACCTTTTTAAATAATAATCCGTTAAAAATATAAAAAATCTCTTTAAAAATAATCGTCCCGAAGGCGAGACGTACGGGATTAATATTTTAAATAAAAATACAGGAGATTTACTAAAGAATATTAATCTTACGGTGGATTAATAATTTATAAAATTAAAATATAAGTAGAAAGCCCTCGAGAAAGAGGCCTCTATTATTATAATTTAAAAAAAAATTAAAAATTTACGACGTACTATCGTAAATAAAGGAGATAAGGAAATCGAAGATAATTTTTAAGAATTAAATATAAAAGACGAAAGCGGCCCGACGGTAGGTCGTAGTTAAATCGGTCTTAATATAAATTAAAGTAATTTACGACTATTAAAACTACAGGATTTTTATACGAAGAATCCGTAAAATTATCGAGAATGAATTTATAACGTAAAAACCGCGTTCTACTTAATACCCGTAAACTTTCGAATAAACGAAAAGAAGATTTTATATACGATACCCTACTTAAAGGGGTAAATTAAGAAATTATAGAATAAATATAAGAAACTTTATCTAATAAATATATTAATATAAAAGTTCTTTACGAATTATTTATTTAACGTAATCGAGGACCCTTTAAACCGAGTTATAAATACGAATCTTAAATATTAATATATACGTTAAAGGAATAATTAATCGGTACGAGATTTCGATATTTATTTTAATACTTTAAAAACCGAATTATCTCTTTATAATAAAGAGTAATAAATAATTTATTTAATAACCCGCTTAAAACTTAATATTTTAAAAGAAGTTAACCGGGCCTAAAGTATTCCTACTAAACGAACCGAATTTATATTATTTACGGCGCGTTACGAACGTAATCTTAATCGAGACTTTAAGATATAAGATAATAATTAAAATAATTAATTAAGACCTCGGAAGAGGTATAAAAAGAGGTTAAAAGACGGAGATAATAAAGATAAATCTAATATAAGGGGATAAAGTTCTAATAGAGGTAATCGTAGAAATATAAATAAAATATATACGACTCGCGCGAGCGATAAGAATCTTAAGGATATTAAATATTTTAATTATTATAAACTCGGCTACTACTCTAATAAATATCCGGAGAAGAAAATAAAAATTATTAATTATATCGGCGATTATACCGCCGAGTTAAAAAATAATAAACCCTTAGAGAAGTCTTTATCCCGAGGGAATAAAGAAAAATAAAAACCCGACCGAGTATAAATATTAATAGCGAAGTTATTACGAACCTAATTAATATCGATATAAAAATTATTCGTATTAAAATAGATAAAGATCTAGGAGCGGAGATAAATATTATTAATGAAATATTTATATAATAGTATAACCTAAAGCGTCTTAAAAGCGAGCCGTTACCGACTCTTAAATAAATAAACGGGTAATCTATTTATTATTATAATATTTATAATATCGTCTACCGGCTAACCGACTTATAGGGATAAATTAAAAAATATAATAATATCTTTTACTTTATTAATAAAAAAGACTCGTTTATTATTATAAATATACCGGTTATAAAAAAGGAAAAGATTTAAACCGACTATAATATATATACCTAACGGTTCGGTATCGCGCTAAATATATATATATTAGAATTATTTAAGGATTTTATGAAATTATTAAAGACGTAGTTAGTTATATATATATTAATTTATATTAAAGCTAGTCCCTTTAATTAAGATCTTATTAATAAAAACGAGGCTAGGAAAGACGATATTACCGTTAATATAATATTTTTTAATAATTCCGTTATCGTCCCGCCTACGCTTCTTAATAAACTTATAGATTTTAACGATATCTTTTTAAATAAAGAAGTAAGTCGATTATTATTATATAAAAGCGGCGATTATATAATTAATATAAAGGGTAACCCGCTATACGGGCCTCTCTATAATCTATCGAATTTAGAATTAATAAAGTTAAGGAGATACCTAGACGACGCTTTAACGAAGGGTTAAATTAAATACTCCGTAAACCCCACCGGGGCTTTTATCCTTTTTATTCTAAAAAAGAATAATAAACTATAATTATATATCGACTACCGAGGTCTTAATAAGATTATTATTAAGAATCGTTACCCGTTACTCTTAATTAGTAAGACGCTAGACCGCCTGAATAATATTATGTAATTTACGAAACTTAATTTAAAAGATATTTATCATCGAATAAGGATTAAGGAAGACGATAAATAGAAGATAATATTTCGTACACGGTACGGCCTTTTCGAATATATAGTAATATTATTTAATTTAACGAATATACCTACTACTTTTTAAACTTATATTAATAAATCGTTAACGGGTTTAATAAATATATTTTATATCATTTATCTAAATAATATCCCAATTTATTTAAATTTAAAAGAGGAGTATATTAACTATATATAATAAATACTCGAACGCCTATAAAAATATTCTTTATTCGCGAGTTTTAAGAAATACGAGTTCTTTACTCGGTTAATTAAATTTCTAAAGTTTATCGTAAACACCGAAGGTATATCGATAGACGAATATAAAATTAATACGATTTAGTCCTAGCCAAAACCAAAGTTCTTTTATAATATATAAGTATTTTTAGACTTTATTAATTTTTATCGTCGATTTATTTATCGTTATTCGTAGATAATAGGTTTATTAACGGGTCTACTAAAAGGTAGTTAAAATAATAAAAAATTTAGTTTATTTAAATAACTTAAAGAGGTAGAGTAAACGTTTTATTTATTTCGTAATTTATTCTCGTATATACCTATTCTAGTATACTTTAATCCAGAATTAAAAATTCGGATTAAGATAGATACTTCTAATTTTATTATAACTACGATTTTAATATAGTTATAAAATAATAACGAATAATATCCCGTCGTTTTTTAATCCCGTAAAATATAGGGTTTAGAAGTTCGATACGAGACTTATAATAAAAAACTCCTCGTAATCGTCGCGATATTTAAATAATAACGATACTACCTTAAAAGTAATTTATATAAAGTAGAAGTCTTAATTAATTATAATAACCTAAAGGGTTTTATAAATATTAAATAATTAAATAATCGCTAGGCGCGTTAGGTAATAAGACTCTTATCTTTTAATTTCTTAATTTCGTATCGTTTTAAGAAGAGTAATTTAGCCGATAACTCCTCGTATTATTTTAATTATAAAGATTAGGATAACTTTTTAAATAATATATTATTTATATTATAATAGAAATTATTAAATTTAGAAAGTACTAGTTAAGGCCCTATTTTCGTTATAATATAAAATATATTCGTAGATATAGAAGATTTAAAGATAAATAATATTTCGCCGGCGTTAAATAATATATCCGTAGACGTCGCGTAAAATTTAATATATATAAAATTTACGTTACTAGGGTCTTTAAGGCTTATCGTAAAAAAGATATATTCTTTAATAATATATTTATCTAGGCCTAAGGAGTTGATACCTAGATAGGAAATTCTAAGAAATTTAAATAAAACGTTTACTTAAATCGATTATAATATAGTAGAGGAATTATTTAATTTTATCGTTAGAACTATAGACTATAAACTATTTATTCCACGTATTATTATTAAATTAATAATATTTTATAAAACGACTTATAACACTAAGAGTTTATTAATAATTAAAATAATTCGTACTTTATAAAAGGATGATTCCTTCTCGTAAATAAGAATCGCCGAAATTATATAAACGGATTACTAGCGTTCCGCCGGAGTATAAACTTTAAATTCTATATTAATTCTTAAATATAATAATAAGATTTATATATTTAAAGAAGGATTAGTCCGCGAAGAGTTACTAGAACGATATTATAATAATATATTAATAAGGTACTTTAATATTAAGAAGATAATAGAGTTATTTATTAGAAAATATTTCTAGAGTACTCTTAAGGCTAACGTACAGGAATATATCGATATATACGATATATACTAGTAGGTTAAGGTATATCGATATCGTCTTTATAACGAGATTAGTTCTTTACTATATCCTACGGGGCCGTAGAAGGAAATTATAATAAATTTTATTATTAATTTACTTCTAAATAAATAATACGGGCGCGTCTATAATACGGTCCTTATAATTATAAATAAATATATAAAGATATTACGATATATCCTAACTATTAAAATAATCGACTCTGCGGGGTTAATAGAGTTAATATTCGAAAAAATTATCCTAAAGTTTAGAGTTCCTGATAGGATTATTTCTAATAGAGGTTTTATCTTCATAAATACGTTTTAATTAAAGGTATATTATTTAATAAAAATTAAGAGGCGCCTAAATATCGTATTTTATCCGTAAACGAATAACTAGATAAAACGCTAGAATTAAACCCTAGAATACTATTTAAGAACTTTTTACTTATAAGTAAATAAAATAACTAAGTAATACTCTTACTTATAATAAAATAAATATACTATAATACGCAGTATACGATAATAAAATAAATACTATTTATAACTATATATAGTTATAACCTTTCTCTTAAACCGCGTCTCGAGGGCGAGACGTACGAGAGAGAAATACCGTCGGTATAAAAAAGAATTAAAAAATTAAATACTTTAAGAGAGTACCTGATAAGAGTATAGGCCATCGCGGTCGAGGCGCAGAAATATAGTTATAATAAAAGATATAAGCCGAAATTATTTAATATAAATAATTTTATACTATTATTAACTAAAAACTTAACGTAAAAACGACTAAATAAAAAACTCTCTTATAAAGTAATTAGACTATTTAAGATTTTAGATACCGTCGGAATATAAATATACCGCCTAAGATTACTAATTAATTATTATATTTATAATATTTTCTATATATCGCTTCTAGAGCCGTATTATTAATAATAGAGCGACGTTTCGATTCCTAATATACCTCTACCGGAATTAATAAATAATATAAACGAATAAGAAATAAAAGAGGTACTAAAAAAGAAGAAAATAAAAGGCGAGGTACTTTACTTTATAAAATAACTAGGATAACCAAAGATCTTTAATAAATAAATTAATATAGATACTTTAGATAACGCGCTAGAAATACGAGAAATATTCGATGAAAATACGAAGATAAAAAAGGTATAAAAAGTAAAGAGTAGAAAGAAAAAGCGTTATTAATTATTAACTACCATTAATTACTTCTTATTAATAGACTTCGAGCGAGACGTATTTTTACGGTTAGTAGGGCGCTTATGGGCCGGCTTATATCTAAGGCGGCTAGCTTTTTTAATATTAAAACTCGGCTATTTACGAGTAGGGTTAAGGGCGGGAAGTCGAATTAAAAAATAAAGAATAAAAATAAAACCAAAATTAAAATTATTAATCTTATCTTTAACTTCTTCCTTAGAAGCCTCGCGAGAAGATATTAATTTATTTAAGATATAACGACTCGTACCCTTTATACCGCCGTATTAAGGGCGAGGCTTTATAATATTTTTAATTAAAAGAGTTTTACGACTAGACGTTATAACTCTTTATATACTATTAGAGAATAAAGTAGGATCGATAATATTAAGATCGTTAGTAATAAATATTTTAAATTAATTAATAACGGGATTAAGGCCGGGAGAAAAATTATATTTAAAAGTATCTTATATATAACGAGTACGAGTATCGTCTTCGTCTTTATTATCGGCTTTATCTTCGTCCGTCGATTCGAGAAGATCGTTAGGTTAATATTATATAATTTTATTTAAAAATATATTTATATCCCGGGTAATAATCCCTCCTTAAAAAAACTATTAATATACGAATCGTATCTAAACTATATTAATTTATTAGAGTATAAAAGATATTATTTATACCCTCGACGTTTATAATAAATCGAGATATTAATTATAATATATCTTTCCCTCTTTTAATATCGCCGCTTTTAAGTTTAATCTCTTAAAGGAAGGTTACGATATCTTTCCTATATTTAACGACCCGCTCGCGAAGATACTTATTAAGGCCTCGACGTTCTAAACGATTAAGAAGAAAATTCATAAGAGTATAAAATTTAGACGGAATCTAAATACGTTAATATAATTCGATTTTAGAATATAAATAATATATAGGATTATATAGGTGTTTATTCTTTACGTAATAGATATACTTTATATATAATACCTTATTATATAAGATATAATTATCTAGGCCTATCCGCTTAAAATAACGGAGGTATAAAAATACGGATAAAGGCGGGGTAAGAGTAGAACGGGCGATTATTTTACGAGGAATAAAAGTTAAAGACGTATTAAATATCTAAATATTATTATTAATATTATATACTATAGAGATTAAATTAATATATTAAATATTAAAGTAATCCAGTTATATACGTATCGCTAATAAAGTAAGATATAGAATTAATAATTTAAAAATTAAATAAATATCACGATAATATTAATTCTTTTAAAATATAAATAAACACCTTATTTAAAAATAGAATAAATTATTTATTTACTTTAATAATTATAAGTTTAAAGAAAGAATTTAAAAGAAGAAAAAAAAAAGATTTATTTAAATTACGATATATTAACTCTAGCCTTATTTACGGAATATATATATAATATTTATAACCTTAAAGAAAGAGTTTAAAGATACGGCCGAGATTATTATAAATTAATAAAAGTCTAGATATAATATAGCTATCGATAGTAGTATATAAGAGTTTATATATATAAAAGATAATAGGATATTATAAAAAAAGAAAAGTTAAAAGGTCGGCGAAGACTTTATATCTACGTTAAAACCGTTACTTATACGTATTTCCTCCTATAATTAGAGTTCTTCCTAAATAATAGAATAGAATAATTTACTCTACCGCCGATATCGCTAAAACCCTATTAATAGTAAAGATTTATAATTTTTGATAATAATTATAATATTCTTTCCTTTACTTTTCTCTTTAGGTTTAGAGGTTTTTATTAAATACCTAGTATAATCTACGACTATATAATTATATCGATTACGAACTACACGCGACGTATTATTAAACTTTAAGATATAATTTATTTCCCTCCCTTTTTCTTACTAGGTTTAGAGGGTTTTCTTAATATATTATTACTATAAAGATAAGAGATTAATAGAATTAAATAAAAGGCGTAGGTATTACGTATATACCCTATTTAATTTAGATTCTCCTATATTATACTCTTTTATCGGAGTATTAAAACGTTAAATTAATACTTATTAGTTTCGAGGGCGAAACTCTTAGAAGGGGAGGTAATTATTATATTATATTAAAACTAACTTTATAGTAGCTACTAAGTATAATATATAAATTCTATATAAAGAGTATACGGCGTGGTTACGCTATTTATATTATAGTATTATATTATAGTTTCCGGTGCTCCGGAGCCCCTTTAGAAATAAGAGACTCGGAGCCCTCGCTCTAACTCTTTAGAGATTAATTCTATTATTTGAATATAGAGATCATTTTTCCTACTAAGGCTTTATATTTACTTTTATATTATTATAAATACCCTAGGTACTATGACTTAACACGTAGTAATTTATAAATATACTAGTTTTTAATATTTTTAGAATTCAAGGCCTAGGCTTTTATAGATATTTAGTATAATATTCGTCGATAATATCCTATATATATCGGTAAGTCCGGAAAAATAGTTTTATAAAATCGCTACTTAATCGGTATAAAATACGTATTTTACGTATTTTATAGGCTATTAATAAGCGAAATATAATATAATTAAATATAATTAAATCTAACTTATCTTAGCTATATCTAAATTAAATAAATAATACTATATTACTATATAAATAGTAGTAGGGATAATCGAAATATTAAAAGTATATTTTCTTAAATTTAAACTAGATTTAGGTTAAATCTAAACTAGATCTAGACCTAAATTTAAATAATATCTTTAATTTCCTTATAAATATTATAAATATACTCGGTAATATATTCGTAAATTAATATTTCTTTTCTATTATTATTTTAAATATCGATCGTAAATTTAAAAAGAAGTTAAAGAATATATAGTTAAATACCGTATTAGATAGCGGTAGATATAATTAAAATATTAAGAGCGTAGGCCCTTAATAGCGAGTTTAGGGATTAAATAAAATCTAGGTTAAATTTAAAGAATATCTAGACTAGATCTAGGCCTAGATCTAGGCTAGATATAATACTCGATTTTTTATTATTATTCCTAAATATAATAAAGTAGAGAATTAAAATTATAAACGATAATAACGTACTATAATAAATATTATTATATAGAAAATAAATATTATTATATAGAAAATAAATATTATTATATAGAAAATAAATATTATTATATAAAAAAGCGCGTAGAGGGGTAATAAGCTTTTTAGTTTTTATTTAAACCTAAATATCTAACGATTTAAAAACGTATAAACGCTTTATTAAAATAACTAAATATTATATCTATAACTACTCTAACCGCGCTTTTATCTAATATATATATTATTTTTTTAAATCGCCTCTATACCTTCCCTAGTATTATTACTAGTCGTAGTATTATTAATATTCTAAATACTATTATTATATCTAGGATTATTACCTCCGTTAACGCCTTCTATACCCTCCGTATTTATTATATTTATAATCTTAAATATATCTACCCTAAAATCTACCTTCGATTTCTACTTCCCCTCTACGTACTCCTTAATTCCGGTATTAATATATAATATATACTAAAATATTTCCTTTAACTAGGTTATTTAATATATTTTCTTCGGTATTTATTTATATAACCCGATAGAGTAGAGGGGCTTATAAAATAACTATAATTATATATATAAAATTCAAACCTACGCCTATCTACCGCGTAAATTTAATTAAAAAATTAAATATACTATTCTCTACTAGTTTACGATTATAATTAATCTTTCGTATTGATATATATATAGTTACGGACCTTACTTTATCGGTCCCGAAGAATATTCGTATTTTAGGTTTAAACTCTTCTCGGATATACTATATTTAGAAAAGAGAATATTATATTTAATATATTAAAAGAAGCGAGTTTAGGCTTTTTTATATTAGAGATTTTAAAGAAAAGAAGAATTTACCCGTTTTATTATTAAAACTATCTCGGTGAATAAAGATATAATTAATATATTTACCCCTTTATATTTTTTAAAAAGGGAGGCGATAGCTTTAAATTTAAAAGATATTTTTTTAAATATTATATAATCCCTACCTAGGATATAATTTTTTTATATCCGACTATTATTTTTATTTATACTAGAGGTCGTAGTTATATCGTTAATCTACTTTTTATTAAGAGTTTTAGAGGAGATAACGAGGGTAGGTAGAAATCTATATAATCGGAGAACCCGTAATATAATAGGTATTATATTAGAATAAACCAAAATTAAATACTAAGGACGTTAATATAGGAAAGAGGTATTATAATTCTAATATTCCTCCGGTAGTTTTACCGTTATTAGAGTCTTTCTAATATAATAGTTTTCTAATTAATAATAATAGACTTCAATCGCGGCTAGAGTCCTAGTAGGTAAATAATCGTAAAGTCTTTTTAATAAAAGATTTTAAATATTATAAAATATATCTAATTTAATTACTTTTCTTATATTATAGTATCGAGGTATAAAGAACTATATTAACGAGGATATTTATTACTTTAATAAATCTCTCTTATACCCTAGTTTTTTTATATATCGGGTAGTAGTATTTATAGACTTTTCTAAATTAATAAGTCCGAAGTATTAATAACCGAATTAATAATTATTTTAATAAATATCTTTTATAGTAGTCCGAGGGGCTATAATATCTTTTTAATTTTAATTAATAATTATTCTAAATATAATTATAAAATAGAAATTATATTTAGGGCGAGTCTTCTTTATTTTTTAAAAAGAATAATATAAATCTTTATTTAAATTTCTTACCCTATTATATTCGCCTACGATTACGAAGTCGTATTAGAAATAATAAATTACTTCCTTTATAGTCTCTTTTTTCGCTTTTTTTATATAAAGATATTTATATTCTTTATTAATTTTTTTATTAAAGGCTAACTATATCTACTATATAATAACTATATATAGCGATATATTTACTACGCTCGGGGAATTATACTACGTAGGGTTAATACTTTTTTACTTTTAAATTATATTACTTTAAAATCCTTTTTATTATATATTATCGCTAAACTCTTCGGCGCCCTTTTAGTTATAATATAATTATATTTTTATTATTATATTAATAACTATAAACTATATCTTTAGATTTTTAAAATTGATTACCGATTTTAATTTATTAACCTAAATACCGAGATCGGGCGGCGGGATAAGGAATAATTTAGACTCGTTAATTAATATAATATAAATAACCTCTAAGCCCGGTGAATATAGATATTTATAGAATTATTAATTCGTAGGATATTTAGAGCCCGTAGGAGTATTTTTATAATAGTATTAAGACTTTATTAATTATTTCTTTTATTTACGTTAAATCTCTATTTATTTCCGGTATAAATAGCGATAGAATACGGTAGCGCCTATAACTTTATAGGTCTTTATATAATTAGAATTAATTAAAGAGCTTAATAAATAAAATTATAAATTTTATATTTTCTATATCTATTTATATAGTCTAGAAGAATATTATAATATTCTAAATCTTCTTTATTATTTAGTATAATTATAAATATATAGAGTTACTACTAATAATAATTTAATTTTAATATTCTAGGAATCGTTATTATATTATAACCGCGAGAATTATTAGGGTAAGCGATTTTCGCGAATATAATAATATATTCTTATATATTATTATAAATATATTCGTATAAATAGTTATTATTAAGTTTTTTAAAGTTAGGAAAGTAATTAATAAATATAATATTATTAAAGAATATATCGATTAACCGTTATTTATATATTATAATTAACTCTACCTTCTTTTCTTTAACCCCGTTATTATCTTTATTATTATTAATAACTAATTCGGAGGATTCTTTAAATACGAATTTATTCTTTTAATTTAATTACTCGGAGGACTTCTTTAAAGACTCGGGGGATTCGTAAAGTTTCTTAAATAAAAACTTCTTTAAAGAATATTTCTACGATAGTAGTAATAGATCGTTTTTATTATTACTAAAGCTTAAGAGCTTCGTCCGGCTCTTTAGTCTTTTTATTATTAATAAACGGATTAGGTTTTAATAAGAAGTATTAAGAAAAAAGCGATATTTTAAAATTATAAAAAAGAGAGGTTAATCTTGAAATAAAGAAAACGGGAAGTAGTAAATAAATACGAATATATTTTTAATATTAATTTTTATAGTAACTCCTTTTTTTCGAGCTCCTTCGGGCGCGATAATAGGTTTTTATTTATAATATATTAAATACCTAGAAGAGGAAAGAATAAAGGAGGAAAAGAATAAATTTAAAATCTTAATAAAAGTAAGTTTATCTCTTAAATTAGATTTATATTAAAAGATAAGAAATATAGTTAATTAAAATTATCGTTTATAATAAATTTACCTTTTATTAAATTTATACCCCGGTCCTAGAAATATTAAATATTATTCTATAAGTCCCTATCTTTTAAGATATTTATATAATACGCGTCCTCCTCCGTTATATAGAAGAGATAATCGAGTATTTAGTCCGCTATTACGCCGCGGAATAAAGAAGGAAAGAGATATAACTAACTTTTATTCCTTTCCCCGGCGTAGAGAAGAGAATAAATAAAAAAGAGAAGAGAATATTAAAAGAAAATAGGGAAGGGAAGGGATTCTCTATTATTCTCTATCCCTACCCTCCCTATAGGGCTACCCTATATATAATTATATATATTTTATTACTACCCTATTACTACCCCTATATATAACTATATATATATATATATATACTCTATTACTGCCCCTATATATAACTATATATATATATATATATACTCTATTACTGCCCTATTACTGCCCCTATATATAACTATATATATATATATATATACTCTATTACTGCCCCATTACTACCCCTATATATAATTATATATACGTGTATATATACTTTATTACTATCTTATTACTACTCTTATAAGGCCTATATATACCCCTATATATAACTATATATACGCGTATATATGCCCTATTACTACTTTTATATAGTTTATATATACGTATATATATACCCTATTAAGTAGTATAAAGATTAGGATAATTAAGAAAGTAGTAAAATATTAAGTCTTTTATTTAATTTGGACTAGCGTAGTAATAAATTATATTTTAGAGTAGTAATAAACTATATTTAAAAGTAGTAATAAATATATATAAGAGTAGTAATTAACTATATTTTAGAGTAGTATTAAACTATATTCGGTAGTAGTAATAAGTGTATATATACGCGCATACAAAGTTATATATAGGGGTATATATAGGTTTTATAGAGGTAATAATAGAGTAGTAATAGAGTATATATATATATATATATACTTTATTACTACCCCATTACTACCCCTATATATAGTTATATATACGCGTATATATACCCTATTAATACTTTTATATATAGTTTATTATTACTATTATATAGGGTTTATTCCTACCTCTATATATAGCCCGTTATTATTTATATATATAGTTTATTCCTGCCCCTATATATGGCCCGTTACTACTTTTATATATAGTTTATTCTTACCTCTATAAGTTATATATAACTAGTATTAAGAGGCTAGTTTAAATTAGATATAAAGTTTAATATTTCTTAACTACTTTCCTAAATATCCTAATCTTTATACTATTTAATAGAGTATATATACGCGTATATATATACTATATATAGGGGTATATATAGGTTATATATAGAGGTAGTAATAGGGCAGTAATAGGGTATATATACGTATATATATAACTATATATAGGGGCAGTAATAGGGCAGTAATAGAGTATATATATACATATATATAACTATATATAGGGGTAGTAATAGGGTATATATATACGTATATATAACTATATATAGGGGTAGTAATAGGTATATATATATATATATATAACTATATATAGGGTAGCCCTATAGAGAGGGTAGAGAAGAAATTCCCTATTATTCCCTTCTCTTTCCTACTCTAGGGAAGAGAATTACCGAGTTTTTATACCCTTCTCTTCTTTTCCCCGGTTCTCTTTCCTATCCAAGGAAGGGAAGAGATTCCCTACCCTATTTCGCAACGTATCTACTATAAAGTAGCGAGTTATCTAATATCCCTAGAGTAGCGCGAATCGTAAATAAACTATACTAAATTCTTCGTCTAGTGGATATACGGAGATTATTAAAAACTAGATCTCGTATATAAAATTCCGTGATATAAGTTAATTTAGTATATAGTCGATTTTAAAGATTTAAAAAGGCCGAAAAGAGGAAAGATTATAAATAGTATTAATTTTTTATTTAAGAAAAATATCGTTCGAGCTAGTTATTATTATTATTTAATTTTATAAATTAAGAAGTAGTACGTTATTAAAGTTATTTTTAATTTTAGTTATTTAATTAAAGTCCCCCTAGTATATAATAATATTAATATATATTTATTCGCCGAAGCCTAGATAGTCTTGGACCTCGATTTACTCTTTAAAATTAAATATTAAATATTTACTTTATTAGGTTTTTTCTACTTTAAGCGCGTCTTTATAATTCTTTTAATATTTAATTATATCTTTTAAATAACGATATTTATTAATAAACTCTTTAGTTTATAATAGTATATTATTAATATTCGTATAATAAATTAATATAGGTATTCTTTTAATATCCTAGATAATCTAGTTAACTTTAAATAACTTTTTATTATATTTAAATAATACGCGCCGGGGCCGTGGCGCGATAGTAGTAATAAATAAATAAATTTAATAATGATTATAGAGTAAAGAGGGTATAATAATTCGTATAATTTAAATAATTAATTATAGTAAAGTATAATAGATTTTATAGTAAATTAAGTTAGATCTGGCCTAATATATTATAAATATCGGGCGATATTTAAATAAAATTATTAAAAGAATAAAACGATAGGTAAAGAGGTCTTTAAATTATTATATATAAATATATTTAAAGAAGTCGTCTTTAGAAGGACGATTAATACTTAATATTTAAACCTATATACTAACCGCCTATACTACTATAATTTTATATAATATAATTATTAAACCGTACTAGAAATAGCCTAGAGTACGGTTTATAATATAATTAATATCGTAATTAATAGATTTCTAGGTCTTATATAACGGGCTTAAATAAGGGTAAATATTAAAAAGTAGTAAAGAAGAGTATTTATATTTATAATATATTAGTATTAAACTAGCCTTCTAGCGCCCTAAATCTAGCCTAGATTTAATTTAAATTTTCCTTAAATTTTATTTAGGTTTAGGCTAGATCTAGGCTAAATTCTTTATATATTATTAAACGAGGATAATTTCTTATAGATTAAGGGTAGATTATATAAAACTTTCGATATTATTTTCGCGCTCTCGATAGTTAAAACTATATTTAATAATAATAGATTATCCTCCGTCCGCGGCCCTAATTATAATAAAGTATCGGAGATAATAATAATTAAAGCGGAAGATTTAATTAATTTTTCGGCTTCTAACGAAAACGTTAAAGAAACGAAATATTTAGAGGAGAATATAACTCTACTCGATAATAATTATAATGATTTATTTAACTTTAAAGGACTACTAGAGAATATTTAACTAGTATTAAATTTAATTAACTTATTCTTATTAGACTCTATAGAGGACTCGGTCTATATTCGTTATTTTATTAACGATAATAGTAGTAAGAAATTAAATAAGGCTATTAAGATAGTTAGGATAATAATAATATTAATTATTAAAAATATCCGTTTACTCTCCCTAAAATTTAATAATTCTTTAAAGTAGTATTCGTTATCGCCTAGTAGATTAATCTCGGCGTCGATATCTTTCTCGTTTAATAATTAGGATAAAGTTATTATCGTTAATATATAAAAGGAGGTTATATTTAATACCGAGGTAAATAATATAGATTTATTACCTTAAAAATAAAACGTAGATAAAATATTAAAAGTAATAAAGATATTAAATTATCTACTACCTTTAATAAATATTATTAAAGAAGCGGGAATAATCCTTAAAGTTTTAAAGAAAACTATTAATATATTAATCCTATTAAGCTACGTTATTTTAAGGAGAAGTACGAAGTTCTTCGATTTTAAAGAGTATTATTAAGTTATAAAAATTAACCGGCGAGAAATTAAAATAAAGGAGTTACGATTCCCTAAATTTTTTAAATATAAAGTATATTTTATTTTTAATAATAATAAGTATAATATTTATTATATCGTCCGTATTTTAGGTCTTCTCTCCGATACTATTATAATAAAGTTCTTAAAGAAAGTTCGAGGTAGTATAGTATTTAATACGAAGTTATTAAATACTAAAAGTATTATTAGTAATATAACTAGGCTTATTATATTCTTTTATAAATACGTAGTTATAGTTTATAAAGAGTATATTTAATAATATTCGATTTCCTTCAATAGTCTCCTAGCCCGAATTAAAACTATATTAACTCCGATTTAATTTATCCCGATTAATTAACGAAAGATTATTAACGATAAAATTATATATTACTTTAAGGTATATAATTTTCTTTATATTATTATACTAGTAATATTAAATAAAGAACTAGCGGTCTCTTAAATAATTAAACTTAACGTGGTCGAGAGTATAAATATAAATAGTAATAATATTTTAGGTTTATATTTTTCTTCCGTTTATATTATTAAATAGACTTCTATATTATTTAATTATACCGGTCGATATAAGAGTTATATCGTTATATTTATATTAAATTCGTATATTTAGCCTTTAGAGACCCTTCTCGATAATAATAATAATTAACTCGCGGTCGTTAATTATTAATAAAATATTCCGTTTATTTTAAAATAACTAGGAGGGTAAACCCTCTCCTACGCTTCTATAATTTAAAGCGGCGATATAATTTAAAGTTTAAACGGGGGCCACGCTAGCGATAACTTTTAAAATAATAAAAATAATAATAATTAAAAAAAGAGTATAAGTAGGGGCGAGGATAATAATAAATAAAATAAAAGTAAAAGCGGCGGCGATAATAGTAATACTCGCTCGGTTAATAAGAAATCGTTATTTATATTATTTATAATCGTGGTTTATAAGGGCCGGACGGTTTTAACTAGTAATAATCTCTAGTTATCCGCTCCGATACTTATAATATAGATATTAACTATAAATATTTTCGGTATTAACCCCGGGGGTAAAGTAAAAGGGTTAAAAATAAAAACGTATATCATAGGCTCGTAAAGAGGTTTAATAAAAATATTATCGGTTTTAATATAAATAAAGTTAAAGTATAGAGAGCTTAAAGGGTTTAAGAGTTCTATTAATAATAAAGCTACTATTATTACCTACCTATTTTAAGATATAAATAATATTTTACTATTAATAACTATTTTATTCGAATACTAAAAGTATTATATATTAACTATTTAATAGAGGAGCTCGAAAGATAAACTTTATATTAATACTACTTTAAATATTATTCGCCCCGTTATTATTTTCTCTTTTATTATTTTTAGAATTAAGGATCTTTAATACCTTTTACTTTTAATTAATAATATAATCTATATATTTATATCTTTAAATCGAGGGTAATATATTCTTTAACGACTAGGAGGACGATATTTCTTTCTTTTTTATAAAAGTTATAAATATATTAAATAATATTTTCGTAGATTAATACTTTTTTTCCGTTATTATTTTAAAGGTCTTCGCTAATAACCTTTAACTTCCGGGGTCCTATATCGATCGTAAATCCAAAGAAAAATTAAAGAATATATAGTTAAATACCGCGTTAAATAATAATAGATATAATTAAAATATAAAAAGTATAGGCCTTTAATAACGAGTTTAAAGATTAAATTAAATTTAAATTAAATTTAAAGGGTATTTAAAGAATATTTAGGTTAAATCTAGGCCTAGATTTAAACTAGATATAATACTCGGTTTTTTATTATCGTTCCTAAATATAATAGAGTAGAGGATTAAAATTATAAATAATAATAACGTATTATAGTAAATATTATTATATAGAAAATAAGTATTATTATATAGAAAAGTATATAAAGGGGTAATAAACTTCTTAGCTTTTATTTAAACCTAAATATCTAATAGTTTAGAAATATAGGAAGGTTTAACTTAATTAACGGCGGTTTATTCTTATATTTATTTACTTTAATTACTTTTCTTCTTAATATATATAATACCCTCTTAAATAGTATTTTCTATATTAATAATAAACGCCGCGGTATTATTAATATTCTTAATATTATTATTTCTTTTAGTACTATTACCTCCGTCGGCGCCTCCTACGCCTTTTATATTCATTATATTAATAGTTTTAAAAGCGTCCTCCCTAAAATCTATCTTTAATTTATACTTTACGTCTATATACTCCTCGATTTCGGTATTAATATTTAATATATAATAGAATACTTCCTCTTTCTACTTTATCCGATATACCCTCTTCGGTATTTATTTATATATCCTAATAGAGTAGAGGGGCTTATATAGAATAATTATAATTATACGGGTTAAATTTAAACCTACGCCTATTTAATATATAAATTTAATTAAAATATTAGGTTTATCCTTCTTTAGTAATATATTATTATTATTAATTTTATATATAAATACGTATTTAGCCGCGTCCCTCTTTTTATCGGTTTTAAAGAATATTTATATTTTAGATTTAATCTCCTCTCGGATATACTATAGTAAAAGAATATTAATATAAAAGGGTTAGTTAGAAAAGAGAAAGTTAAGTTTAATAAATTAAAAAAAGTAAATTTAGGCTTTTCTATATCGGAGATTTTAAAGAAAAGAAGAATTTACCCGTTTTATTACTAGAATTATCTTAATAAATAAAAATATAATTAATATATTAATTTTTTTATATTTCTTAAAAAGGGAGGCGATAACTTTAAATTTAAAAGATATCTTTTTAAATATTATATAATCCCTATCTAGGATATAGTTTTCTAGTATCCGACTATTATCTTTATTTATATACTAGTTCTCGATCTCTTTATTAATTCACTTTTAATTATATATAGTTAAAGAGACGGAGAGATAAGGTAAATAACTATATAAGCGGAGTAACCGTACTACTATAAATATCTAGTTAATGTTAACGTTAGTTAGGCGGTCGGGACGCTTCCGTATAAATATAATATTATATTAATTATCGTCCTAGTAAATTTATTATTTTATAAATTTCTCTATTATTAAGGCTTTTTAACGGGCGACGAGGGTTACGTAATATACTTTATAATTATAAGAAAAACTGGTTTTAAAGATACTTCGATAGAGTTTTTTAAACTCGATAAAGTCGTAACCTTTTTAATTACTCTTCTTATATTATTATATTAGAAATTTAAGAAGTAAATTCCCGAATATATTTATTATATTATCGAATTCTTATAGTCGATTACTTAAACCTTAGTATTTAGTAATAGTATTAATAAGAATCTTTAGGCCGGTTAATTTAAAGAGGTAATATTTATATTTAAAATTATTCTAGGAAATATTATATATAATATTTATTAAAGTTATAATATTTAATAAATCGGAGTTAATAATCGTTCCGGATATAATTATAAACTAGAAGCGATATTTAGGGCGAGTCTTTCTTATTATTTAAAAAGAATTTTATAAATCTTTATTTAAATTCCTTACCCTATTATATTTATTTATAACCGCGAACTTATATTAGAAATAGTAGATAATTTCCTCTTTAATTACTTTTTTTCTATTCTTTATAAAGGAGTATTTATATACTTTATTAAAGACTTTACTAGCGGTTCCCTATAATTACTATATAGTAAATATAAATATAAAAGTATTTACTTCGCTCGGGAGATTATATTACGCGGCGTTAATAAATTTAATACCTTTTAGTAATTTTGTATTAGAGTCGTTCGGGTTATATATTATTTAAAATTCTTTTATTATTTATATATTTATTTAATAACTAAAGTCGGTATTATTATAATAAATAATTATAAACCGTACCTTTAAGGCCTCGAAGTTAATTA
>JAABUS010002219.1_pt1 | contig 37756 bp, 37 predicted proteins | sample 5560161 | NCBI WGS metagenome assembly JAABUS01 (sample SAMN10711885, study PRJNA513376) | rock metagenome | isolation source: Antarctica rocks | place: Antarctica: Victoria Land, Trio Nunatak nord | collected 2016-01-04
TGCCTGATCAAAAGCCCGGTGGACAATAGTTTACGGCTGAAATTACGCTTGTCAAAAGTAGCTCCATAAATACCTTCATACAGGTTTTGCAGTTGCGGGATCGTGAATTTTTCGGGCAGTAATTCAAATAAAATCGGGTGTAAAGCTGCTTTGTACCGCACTTCCCGCTTTGCCGTCTCCACCATGTCCTGATGGTCAAAAATAAGTTTAGGGATCTCATCCAGCAAAAACCATTCGGCATGATAATCTTTGCTGATTTGTTTTTCATATTGATGGATGTCGATCAGCGAAAAATAAGCAATGCCGATAGTCCTTTCAACAGGGTCACGGTCAGGATCGCCAAAACATTTCAGTTGTTCCAAAAATACGCCTTCCAATCCGGTCAGCTCCTTTAAAATCCGGTTAGAAGCTTTTGTCAGGCTTTCATCAGGTTGGATAAAACCGCCCATCAAACTCCATTTTTTTGCCTCAGGTTCAAATCCTCGTTGTATCAATAAAAGTTTGAGGCGATCGCCGTCAAATCCGAAGATGATACAATCAACTGCAACTAAAATACGGGTTTGCCCGAAATACCTGATCATGGTGGTTACAATATAAAATGAAGTACAATATCACAATAGTTTAAATATAAATCAATGAAATAAGGAATAGCATTAAAAAGAGCAATAATTTTAATTGTAATACTGATGTTTGAAACGATTGTTCCGAAGGTGTTTAAACTTATGCCGGGCAGAGTTAAACCGGCAGGCGGATTTTTCGGGCTGAACAGTTTGTCGAATAGCCGTAGGCCCGGCACCTATTGTAAAAATGGGTTTCAGCCCGTTTAACTAAGAGCTTGTTTAAATTTATGTAGAAAAAATAACAATGCTTCTTTTACCCTATAAAAATTGGTGTCTGTGTCCATTTAAATAAACCAATAATCAAATGCTTACCATTTTTTAGGTGATAAAAGAAGCATCGAAAACATATTTAGCAAATTTTAAACAGGCTATCAGTCCAACTAAAAAACCAGTGGTATCCGCTATTTTTTCCATTTAAATACTTGTTTGTTGTTATAAGAAATTTCTTTTTGCTGAATTAAAAGGTTAAGTTTGGTCAGCATTTAAAGATGAAAAAAGTTTTCGTTTGAAGATTTAGCCAACTCTGTTGATGAAAAAGTTTCTGCAACTGTTTGTTGTTCTGTTACTTGTTTGTACCGTCAGCTATACGCAAACGGTGCAGCTTTCTTCTCAGTTCAAATCTTTTCAGCAATCTTTATCTGCTGCCAACGTGCAGTTTTTACTTCCTAAAGACTTTATAGAAATCAAAGCATTGCATACGGCCCAAGTGGACGTTGATTATGCCATGGAACTGCCAAACGCAAATTTCCAGGTTTGGTACCTGGTTAAAAATCTGCAGCAGTGGCCGAAGTTCAAAGTATCCGAAGAGGAGTCTAAAAAGGCGTTGAACAACCCTGATTCCCTTTACAGTTCTGTCTCTTTGTCGGCAGCTACAAATCTCGCCGGCAAAGATAATTTTATCTCAAAAAATCTGCCCAAAGAAGTGTTGAATGTTTTTCATGCAGACAAGGGAAAATCCTATCAACTCAATTTATACGACCGGCCGGAAACAAGCCATTATCAATATGGCTTATTGATCGGTTTGCAAAAAGCCGGAACAGGCTATATGCTGATGCTTTTTCTGGGTGATGAAAACGGACCGGATTTCTACAAAAAAGTCAACAAAGCTTATTATTCGGTCAAGTTTAACTGATGCTTCTTTTATCGGCATAAAATTATCAACATTCGCGCTAATCATCTATATTAAACCTTTGCTGATAAGGCGGATTGCTGATATTTTAATAAATTTGTGCTAAAATCAGTAGCAAAAAAATGTCCGGCAGCACTGCAAGTTTATCCGATCCGATTAATTATAGTGAAGACAGCATCCGTTCGCTCGATTGGAAGGAGCATATCCGGCTTCGGCCAGGCATGTATATTGGCAAGCTGGGCGACGGTTCTGCTTATGATGACGGGATTTATGTGTTGCTAAAAGAAATTGTGGACAACTCTATCGATGAGTTTGTGATGGGTGCAGGACGCACGATCGACATCAGTTTAAGCGAACAAAAAGTAGCTGTACGGGATTATGGGCGGGGGATTCCGTTGGGGAAAGTGATCGATTGTGTTTCCAAGATCAACACCGGCGGAAAGTACGACAGCAAAGCTTTTCAAAAATCTGTCGGCCTGAATGGCGTTGGAACGAAAGCCGTAAATGCGTTGTCAGGTAATTTTATTGTACAATCTTACCGTGACGGCAAAACCAAAATTGCCGAATTCAGCAAAGGTGAATTGCTGCGCGAAGAAGATAAAGACACAACACAGCGCAATGGTACGGCGATCAATTTTTTGCCGGACGATACCATTTTCCGGCATTACCGTTTTATCCCGGAATTTGCCGAAAATATGATCTGGAACTATGTTTTTTTAAACGCGGGGCTGACCATCAATTTTAACGGACAAAAATATCATTCCGAAAAAGGGTTGTATGATCTGCTGGTCCGCAATACGGATACTGAAAACCTGCGCTATCCGATCATGCATTTAAAAGGACAGGACATAGAGGTTGCGATGACGCACGGCCAGCAATACGGCGAAGAATATTACTCTTTTGTGAACGGCCAGCATACCACGCAAGGCGGAACACACCAGGCTGCTTTTCGGGAAGCAGTCGTCAAAACCATCCGTGAGTTTTACAAAAAAGAGTTTGATGCGGCGGATGTGCGTGCTTCTATTGTTGCTGCCGTTTCTATCCGGGTGCAAGAACCGGTTTTTGAATCGCAGACCAAAACCAAATTAGGTTCGCAGAATATCGCGGAAGACGGGCCATCTGTACGTGCTTTCATTCATGATTTCATCAAGAAAGCATTGGACGACCATCTGCATAAAAACCCTTCTACCGCCGATGCTTTGCTAAAACGGATATTACAATCAGAACGGGAACGTAAAGATATTGCCGGCATTAAAAAACTGGCAAACGAACGCGCCAAAAAAGCTTCTTTACACAACAAAAAACTGCGCGATTGCAAACTGCATTTTGAAGACACGCACGAGCGCAAACAAGACACTACGCTTTTTATTACGGAAGGCGATTCGGCCAGCGGTTCCATCACCAAATCCCGCGATGTGCAAACACAGGCCGTTTTTAGCTTAAAAGGAAAACCGCTGAACTGTTTCGGCCTCACCAAAAAAGTGGTTTACGAGAATGAAGAATTCAACCTGCTGCAACACGCGCTGAATATTGAAGATGGTTTAGATGGATTACGTTACAACAACATCGTGATTGCCACAGACGCAGATGTGGACGGGATGCACATCAGGTTGCTGTTAATGACGTTTTTTCTGCAATTTTTCCCGGATTTAGTGAAGGCCGGACATGTTTCGATCCTACAAACACCGCTTTTCCGGGTGCGCAACAAAAAGGAAACGATTTATTGTTACAGCGATGAAGAACGCCAGCGTGCCATCAATAAATTGGGCAACAAGCCGGAAATTACCCGTTTTAAAGGTTTAGGCGAAATTTCCCCGGAAGAATTTGGTTTGTTTATCGGGAAAGATATCCGCCTGGATCCGGTGTTGTTAAAAGAAGCTAACATCAAATTGTTGCTGGAGTATTTTATGGGTAAAAATACGCCAGATAGGCAGCAGCATATTATTCAAAATTTACGGATTGAGGTTGATATTTTGGAAGAAGTGGTGGTGGCTTGATGCTGTTTTTAGGGGTATAAAATTGGGGGTGGTTTTTTGGTGGTAAAAGAAGTATGTAAGTTTTTGGTAATGGGATTGGAAATCCTTAGCTCAGAGGTCGGGATCGCTGATCCCGACCAGCTTGCGATCTTTAAGTCGGTTTAATATTTTCTTACCCTCTCTTTTTCTTCGTTAGGTTCAATATCCGATTTTCTTTTTGCAGATCCAGAACCAAAGGATTTGGAATAAGTGAGTTTTATAATTGGCGATTTGCTTGACTCGGTATTGTATGTAACACGGCTTTTTAAATTCAACGCCTCTTTAGTAAGGCGGCCATAATAACTTGTAACGCTTACAGATTTTAAAAGGTCAGTTATTGCTAATTGAATAGTTCCTCCATTATTTTTAAATTCTTTTTTGATGCCCATATTCAATGCACCAAAACCGTTTACTTTTTTTGTTCCATCATAGGAGGAAGAATTGTACCATCCCGAAACCTCTAAAGAAAAACTTTTAGGTAACTTAAACGAATCATTGAAATTTGCTGAATAACCAAAATATGTTTTTTCCGCAGGTTGTTTTGTAAATGTCTCTTTAAATTGTCGCCAACCGCCAACAAAACTATAATTCATATTCCACCAATTATTTACTCTCCAAGGCAGGTTGGTTTGAAATGTAAGATTGTTTTGATAAGTAAGATTTTGAGGCGAAAGAATGAGAATGTCAGCTAACGAATTTGTCGTTGTTTGATACCTGGCAATGGGGTTGTCATCTCTACTTAATAATACAGAAAGTGAATATCCACGATAGTTGTAGCCCAACTTTAAAATGTTGGATATTGTTGGTAGCAATAGTGGATTGCCCGTTTCTATTGATGTAGGATCGGTATAGGTTATAAACGAAGCAAGTTCGTTATATGATGGCCTACTTATTCTTTTGGTATATGATAATTGGAGTTCAGATTGATCATTTAGTTTTTTTGAAAGCAGTACATTGGGAAACAGTTTCCCAAGTTTTCGAGTAGTAATGTGTTGGCCAGTTCTTTGAGCATTCATACGTGTATCGGAATATTCGTATCTGACGCCGATAACAAGATTGGTTGATGAATTTATTTGTGTAGTTGCAGAAAAATATGCTGCTCCTATGTTTTCATTCATCAATATATCATTATTGGCTCCACTTCCACTAACCCATGTGCCATCTACAAGGCTTTCTATTCCCGACATGCTTGAAGTTCTTGTGTAAGTACCTTTGATGCCGGTTTCTAATTTTACTTTATCGCTCAGCTGATTGGTGTAGTCTATTTTGGCTACGCCAACTTTTATGCTTGTATTTGCAAATCCTTTTTGTCGAGGAGAAAACAAAGTATCGTTACTACTTACGGGCATTCCATTTTTATTGAGAAAAGAACTTTGCACATCAGTTGGGCGATTGTTTTTATAATTCAGGTAATCAACATCTACATTTATTTTTTCTCCTTTTCTTATCTCTCTTTCCATATAAATGTTAGTTGTCAAGTTTTTCCAATTATTAGCCCCAATTATTCCGGCATTCAGCTGTAACAATGAATCGGGTAAGACAATATATTTCGCATCGTTAGAAGTGTGAATATCTATATTGCTATTTGTATAGGTAATGTTTGTTCCAATTATTGTTTTTAAATTTAACTTGGCCTCAAGCCCGGCAGTAGCATTGTGATTGTTGGATATAGATTTTATGGTACTTAAAAATTCAGAGGTTGTTTGTCCGCCTAATAATGGTTCATTAGCATCAGCAACAGCAAACCAATCGGCGTAAGATTTATCGCGCGAATAAGTATAAGAGCCATACGTACTTATTTTATCAGAATTGTGTGCAATATTGGTACTTGCCGTTGCTTTCTCTCCCCAACCGTAACCGCCCGTTAGCGATATATTGCCATTGGTGCCTGCTTCTTTGTTTTTTTTCATTACAATATTAATCATGCCTGCACTTCCATCAGCATCGTATTTAGCAGGAGGTGTTGTAAGTAATTCTATTTTTTGAATACCATTAGCACTCATGCTATTTAATAAAGTAACCACCTGATCCATTGACATATGCGTGGGTTTTCCATTGAGCATGATGACAACTCCGCTTTTTCCGTTTAATGCAATAGCATTATTTCTTCTATCAACAACAACTCCAGGTGATCGTTCTAATACTTCTAAAGCAGAACTGCCTTTTGTCAGAACGTTATTTTCAACATTTACAGTTGTTCCATAGGCTTGTTGTTGTATCAGTGGTTTTGATGAACGAATAATGACTTCGCCTAATTGTTTCACCTCAGCATTCATAATAAGTGTACCAAATTCTTTTCTTTTTAAGGAGTCTGTGAGTTCAAATGTTGGCGAGTTGAAGGTTTGATAACCAATAATGCTAATCCTAAGCAAGTATTTTCCATAACCAATATTTTCAAGGCGAAATAATCCTTTTTCATCGGTTAATCCAACCTTTATGAGAGATGTATCTGCACCTTTCAATATTAAAATATTTGCCAATGCAATAGGCTGTCCCCCTATAGAAGTAAGCCTTCCTGTAATTTGTCCAAAAGATTTTTGTCCAAAACAAAGTAGCGCCAAAGTGATTATAGAGATATTGATCTTTGTATAAATTTTCATTTGCTTTTTTTTGGGGTACGCGTTATTCAGAACTGTTGAAAGCAAATAAGAAATGAATAATAAAAGATAAAAAATCGGATTGATCACCTGCATGAAATAATTGATGAGATGCAGAAAAACCCCATAAACTGAAGAACGATATTAAAATTTGCAGGAAGTATGTTCAAGTGTGCATTTGGTCAATTAAATCGCACCGCTTGTAAAATGTGCAATAAAATTGTAGTCAAACGCAGTATCTTTAAATTGTTCTGTTGAATCAAATTTTAAAGAATGAAAGTTTTATCCCACAACAAATCAATATGGCACTGGATCATAAAATATAAATTATATCACATTCCTTTTTGGGTTGCTTACCATTGTATGTGGTGGGCAATAGCTGTTGGCAGCATTTCAGAAGTGGTCAATAATATTATGATCTTTTCCCCATATTCTATAAAGTCGGCTTTCTATGTAATCTTTCAGGCGTTGGGCGTGTACTTCAATTTGTATTTTCTTATTCCAAAGTATTTGGAGAATGGGCGATATGTTCTGTATGTATGTTTACTTTTATTAACGATTATTTGTACGGCGGCTGTTATAGCCGCAGGTTACCCTATAAGTGCATGGCTTTCTGGAAAATCGTTAACGAGTTTGTATGGAACCGGTGTTAATTTCATGCATTTTTTTCAAATCAATACACTTCTTTCTACCGTAGCAAGTGCAACGCTTGCTATGAGTGTGAAGTTGACTAAAAACTGGATACAAGCTCGGAGAAGGGAACAACTGCTACAGACGGAAAAGTTGGAAACGGAATTAAAATTTCTAAAGTACCAATTTAATCCACACTTTCTTTTTAACACCATTAATTCCATATTTTTCTTGATACACAAAAACCCCGATATGGCTTCTGCTTCATTGGCTAAATTTTCTGACCTGCTAAGGCATCAGCTATATGAAAATAACGATAAGCTGATTGCTTTAAGTAAGGAGACTGCTTATTTAGAAAATTTTGTTGAGTTGGAAAGACTAAGACAAAATGAAAACCTTGTAATTGATGTTGTAATTGACGAACATTACAATGGACATTTAGGTATTGTTCCTTTTATATTAATGACTTTTGTTGAAAACGCATTCAAGCACGTTTCAAAAGACGATGATAAACCCAATTGGATAAAGATAAAAATAAACTCAAGTCAAAGTCAGATGTTTTTTATAGTTTCTAACAGCATATCTGCATCTTTAACTAAAAGTGCAGTAAATTGTGGTGGTATTGGCTTGCAGAATGTACGGAGGCGATTAGAATTGCTTTATCCAAAACAGTACGATTTGGATATACAGGATAATAATAATTGTTTTGAAGTAAATCTTCGCTTACCCCTTTCTGAACTTGCTATTTTGCAACCAATACAAAAGCACGCAAACGTAAAAGTTATTGTTTAATCGCGATCTCAACCTCAATTTAAAATGAAAATAAACGCTGTAATTGTCGATGATGAGCCTTTAGCCAGAGAAGGCATAGCCAATTATGTAAAAGAATTTGATTTTTTAACGCTTATTGCATGTTGTGAAAATCCTTTGCAATTAATGAAAGTATTGGATGAACAAACCATAGACTTGATTTTTTTAGATATTCAAATGCCCAAAATGCATGGGATAGACTTTTTGAAAATAACCACTATCCGCCCGATGGTTATTTTAATTACTGCTTTCCCCGATTATGCAATGGAAGGGTTTCAGTTAGATGTGTTGGATTATTTGCTGAAACCTGTTACGTTCGATCGGTTTTTTAAATCGGTAAACAAGGCTAAGGATTATTTTCAACTCATTACAAAATCTAGACAAACTATGGTTAAAAGAGAAGAAAAAGACGTAGATTATTTTTTTATAAAATGTCGAAACAAATATGAAAAAATACAATTTGCCGAGATTCTTTATGTAGAAGGGTTAGAAAACTATGTTGCTATTTATACACAAAAAGAGAAATACATAACACTACTTAATTTGAAAACCTTGGAGAAAAATCTAGATAGCCATTCTTTTATTCGTGTGCACAAATCATATATCGTTTCTATAAGCAAAATTGAAAGTATAGAAGGAAATGAAATTTTTATTAAATCGCATCGAATTTCAATTAGTAGGAATTATAAAGAACAGGTTGTTTCACGGGTGCTTGTAAATAAAATTTTGAGTAAGGTAACGTAAATTACAATTGATCTGCTTCCATCTGGTCGGGATTTGCAATCCCGCACCTCGAGGCTTGGGACCTGTCATCCCATCTACTCTATCAAAACCACCTCAATCAAACCGGGCGCACCGGTATAACTAATGGCCGAACCCCAAATGTACTGTTCCGGTTCATAAACAATGCCTGCTGCAACCGGGTTTTGGTGCAGGTAATCCGGTTTTTTGCCTTATAAAAGAAGTAGTGCCCAACCCGGTGGCGTGCAGCCCATCCTGCCAAAACTTGTAGCCCTTGTTTTTTGCATTTGTTTTCCCGGCAAAAGCAAAATGTCCGGCAGCCATTCTTTGCGGCTTTCGCGGGTTTCTTTGATCGCGAAAACGACTGCTTTGGAGGGAAACTTCTTAAAATCACGCATCACGTCTGTCAGCTTGATGCCTTCTGCTGCCGAAGCGATCAAATGCAGGTGGCTGGGCGTTGAACACCAGGCTTATAACACCAACCCTTTTTGCTGCTGGCAGTAAACCAAACTTTCTATGATAACATTAGCCAGTTCTTTTCGGGTGAAAACATCTATCCAATCTATAACCGTGATCGTCATGTAATAAATGCCATCGTTGGCTACCCTGTATTTAAAACCCATTTGTTAAATGTAGTATAAATGGATTGGAAATCCATAGCTAGTAGGTCGGGATTATAAATCCCAACCAGTAGGAGTATTAACTATTGAAATAATAAATAGGTTTAGAAGTAAACTTATTTCAATCGTGTGTTTTATAACTTTTTTCATTCAAACTAAAAGTTCAATATTACTTTTTTTATCAACCTAAAGTTACACCTTGTCAAAATTTATCCCATAAAAGAAGCATCAATATTGTATCTTCGATTACATGACAAGCAGGGGATTTAAATTGGATCAATTACCCTTATTTTACTGCACTAAAATTTAAATACTATTATATGGAATCTCAATACTGGCCTATTATTAGAAAGGCTTACACTGGATTTAATGAAAGAGACATTGATACCGTTTTCTCGGTCATGAATTCTGACATACATTGGCCAAAGGCTTTTGAGGGGGGCTATGTAACCGGTTATGACGCGGTGAGAGAATATTGGACAAGGCAGTGGAGTGAAATAAATCCTAATGTTGAGCCGCTATCAATTGTTGAACGCCCGGATGGAAAAATCGAGGTAGTAGTTGATCAACTCGTAAAAGACATGGAGGGAAGCGTTATATTTCATGGAACAATAAAGCACATATACATTTTTAAACATAATCTCATTTTTAGTATGGATATTGATGCAAGCTAATTGTTGTATAGTTTCACTCCAACTGTAACATTATATATCGTTTTAATGACAAATTCTGAAAATGTAGCTTGGGAATAGGATAAAGAGATGGAAAAAATATTTAAAGAAAATTGTCCTCTCGCTGGTCGGTTATTTAAAATTACTTCTTCAAAAACAACAAAATAAAACCAAAAGTAGCAGCAACCTGGCCAATCCAAAAAATAAACATCCACATAAATAGGTCTGATTCTACTCCAAGGAATGTTTTATTTAGTTTCATTTCAAGTTCTGCCAAATCTTCTTTAGTTGCTAATGATTCGTACGCTGAATTCATCTTTAAATTGAAACAATATTTATTAAAATCAGAAATGAAATTAGAAGTTTTTACTGCATAAAAAAAGCATCCCTATTTCCGTAAGAATGCTTCTTTTATCGCCTAAATTTCGGCTTAATTAAAAACGGTAGAAACATTAGTAATTTTCCAACCGGCACCGGTATCGGTCATGGTTACATAATTAACACGGCTGAAATTTTCATATTTCATTTGTACTTTATATACAACTAAATTTGCTGTGTTTTCAACAATACGGGCAGTTGTCTTGCAATTTTGTTCTACATTTTCCTGGCCTTTCAAGCTTTCCAAAATTTGGGTTTTGCTAAAACTGATGACTTGCTGGCCGCGCGTATGGGAAAATTTAGCATTGTCATCAACCACATCTGCCAGCCCGGTGCTCCTGCCATGTGTAAAAGCATCAACATAAGCAGAAAGGGCGTAACGCATGGTTAATTTTTCATTTGTGTTTGGTGTGTTTGCCTTGGTAATGTTGTAAGTTACGGTCAGCAACAAAGCGATCAGTACAGTTTTTAAAGTTTTCATGATATTTTAATTTAAAGTTTTTGTGATTGTTTTTGATTTATAGACGCTACCAACTATTGTTTCGTTACAGCTTTTACGGTTAATATTTTGTTAAATGTTATTTAGTTGTAATTGCTTGTTTTTTTTAATTGAAAACCTAACAATAAATCAGATAGGCTTTATAGCCGTTTACATGTGATTTTTCTTCTTATATCTTATATTTGTATGTTTTAGCCAATACCGGATGAATGACGATTTAAGTCAGCAAAATGAACAGCTCTCTAATGTAACTTCCCTTTCAGGATTGTACGAAAACTGGTTTCTGGACTACGCTTCTTATGTGATCCTTGACCGCGCCGTGCCGCACATCCATGATGGATTGAAGCCGGTGCAGCGCCGGATTTTGCATTCCCTGAAAGAAATGGACGACGGGCGCTTTAACAAAGCTGCCAACGTGATCGGCAATACCATGAAATATCATCCGCATGGCGATGCTTCTATTGGCGACGCGATGGTGCAGATCGGCCAGAAAAACCTGCTGATTGACTGCCAGGGCAACTGGGGCGACCCGGTTACGGGCGATTCTGCTGCTGCACCTCGTTATATCGAAGCCCGTTTATCCAAATTTGCGCTGGAAGTTGTTTTTAACCCGGACACAACAGAATGGCAATCCAGTTATGATGGGCGAAACAAGGAGCCGGTAACTTTGCCGGTAAAATTTCCATTGTTGTTGGCCCAAGGCGCAGAAGGTATTGCAGTTGGCTTGGCCACGAAAGTGATGCCGCATAATTTTGCGGAACTGGTTGATGCTTCCATAGAAATATTAAAAGGCAACCGGCCTGATTTGCTGCCCGATTTTCCGACCGGTGGATTGGCTGATTGTTCGTTGTACAATGAAGGCCAGCGAGGCGGAAAAATCCGTATCCGCGCCAAAATTGAAGAGCGGGACAAAAAAACGCTTGCCATTACCGAAGTCCCCTTCTCTACCACAACCGGAAGTTTGATAGACAGCGTGATCGCGGCCAATGACAAAGGCAAGATCCGCATCAAAAAAATTGAAGACAATACCGCAAAAAACGTAGAGATCATGATCCATCTGGCACCTGGCATTTCGCCTGATGTTACGATTGACGCATTGTATGCTTTCACCGATTGCGAGGTCTCCATCTCCCCAAATACCTGCGTAATCAAGGATGACAAACCGCACTTTATGAGTGTGAACGATATCCTGACGGAGAGTACTGCTTTTACTAAGGAATTATTGAAGCAGGAACTGGAGATCCGGCTGGACGAGCTGAAAGAGAAGATTTTCTTTAGTTCCTTGTTGAAAATTTTCATTCAGCAGGGCATGTACAAGCATCCGGATTATGAATCATCGGGGAACTTTGAAGCTGTTGTAAAAGTGTTGTACAAATTGTTTGCACCTTTTTTGCCGCAGCTTTACCGCGCTATTTTACCTGAAGACTTTAAAAAGCTGATTGACAAACCGATGAGCAGCATTACCCGCTTTGATGTGAAGAAAGCAGACGAGCAGATGAAGGCACTGGAAAATGAAATTAAAGAAGTTAATCAGCATTTAAAACACCTGACCAATTATGCCATTGACTGGTTTCAGAAACTAAAAGACAAGTTTGGCAAAGGCCGGGAACGCAAAACCGAACTTCGAATTTTTGATCGGGTAGAAGCTGCGCAAGTTGCACTGGCCAATGTGAAGATTTACATGAACCGTGCCGATGGTTTTGTAGGCACGGGTTTGAAAAAAGATGAGTTTGTAGGCGATTGCTCTGACTTGGACGAAATTATCGTTTTCCGGGAAGACGGCCGCTTTCTGGTTACCAAAGTGCAGGAAAAGGTTTTTGTGGGAAAAGATATTATGCACGCAGCCATCTTCAAAAAAAATGATGAGCGTACAGTTTACAATTTCATTTACAAAGACGGCGAAACCGGTACTGCTTTTATCAAACGTTTTTTTGTGCAGGGAATTACCAGAGATAAAGAATATGATCTGACAAGAGGAACAAGAGGCACCAAAATGCTGTACTTTACCCATAATCCAAACGGTGAGGCAGAAGTGGTGCTGGTGCAATTGAAGCCGCATTCCAAGCTTAAAAAGCTGACTTTTGACTTGGATTTTGCAGAAGTTGCCATCAAAGGCCGAAGCTCACTTGGAAACGTAGTTACTAAATATCCGGTCAAAAAAATCAGCTTAAAAACAAAAGGTATCTCCACTTTGGCCGGCAGGAAAATCTGGTACGATGAGGTGTTGAAACGTTTGAATGTAGATAACCGCGGAACTTTTTTGGGGGAATTTGACGGGGAAGACAAAATCCTGAAAGTGCTGGGCAACGGCGTTTGCGAAATCACCAGTTTTGATTTGACCAATCATTTTGAAGATAAAATGATCCGGATTGAAAAATACAATCCCGATCAGGTTTACACGGTAGTTCATTACGAAGGCAAATTGAAAAACTATTTTGTCAAGCGGTTTACATTTGAAAGTATGGTTTTGAATAAACCTGTCAGCCTGATCAGTGACGAAAACGGTTCGAAAATGTTGTTGATTTCCGGGGCATCACAACCAGTGGTGAAGGTTGAACTTGTAAAAGGAAAAACACACCTGCCGGAAACTACAGAACTAAATTTAGCAGATTTGATAGATGTAAAAGGAATTAAAGCGCAGGGAAACCGGCTTTCCACGCATGAAATCAAAACAATTGAACTGATTGCCGAGCATGACGATGAAGAAGATGTGCCGGATCCAGTTGCAGAAACGTCTTTAAAAGAAATTATTTTGGAAGAACACAAAGAAGAAGAAGCCGAAAAAGAAATCTCGCAGAAAGAAGAAATGGTTAAGCCGGCAAGAAAAATAGAATTGGAAATCACCAACCCGGAGGACGTGGATTTAAAAGATAAAGGACAGTTGGGTTTGTTTTGAGTCATGCAGAACTTGTTCCAGTATCTTATCACATCCAGGTTTTAAATTGGCAGGAGGGGTTCTGAAACAAGTTCAGAATGACAAAGCAAAATTTTCAAATCAAATCACTAACTAAACGCAATGCTTCTTTTATGCCCTAAAAATGATATGCAAAAATTAGAGTTTTCGTTTTTTGATTTTTTCCAGTTCTTTTTTCATTTTTTCGGCTTCTCCTTCCGGCCCTGCTTTCTTTGCCAAATCGACTGCAATGTTTTGGTTTACTTCTGCTTCAGCATAAAAACCATAACGATATAAAAGGTGTGCCAAGGTATCATAATAAGCAAAAACAGGATTAAAAAGGATAGAACGCCTGCTCCAGATAATCGCTTTTGACAAATAGTTTGGATTAACAGTTCCAACGGTGTAAAAAGTATAAGCTGCATTATTAAGTTCATTGGCAACATCAAAAGCAGGAGCAGGGCTGGAATAAACTTCTCTTGTAACAACCGTATTTTTTGTGCTGTTTTTAGCCAGTAATTTTTTCATGCTGTCTGCAGATATTGTTTTTCTTCCAGAGTTCAGCATGTTTAACTGTGCAGTTCTTCTGGCTTGTTCTGCTTTTTTTGCAGAATCGGCAGAAATATTCATGTAATAATTATCATAAAAAAAGCTTGCCTGCTGTAAATATTTTGCAGTATCTTTTACAGATTGATAGTAATATAGTAAATATTTAGTGGCTGAAATCGAAGCTGTACGGTAATCATTCCCAAAAGTCCCTCTTCTAAAGTTAACGGCTTGTTGTGCCATAGCAGCGTCTTTATTAGCAATAGCTAAATTCATAGTATTACCAGAAATTCTATTATTCATGTCCACACGATCAGCAAGAGGTTCTGTATTATAAATACTATCGTTCACTTTTTTATTTGTATGAGCTAAGTTATAAGTTTTGCCATATGCATACGGACCAACTTTTAATATAAATAACACGGTCTGGTAATCGTTAAGCGCGCTTACTGGCAAAAGTTCTACATACTGATCAATTAGTTTGGCGTTATTATAAATACCCAATTGCTCCCTCTTGCTGATGTATTCTTTTAAAAATGCGGCATCAATTTTTCCTTTTTTGTATGCAGCATCATAATCACTTAAATTTTTCCCGGTAGAAGCTTGCTTTAAAGCCGCATCTGCCATATCTAAATATCTTTTGCCCTGAGAAGAATTTTTATCATCACGATAAATCAGATTGTTGTTCTTGTCTAAAAAGAAGAAAGCGGGATAAATATTAATTTGATATTTTCTTCTGAATTGGTTAGCTGCAGTATCAGTAACTGAAACCTGATAATTTATAAAGTTAGAATTATATTTTGCTGCTACCTCTGGGTCTTCCAATCCACTTGTAAAGCTATGAATCGGCGCATTTTGTGGTATAGGCGTGTATATTTGCAAAAAGACAAGTTTGTTTTGAGCAGATGCTTTAGTTAGTGCATTTTGAAAAGACTTTTCAAAATGGATTTTTTGTGCCAATAAAGGACCGACAAGAAAAATAGGCAGTAAAAGAAGTACAAGTTTTTTCATACGTTGACTATGTTAATTGCCCCTAATTTAATAGATTAACCTAAATTATTTAAACAATAAGGGAATGATTTATTGTAAGAAGATAATCACTCAAATTTTTTAGGAAATGTTAAGTTACAGATGCTTCTTTTATCACCTTAAAATAATCATTCATTTCCTTCTCTGTGAGAGCCAAAGATATATCCTAAAATGGCAGTTAAAATCGGCAGTAGCAAATTCAGTAAAACCATCTGGGTAATTTGCAACACAAAATCCCGGGAAGCTTTATTTTCTTCCTGAATAGTCTTTATCAAACTTAATCTTTTGCTAAAAGCACTGTCTGAAAGATTAACCAGGTTCGGAACTTCAATTTTTGCAGTGCCGTTTGATTTTCCCAATAAAATATATAGGATCAGAAAAATTAAAAACACACCTATTATTGCCAAAACAATCCTGGCTAAATGATAGCCAATCCTGGACTTGGCATCCAGCTCGCTGACTTGGGGTTTTGCTTTATCTGTTGCAACGGCAGCAGCAACACCGGGATGATCTGAAGGAATACTTCTCAAATCAATAGATGTTCCTGTTTCTGGGGCATTGCTCATAATAGGTTATTTTATCAGCTTTGCTTTTTCTAAAGTGGTTGTAACAATTTTTCTGGGATCTTGGCCATTTTCGTCAACACTAATTAAAACACGGCCTTTTTTTACTTCGGATACAGCCCAGTCTAACAACGTCAATGCATCCTTTGTTAATTGTGAAGCTTGGTCAACACCAGTTTCGCGCTTCAACTGGTCCATAAAATCCTGGTTAACGGACAATCTTACTTCAGCCATAATGATAGATATTGATTTGTTAATAAAGCTATGAATTTTATGCCGGTATTTTTTTTCAAAGTTCAGAAAAACAATACTTCTTTTACCCTATAAAAAACATGGTCTGGTTTAAGGCAATAATGGCTTTGGCAAAATCTTCCCTGGCAATTAAAAACTGGATATTTACTTTTCTTAAAGCAAAACCGCAGCTTTTGATATTGATGCCTTCGCTTGCCAATGCGGAGGCAGACCGGGCCAGCAAGCCAGGCTGATCAATATTAGAACCAATAATGCAGACCATAGCTGCTTTTTCTACCGTGATCTTTTCAAACTTTTCATCCAGTTCGTCAATTAAAGATTGCTTGAAATCCTTCTCCCAGATCACAACCGAAATACTGTTGGCGCTGGTTGCCTTAAAACTATAACTAACGCCCAGCCTAAAAAATACTTGCATAATCTCCAAATCCGAACCAACGTTGCCGACCATCAGCGGATCATAAATATCAATAATCAAAACTTTGTCCGTTCCGGTGATAACTTCGACCCGTTTATTTTCAGAGATGTAATCTTGCGTGATCAACGTTCCAGGGTGTTCCGGCTCAAAAGTATTTTTGATACGGAGGTTGATCCCATTGATCTCTAAAGGTTTAGAAGCTTTCGGATGGATGGCTTCCATGCCAATATCAGCCAGTTGGTCGGCCACATCATAATTGGTAAAACCAACCGGTTTGCAATGGTCCATACCAACCAAAACCGGGTCAGCCGTGCATAAATGATATTCTTTATGGATGATCGCTTCGCCGGGTTTTACAGCAACTGCAATTTTACTAAACGTAACTTCCGAATAACCACGGTCAAATTCGCGCATAATCCCTTCCGTACCTTTGGCATAGCCCGTAACGATACAAATGGTTTTGTTGAAATCAATATTTTTAAAAGCTTCTTTTATCCGCTGGTCAATGGTGTAAGAATTATGGTCATCAAAACCGCTCAAATCAATACAAGTGGCATTGATACGGTTGTTTTGCAGGATATTGGTGAAATTGAAAGCCGAATGCGTTTCGCCGATGGAGGCCAGGATTTCGCGCGCCGCCTGCAAAATCCCTTCCTCGCTCACATAACCCGAAGCCAGGATATTGACTAAATTTTCCAGGAATTTTTGTGCTTCGCGGATCCGTTTCTCAATAAACTGGTCAGCAGCAGCAAGGTCAAGCCCAAGCTCAACATAATTTTTGTTGATGGCCTGCAACTGCACAATCAGCTCATTTAAAGCAGCATGAAAATCCTGGTAATTGGCAATTAAATGATACACGCCCGGCGCACCTGTTTTCTTATTTTCCAGCAATAAATTAGTTACGCCCGAGAAAGCCGAAACCACAAAAATGCGGTTGTACAATTCATCGCCGGTACGGTTAAACAAGATGATATTTTGAAGCACATCGTTCAGGGCCGTCATGGAAGTGCCCCCGATTTTTTCTACAGTCAACATTCAGATAATATTTTATGCCTTAAAAACAGTATGTAGTGTTGCCGTTTTTAAAAGTTTCAAAGCTATCAAAAAAGCTGAATGCGGATGATCTAAGTTTAAAGGATTTTAGGTGGTAAAAGAAGTATAAAAGCTTATTAGGCAACAATTAACTACTGCCTCATCTACAGAAGCTGTTTTAATAAATATCATTTCGGTTTGATGATAGAAGATCTGTTTTTATAAGGTAAAAAATAATAGGAAGCAGATATTCCGAAGAATGTCAATGAGGATGCCGTATATCTTCCACTATAATAAAACTGCCCGAAGTTGGCATTAAGGTGCAAGTGATCAGAGGCAGTGTACTCAATACCGGAAGTCAATTCGCTCAAAAAGTTATTTGGAGCTAAAAAAACATATCCTACACCGACAGTAAGTGTATTTGTAAACCTGCCTTGCTGGAAAATATTGAGGTTTGGCCTTACTTCAAAATAGAGGGATGTATCTCTGCCGTGTATGGATTCTAAGGTAGTTTTGCCCAAATCAACCCCTAAGCTGAAAACATTCCATTGTTTACCTACTTCAACGGATAGATTAGATTTGCCGCCAAGTGTCCCTGCGGTGTTGGTAAGGGAATAGTAAACCTGTATATAAGTTTGTGGTTTTACTTTACTTGTATCGGATTGTGCATAGGCTTTAATATTAAAAATTAAGCACAGGCAGGTAATTATTAGTATATGAAGTTTTGATTTTACCATTGAAAATATCTTTAATTTTTATACAAAAAAAGCAAAATATTTCTTTTCTTCCTTTAGCCTTACTATATCCTTTTGATTATCTCTTGATAACAACATGACAAAATAAAAGAAGCACCTGCTTTTACACAGATGCTTCTTTTACCCTATAAAAGTTGGTATCGCTTTTAAGATGCCAAAGTTGTTTTCTCTTTAAACTCTTTGATAAACTTATTTAACTTCGGTTGGATCACAAACGCGCAATAAGGCTGTGACGAATTATTATTGAAATAATCCTGATGGTAGCCTTCTGCTTTGTAAAAAGTTTCTGTGGGCACAACTTGCGTTACAATTTTATGATCAAAGATTCCTTCTGCATCCAATTTTATGATCATTGCTTCTGCTTCAGCCTTCTGCTCATCATCTGCATAAAAAATAGCAGAACGGTATTGCGTCCCAGCGTCATTTCCCTGGCGGTTTAGCGTAGTTGGGTTATGGGTTTTAAAAAAAATCAGCAGTAGTTCTTCATAAGAAATCACTTCTGGGTTGTATTCTACTTCAATCACTTCGGCATGGCCGGTATCACCACCACAAACCTGGGCGTAAGTCGGGTTTTTGACCTGTCCGCCCATGTAACCGGAAACAGATTTTATAACGCCTTTTACATTTTGAAAAACGGCCTCGGTGCACCAAAAACATCCTGCGCCAAATGTTGCTTTCTTATTCATGTTGTTATAAACGCAAACATTTGTTTTTTGATTTTAAATGCTGTTTTTAATTAGGTGAATCTGACAATTATATTTATTGATATTGAATGTAGATCGGTTTTGGTTTTAAAGCCAGCACTTCTGCCGGTGTCATCATGTGGTGAGGTGCTTTTTTAAGGTCGTTTTTGTAGAATAATTTGAAACCGGTAAACTGTACAGGTTCAGCAAAAATATGGTTGCGGTAAGTGCCTAATTTCAATTCAGGTTCGCCCCAGCCGTCCATATCCATCACCAGTTGTACTTCCGGGTGCAGTTTAATCTCCTTATAACTCGTCACCATGTTTTTGGTGAAGCGGTGAACGATTAAAATTTTAGGGGTAAGGTTGTGTTTTTTCACCAGATCAGCCAAATAGTTCGTGGCAAAATTGATGTCGTCAGCATTATAAGTGCCGATTTTAGTTCCTGGCCTTGCGCCGGTTTTCATGGAAAATTCCGGATCCATCCCAAAATGCACATTTGGCATTTTCAAATAGGGTTCAAACAAAGGCAATTCAGCGCGGATATTGCTTAGGGCAACCTGTACATCCAAAAAAACCAGTGCATTCCGCGTTTTGGCCAGTGCTAATACAGAATCGATCTGTTTGAATGGCATCCGGTAACGGTATTTTCCGTCTTTCCCGCCATCGCCCTGCGCTACTACCGCAATGTAATGTAAAGCAGGCATGACCGGTTTTGACGAATCTGCCTTTGACCATAGTTTTACCTCGCCATCCAGTTTTTTCAGCATTTCCTTTGGGGGAAGTTCACCCAGGATACCCATTTTTTTAGAGTAAAGATTACCATAAAAAGCCACGATCCTGTAATAAGGCAAGATAGCCCCTGCCAGTGGGTAAGGTGTATTTTTAACCGGAAAATGACCGGTTGTATCTCCGTTGGCAAGCTTTTTCATCAGCGAATCGTATTGCGGTTTGTTGATTGGCTGCGGCGGGGCAGGTTTGGCAACCGTCGTGTCTTTTGCTTTGGAAGAGGCTGTACCGGAAGGTACTTTCCCGGCGTTGCTGCTTTCGCTGCAGTTGGTCAAGAGTGTAACAGAAGTGCCAGCGAGGGTAATTGAGAAAAGTAAATGTTTAATGTTCATTTTGGTTTTTATTTGAATAAAATTCGGCTTGATTGAAAGGGATTAATTTAAAAAATCGGGTTAAAAGATAATCGTCATACGTCTTTTTTGTTAGTCGGTTTCATTATCCTTAAAAAAATTAACAGTAAAAATAATAGGTTTTTTAAATGCCTGTTTAAATTTATACAAGATACTTCGATATGCCCAGGATTAATGCCAATGCTTCTTTTACCCTATAAAAATTGGTGTTTGCATCAATTAAATAAACCAAAACAATGTGCTTGCCATTTTTTAGGTGATAAAAGAAGCATAGAAAATAGAGTGAATAAATTTTAAACAGGCTCTAACAGGGTTTGCATTGATCATTAAACCGGATCAAAGGTTATTAAATTTCCCGAAAACGCCCAGCGGTAATTTGCTGCCGGCCGTTGCTTGCAAGTATAACTCACCGGTTTCTAAGTTTTTTGCTTCCGGAAAAGCACCTCGGATCAGGTTTTCCACAATTACCGAAGAAAACCCAAGCGAATAAGTGTTCAGGATCAGGAAATGTTCTTTCTCGTCCAGCAATTGCACCACGTCTTGCATCATTTCCAGGATATTGTCTTCCAGTTTCCATTTTTCGCCGTTCGGGCCGTGGCCAAAAGCAGGAGGGTCTAGGATGATGCCGTTGTATTTATTGCCTCTTTTCAGTTCCCGTTTTACAAATTTCAGCGCATCTTCCACTACCCAGCGGATGTTGCCCAAGCCTGATAATTGCTGGTTTTCATTTGCCCAGCTAACGACTTGCTTAATAGAATCAACATGCGTAACTTCTGCCCCCGCCGCCCTGGCTACCAGCGAAGCAGCACCGGTATAAGCAAACAGGTTTAAAAATTTAGGCTGCGGTGTTTTCAGTTTTTTGATTTGGGTAGAGATATAATCCCAATTTACCGCCTGTTCCGGGAAAACGCCAACATGTTTAAAAGAAGTTAAACCTAAACGTAAACGGATATTTACATTCTGGTTTTGATATTCAACAGGCCAGCGGTCGGGCATTGCCGGGTTCTTTTTCAGCCATTCGCCCGAAGTTGCAGAGCGGCCCTTAAAACGGATGTGATGCTGTTTTTGCCACTCATTTTCTGGTAAAGCTTTGCTCCAAACAGCTTGCGGCTCCGGCCGGACCAGGATTAAATTTCCAAAGCGTTCTAATTTTTCAAAATTACCGCAATCGATCAGTTCGTAATCTTTCCAAAATTGGGGCGTGAGGAGTTGGATCATTTTATTTTAGCTGTCAGGTATCAGCCTTCGGGTATCAGCATCTTTCTATCGTCAATATACATCGGCTGATAGCTCAAAGCTAATGGCTGATAGCTATTTCACAATTTCTCTTTTGCGGCTTCCATAAACTTGCTGGCAAATACAAAACTGTTTAGTTCTGCATTATCGGTGTGGGCAATTTCTTTGTTGGAGCCTTGCCACCATTTTTCACCATTGTGCAGAAAAAGAATATTATCGCCAATGCCCATAACGGAGTTCATATCATGCGTAACCACAACGGTGGTGATGTTATTTTCATCGGTAATGTCTTTGATCAGTTCATCAATAACGATAGAAGTTTTTGGGTCGAGGCCGGAGTTGGGTTCATCACAAAACAAATACTTGGGCTGCATGGTGATGGCGCGTGCAATACCAACACGCTTTTTCATCCCACCGGAAAGCTCTGACGGGAATAATTTGTTGGTCCCTTTCAGGTTTACTCTTTCTAAGCAATAATTTGCACGGTCAACTTTTTCTGATTTGGACATCTCCGTAAACAGGTTCAGCGGAAAAATAATATTCTCTTCCACGGTCATCGAATCAAACAAAGCCGAGTTTTGGAACAACATGCCGATTTCTTTGCGGATTGGGATGCGTTGTTCAAAATCCATCTTGGTGAAATTTTCATTACTGTACAGCACTTCACCTTTTTCGGGTTCATGCAGTCCCACAATACATTTCAGCAAAGTTGTTTTCCCGGAACCTGAACCACCAATAATCAAGTTGGCCATCCCCTGATTAAACATGGCCGAAATACCTTTGAGTACATGGTTATCGCCAAAAGTTTTATTAATATCTTTAATCTCGATCATAACATCAACTGTGCTATCAGGTAATCAGAACACAAAATAATTATACAGCTCATTACCACGCCGCGGGTACTGGCCTGGCCCACTTCCAGCGCGCCGCCAGAAGTATAATAACCCTGATAAGCCGAAACGCTGGTGATGATAAAGGCAAAAACCAATGCTTTTATCAAGGCAATACGTGCAAAAAGCGGATTAAAATCTGTTGTTAAACCAATTACATAATCGTTGGGGGAAACGGCACCGGAAGCACTGCCGGCAATATAACCTCCAAACAACGATAGGCAAACGGAGATGATCACGAGTAGCGGAAACATGGTAACGCCGCCAATGATCTTGGGCAAAATCAAATATCCCGGAGCATTTACGCCCATAATTTCCAATGCGTCAATTTGCTCGGTTACGCGCATAGTGCCAATTTGTGAGGCAATGCTGGAACCAACCCGGCCGGCCAAAACCAAGGAAGTAATCGTTGGGCTGAACTCTAATATAGCCGAATCCCGCGTGATGCCGCCAATAATAGAACGTGGGATCAGGTTGCTGACCAACTGAAAAGCAGTTTGTACGGTAGAAACCGCACCGATAAAAACCGAAATTATACAAACAATCCCTAAAGAACCGATGCCGATAGAAACCATTTCGCGCATAATCTCGCTCCAGTAAACCTTGAAGTTTTCCGGCTTTTTGAAACTGGCCTGCAGCAATAAAATATATCGGCCTAAGTGTGTAAAGATCATTTTAAAAATTTTTTAAAAATACAATTTTTCAATTTAAGACCTGATGCTGATTTTGGCTAATTTTAGCCATGCAAAATGCACTGATTACGGGGGCCACCAAAGGTATTGGGCTGGCCATTGCCAAAGCACTGGCCAAAGAAGGGGTCAACCTGGCTATTTGTGCCAGGAACCATACTGATTTATTAGTGGTAAAAGAAGCATTGCTGCAAAGCAACCCGGCTATAAAAGTTTTTGCCCGCGCAACTGATTGCAGCTTGCGGAAGGAAGTGCTCGCTTTTGCTGCCGAAGCAGAACGGGAACTGGTATCTATCCAAATCATTATTAACAATGCCGGTTCATTTTTGCCGGGAAGTATGTTGGAGGAAGCAGAAAATTCCCTGCAAAAACAGCTTGATCTGAACCTGATGGCAGGTTATGAACTGTACCGTTACTTCGGCAAAAAACTAATGGCAGCACGTTCCGGCCACATCTTTAATATTTGTTCCGTTGCCTCCAAACAGGTTGTTGTAAATGCCGGCAGTTATTCTGTAACAAAGTTTGCGCAGCTTGGTCTTAATCATGTTATGCGAGAAGAAATGAAAGCTTATCAGGTAAAAGTAACTGCCATATTGCCCGGATCAACGTTGACGGATTCCTGGGACGGAACAACCATTCCGCCCGAAAAATTCGTGATGCCGGAAGATGTGGCTTCGGCCGTAACTACGTGTTTAAAAATGAGTGCCGGGGCCAATGTTGATGAGCTGACTATTCAAACCACAACAGGGGAAATCTAAAAATTTATAATCTAAAAAGAGTATGGAAAAGAAATTGTACCGGGACGAAAACCGAAAAGTGATAGCTGGCGTTTGTGCCGGCTTGTCAGATTATTTTAGCATTGATGTTACCATCGTGCGCCTGATTTTTGTATTGACGCTGATCTATCACGGTGGCGGCACGCTGGCCTATATCGTTTTGTGGATTATAATGCCAAGAAGAAATGGTGTTCTGAACGATCCGGCAGTTGATTATACCGTTCATGAAGGAAACCAGCCGTACCAGGGTTTTAACCCAAATGCTTTTGATACAAAGTTCAGGATCAACAACAATAAAAATGTAGCCCAGATTGGCGGATTGGTGCTGATTGTGTTAGGTGTTATTTTCCTGCTGGATCAACTCGATTTCATCCCCGACTGGTTTAGTTTCGAGCAGTTTTGGCCGGTTATTTTGGTGATTATTGGTCTGGGTTTGATCTTCCGGTCCAATACAAAAACAGCAAGACAAAAGGCTATGCCGAAAGAAGACTGGTCTGGCATCAACCCAAATGACAACCCAAAAGATATTTAAACCATGAAACGCGACAGATTATTTACCGGTTTGTTTTTGCTGGGCATTGGCATACTGTTTTTACTGGATAATTTTAACGTCATCAATTTCCATTGGCAAAATATCGTCGGCCTGTGGCCATTGTTCCTGATTTTTTGGGGAGTGAACCTGGTTTTCTCTCACCAAACATCACAAATTGCTACTACTGTTAAAGTGCTTGTTTTTGCGGTGCTGTTTGCCCTGGTGGTTTACCGCGGTGCTTTGCCGCCTGACAACCGTTTTTTTGGCCGTCATTTCAACAACAATACTTTTTTTGACAATGATAACAACAACGATGACGACAACAGTAAAGGTGTTTTTAAATTGGAAGGAAGCAGCACCTATAAAGAACCTTTTACACCGCAGGTAAAAGTGGCCGACTTAAATATCCGCGGCGGCGGCGCAACTTATACTTTGCGCGATACGACTACCGAACTTTTCAGCGCGGCCACACATGAACTGTCAGGCAAGTTTGTGTTCAACACCACGGCTACGGATTCTGGCAAAACCATTAATTTTAACACCAACAATTCCAGGCATAGCCTTAATTGGGACAGCGATAAAGGCAATCAGGCCACAATCAAACTCAACCCCAACCCGGAGTGGAACATCGATATAGCGGCTGGTGCCAGCAAAATGGATATGGACCTGACGAAATTCAAGATCAGGAAACTGCATGTAAAAGGCGGTGCTACTTCTATGGACGTAAAATTGGGGCAACCGGTTTCGGGCAATACAATGGTTGATATTTCTACCGGCGTTTCCGAAGTGAACATCAGCGTTCCGGCCGGTGCAGCCTGCCATATCGAAAGTAAAACCGGCCTGTCCTCCAAAACTTTTGACGGCTTTCAATCCATCGGAAACAACCAATATGAAACACTCGGTTTTGCAGCTTCGACCAAAAAGATTTACCTCAATTTAAAAGGCGGAATTTCTGATTTCAGCGTAAAACGATACTGATTTTTATGCCCTAAAAGAAGCATCAACACCAGCATTAAAAAGGCCGGTACTTTTGGAAGTATCGGCCTTTTTCGGTTTTATCTAACAGTATGATGGAAAATAATTTTTTAGTTCCGTTACTAATTTTTTAGTTTTATATTTGATTTTTGTGAATATAAACTAAAAAATACCAATGAAATCTGCCCTCAACCTTTTCCTAATTTGCCTGCTGTTTAACAAACTATCCTTTGCCCAAACACCGGAACCTGCCCAAGCACAGGCAACTTATCATTTTATTTACGTTAGGGATACAACAGACCGCAAACATCCTTATACAGAAAACCTGCTTTTGTTATTAGGCCGAAATGCAAGCGCCTGCACCAGTATTGATGCCCGGACACAACAGGAAACGTTTGTAAAGCAGATACAAGACCAGGTTAAAAATGCCGCTGACCCTAATCATCTCAACCTAACCATCAGTGCACAGCGGCCGGTTTCGGATGAGTATTTTCAGTTTTTCACAACACATAAACTGTTCAGCAAGAAAAAGTTGTTAAACGATTTTCTGATAGAAGAACCTATACCGGTCATCAACTGGAAGATCAGCAGCGATACGCTTACGATCAGCGGTTTGCACTGCCAGAAAGCGGCCGCACATTTTAAAGGCCGTGATTACGAAGTTTGGTTTTGTGCCGATTTGCCTTTTCGAAGCGGGCCATGGAAGCTGCAAGGTTTGCCGGGACTGATTGTGCAAGCAGCGGACAAGAACAGGGAAATTGTTTTTGAATTTGCAGGTATTGAGCAGGTTAGCGATCAGCAACTAATGGTAAAATTGCCTGAAGAAGTCATCCGCACAACAGAAAAGGAGTTTGAGCGCTTGCAGGAAGTGCGGAAAACCAATCCGGCAGCTTTTTCTAAAATAGCAGGCAAAAGTCCCAAATCTGCTTTGGATGATATTGATGTTTCCCGGATCAGTTCTATGAATGTAACTGCTTCTACAGAAAGTTTTAGTAAGAAAATCAATAATCCGATTGAGTTGCCTGAAAAATAAAAAGCACCAATTTCTATTTAAAAATCTTTTTTATGAAAAAACACATACTTCTTTTAGCACCTGTTTTATTGATCGTTCAATTCGTTCAAGCGCAAAAACCTGATGCAGCGTTGGCAATTGTTTATTACGCTTTTTCGCATCTCCGCGATACCACCAATAAAACAAATATCTATACTGAAAACATGGAACTCCTGCTGGGCAAAAACGCCAGTGTTTACCGAAGTGCCGATTCACGTTTACATACTGAGCGATTGAAAAACCTGATCGCCGAACGGGTTAAAACCGGGACAACAAGTATGATGAATATGGCTGGAGTAGGCGGGCCTCGTGGTTCCAGCACTGAATTTTTTCAGTTTCAAGCTGAGAAAAAAATGAGCAGGCAAGAGAAATTGATTAATCTTTATTTGTTGGAGGAAGTCCTGCCTATTATCAATTGGAAAATTACTTCAGATACAACCAGCTTTGGAACTTTACATTGCCAGAAAGCAACAACTGCTTTTAAAGGAAGGAATTATGAAGCCTGGTTTTGCCCGGCTTTGCCTTTTCACAGCGGGCCGTGGAAATTAAATGGTTTACCTGGATTGATTGTGGAAGCCAATGACAACAAAAAAGAAGTAGTTTTTAAGTTTGCAGGATTGGAAGATGCCAGTAAAATAATTGAGGCAACTCCGGTACCCATTTTACCACAACAAAATAATACTTCTGGAAAAGGAATCCAAATTTTGGGATTGGAGGAAAATGTTTCTTCCAAAACAATTTCTCTGCCACCAAATGGTATCAAAGCAACCGAAAAAGAAATTACCTAGCTTAAAGAAACCATGCGTAAAGACCCGGCAGCATTTGTACAGGCTACTATGGCTGCTTCGGGTTCAAATTTGAAATTTATAAGTACAATGTCTGCTCCAACAAAAACTGTTATTAAAAATCCAATTAACAACCCGATAGAATTATCTGAAAAGCCATGAACAGTTTTGCCAAACTGTTTTTACCGGTCATTTTATTTCTGTTTGGATGGAATGCTGGTTTTGCACAAAACATCCGTGGCACAGTTACCGATAGTGTTGGCAAAGCAGTTGTTTATGCAAATATCAGCCTTAAAAACAGCAGCAACCTAATTATTGCTTACCAGGGAAGCAATGAAAAAGGCCAGTTTTTATTGCATGTGCCGGAAGGGATTGATCAAAAGCATTTGTTTGTTGAAGCAAGCTGCATCGGTTTTAAAACGCAAAGCAAACCTTTTATTGCTTTGACTTCGGTTTGTAATTTTAAACTATCTGCTGCCAGCAATCAACTAAATACGGTTACTGTTAGAGATAATCGACCCAAATTAAAAACCAGCGGCGATACTTTAAGCTATAAAGTATCTGACTTCAGCAATCCGCAGGATCGGGTAATTGGAGATGTAATCAAGAAACTGCCAGGTATTGATGTAGATGATAAAGGCAAGATCAAATACAACGGCAAACCTATTTCTAACTTGTATATCGGCGGCGATAATTTGCTGGATGATAAATACAATATTGCAACACGTTCTATTCCGCATGGTGTGGTAGATCAGGTGCAGGTGATGGAAAATCATCAGCCCATTAAAATGTTAAAAAATAAAGTGGTGAGTGAGGATGTGGCGCTAAACCTCACTTTTAAAAAAGATGCAAAACTGTGTTTGGTCGGGCAGGAAACGGTGGGGGCAGGTTTGCCGGATAAATATTATGCCGATATGAACGCGATGCTGTTTAAAGATCAGTATAAAGCGATCAATTACTTCAAAGCAAATAATTACAGTTTGGATTTGCAGCAGGACTTGGTTTCGCATAATTTATCGGATTATTTAAAACGGTTGGACAACGATAAATCAAATTCAATTTTGACTTTAGGTACGGCCGGCGATCCTGATTTGCCGCGTAACCGATATTTGTTTAACCAGTCGGCCTTGCTCAACCTGAACAATTTAATCCACCTGAAAAAAGACGTTCAGTTGAAAGTGAACTTGTATGAACTGCATGATATGCAACGCCAATATTACCAGAAACGAACGGAAGTTTACCTTCGGGAAAATACCGTGCGGTACAGCGAAAGTCAGCAAAATAAACTGCGGCCCGATTTGCTGTACAGCCAGTTCACCCTCAACTTAAACAAAGAAAAGTATTACCTGAACAATGCGCTTATCTTGGATTACAAACATCAGTCTTCTTATTCAGATTTGATTGCCAACGCCAGTCCTGTAAACCAGGTTTTGAAAGATAATACTTTAGATTTTTCCAATGAATTCAGCCTGATCCAAACGTTAAAGTTCAATCATATTTTTGAAATCTATTCCTACGTTAACCGCTTTACAGAACCCGAAACGCGAACAATTGAACCGAACTTTAACAATGCTGTTTTTAATGCAGGAAAATCCTATTCGCAATTGCTGCAAACGGTAAACGTGCCTTCGTGGTTTATCAACAATTATCTGTCGTATAAAATTCCGGGCGAAAAAATAACACAGAGTTATAAAGCCGGTTTCAGTTTGCAATTGCAGCAGTTGCAATCGGCTTTAAACGTGGTGCAAAGCGACCAAAACGTTAATGCTTTTGCTGATAGTTCTTCCAACCAAACGCATTGGTTGCGCAAGCGGTTTTATGCAGAAACAGGTTTTGATTTCCCCGGAGATAAATTAAAAGCAAGCATCAACCTGCCAGTTAACTTGCAGCAGCTAAATTATTCGGATAGTTTGTACCAACTCGATCAAACTTTAACGCGGTTGTTTTTCAATCCCAAGATCAGCATTACTTATAAAATTGCAATAGAGAAAACAATCAATTTAAATTACAATCTGCGTAATGATTTTGGCAATATTCAGGATGTTTACCGCGGTTATATTTTAACCAATTACCGTTCGTTGTACGCCAATAATGCAACTTTAACCGAACGGCAGAACAATACTTTTGCCTTAAATTATAGTCAGCGTAAAGCGATTGCAATGTTCTTTTTTTCGATCAATACTTCTTATAACCACATCACCAGCAATAATATTGCATCAAGTTTGGTAACCAGCAGTTTCCAGCAACGCATACTTTTACCTTATAAAAACAGTATTGACTCTTGGACGCTCAGTACCAACAGCAGCAAATATCTTTTTGCTTTGCACACAACTTTAGGCGGCGGTTTTTTGCTGCAATCCAACCGTTCCAATCAAATCCAAAACAAAATATTATTACCTTATAATACCATTTTAACTAATTTTACCGCCAGTGCCGAAACCAAGTTTAGCAACCAACTAAATGCAAGTTATAAGATCAATTATAATTGGACAAAAAGTTCTTCTTCCGCAGCAATTTCAAATACAATTGTAAAACAAGCGGTGCAGGAAACAGCCGTTACTTATTCGCCCTTTAATAGTTTGCTGCTTAATTTTTCAGGCAATTATTATTTAACAATTCAAAACCAGAACAACCATTTAAAATATTTTTTTGCAGATGCCTTTGTTAGATACAAGTTGAATAAAATACATACTGACTTGGAACTGAATTTGAACAACTTGTTAAATATCAAACAATACAGCGCCGTTTACTTATCTGCCAATACTTACACGTTCAGTTCTTACCAGCTTCCGGGAAGAATGATGCTGATTAAAGCAACTTTTACTATTTAATTTCAAGCTAAGCCCATGCTGTTTTTATCGGCATAAAGCAATAAAGCCAGTTTTGCAATTTCCATTTTTTTAAAACTTCAAATTTTTTTAAAAAAAGAGAAATATCAAACAAAATCCTAAATTTGTGTAATTTATTACATAGTAAGTTACGGAATGAATTTTTTTGATACAGTTGGTAAAAAAGCAATAGGAAGCAGGCTACGGATGCTTACCGAAAGAATGACCGAAGACGCGGCCAAAATTTACAACCTTTATAATATTGATATGCAACCCAAATGGTTTCCTGTTTTCTATGTTTTAGCTCAGGGTGAAGAAAAAACCATCACGGCTATTGCAAAAGAAATTGGGCATTCTCATCCTTCGGTAAGCAAAATCATCAGCGAAATGGTGAAAACCGGTTTCGTTTTAGAGAAAAAAGATAAGGCGGATGGCAGAAGAAATATGGTCAGCCTTTCCGAAAAAGGCCAGGAAATCAATACAAAAATTCAGGATCAATACGCAGACGTAAGTAATGCTATTGAAGCTATTTCGGCACAGGCCACTCATGATTTATGGAAAGCAATAGCAGAATGGGAATATCTTTTATCGCAAAAATCATTATTGGGTAGAGTTATAGAACAACAAAAGCAACGGGAAAGCAGTAAGGTAAAAATTGTGGATTATCAGCCTCGATACAAAAAGGATTTTAAAGCTTTGAATGAGGAATGGATTACTAAATATTTTAATATGGAGGAGGCCGACTACAAATCGCTGGACGATCCCGAAGGATATATTCTTAAAAACGGAGGGTCTATTCTGGTTGCCTTGTATGAAGATAAACCAATGGGTGTTTGCGCGCTTGTAAAATCGGATGATCCGGAATACGGCTTTGAATTGGCTAAAATGGCCGTTTCTCCTTTGGCGCAAGGAAAAAATATTGGCTGGTTATTGGGACAGGCAATTATTGAAAAAGCAAAACTTGCAGGTGCTGCTAAAATCTATTTGGGAAGTAATACTATTTTAAAACCAGCCCTTAATTTGTATCACAAACTGGGTTTTAAAAAGATTACAGGTCTGGAATCACCATATGAACGCTGCAATATTCAGATGGAGTTGTTATTGAAGTAGCTCAAATTAGCAAAGCTGTAGTTTAAATATAATAGTCCTGATACTGTTTTTATCGGCATAAAAACAGTATCGCACTGCAAAAAGCTTAGTTTTGAGCTGATGTCCACCTTAAATCCCAAACACCGTTTTATCCTTCCGCTAATCGTTTTCTCTCAGTTTGCCTGTACTTCACTTTGGTTTGCGGCCAATGCAGTGATGCTGGATTTAGTTCGGGAATTAGGGATTTTACCTTCTATCATTGGTTTTTTAACGTCCTCAGTGCAGTTAGGCTTTATTACCGGCACGCTTCTTTTTGCTTTATTTGCCATCACCGACCGTTTTTCTCCTTCCAAAGTATTTTTCATCAATGCGATGCTGGCGGCAGCTTTTAATTTCAGCATTACTTTTGGCCATACGGATTTGACGATACTTCTTTTACTGCGCTTTTTTACAGGTTTTTTTCTGGCCGGAATTTATCCTGTCGGGATGAAAATTGCTGCCGATCATTTTGAAAACGGTTTAGGCAAAGCCTTGGGATTTTTGGTTGGCGCATTGGTTTTAGGAACGGCATTTCCGCATTTATTAAAAACTTTCGGTGCGATATTGCCTTGGAAATCTTTACTTACCATTACTTCTGTTTGTGCTTTAGCAGGCGGATTATTGGTGCTGCTTTTTGTGCCCGATGGGCCATTTAGAAAGATCAACGCAAAAGTTCATTTCAAAGGCATTTTCAGTGTTTTCAAGAAAAAAGATTTTCGGTCTGTCGCTTTCGGATATTTCGGCCACATGTGGGAAGTTTATACACTTTGGGCGTTTCTGCCCTTAATCCTTCAAACTTACCTGCACTTGCATCCTGCAGAAACCTTTAATATTTCCATGTTTTCATTCCTGATTATTGCTTCCGGCTGCTTGTCCTGCATTACAGGCGGTTACATTTCGCAGCGTATTGGCAGTAAAAAAGTAGCTTTTGGCGCATTGCTGCTGTCGGGTTTATGCTGCCTGTTATCGCCCTTGTTTTTTCAATTTGGGCCGATGCTGTTTTTATCGGTACTTTTCTTTTGGAACATGAATGTTTCGGCTGATTCTCCGCAATTTTCCACCATGACCGCTTTGCATGCGCCATCGGAACTAAAAGGAAGCGCGCTGACAATTGTGAATTGTATCGGGTTTTCAATCACCATTATCAGCATCCAATTAACAAATGCTTTGCTATTGAAATTCAACCCGGTTTATGTATTTCCGATGCTTGCTGTTGGTCCGGTTTTAGGGTTGATTGCTTTAAGATCAAACAATAATTGATGCTTGTTTTACCTACCATTTTTTAAAGATCACAAATACGGCAAGCACAATCAGCCCAAAACCAGCCAAATGGTTCCAGCCTAATTTCTCTGTTTTGAAAAATAGCAATGTAAAAATCATGAAAACGGTTAAAGTAATGGCTTCTTGGATGGTTTTAAGCTGAACCAAACTAAAAGGGCCGCCGTTTTTGTCATATCCGCCTTCATTGGCAGGAACCTGGAACAGATATTCAAAAAAAGCCATGCCCCAGCTAATCAGGATAATGGTAAAAAGCCCCAGGTTTTTGCCCCAGGAAAAATCCTTGAACTTGAGGTGGCCGTACCAGGCAAACGTCATGAAAGTATTGGAAATTGTTAAGAAAATAATGGTTTTTAATCCGCGCATCTTGATGATGTAATGAGTTTGTTATAACAGCAAATCCGTGTTTTGTAAATGTAATGTAGAATCACAAGGAATAAAAACATTGACTTGTTTACAAAGTTAGCATCAGAAGTACAATTTATGATGAACTTGAACTTTCAACTCAAATTTCTTAGTATAGTTTCGATGCTTCTTTTATCGGTACTTTTTTCGTGCAACAGCATCGGGCCGGCTGGTTTATTCAAGAAAATGTCTCCGCATGAAACGTATGGCAATCGGTTAAAAACTGCGGGATTGCAGCAGACTGCCATGGGCAGCGCCTGGTTGCAAACTGCCGATCAAAGTTTGGGAAAAGCATTGCATATTAGCATTCCATACAAAGAAACTGGTTATTTTGCTGCCGAGCGTATCCAAGCCGCTGTTTTTCAGTTTGAAGTAAAAAGAGGGGAGAAACTGCTCATCAGCCTCAGCAAAAACCCGGCGCAAAACTTTACTGTTTTTATAGATATATGGCAGCAAAAGGAACAGCAAAACTATTTGCTGGCTTCCGCAGATACCAGCGGAAAACCTTTAATTGTGGAAGTGAAACAAGCCGGAACATACCTACTTCGTTTACAGCCCGAATTATTGCGCAGCGGCGAATACACGTTAACGATACAGTCCGGCCCGTCGCTTGCTTTTCCGGTCGCTGCTTCCGGCAAACCGGATATCGGCAGTTTTTATGGCGCAGATCGTGATGCCGGGATCCGCAAGCACGAAGGCATTGATATTTTCGCCAAAAAAGGAACACCGGCTTTGGCCGCCGCCAATGGAACGGCACAACCAGGCGAAAATAAATTGGGCGGAAAAGTAGTTTTCCTCCATCCGGATGATGCCGATTACACTTTGTATTACGCACATTTGGATTCGCAGTTGGTGCACAATGGCCAGCATGTAATGATCGGCGACACGGTTGGTTTGGTTGGCAATACCGGCAATGCCCGCAGCACACCTTCTCATTTGCATTTTGGCATTTACACCAGCGAAGGTGCTGTAAACCCGCTGACATTTGTTGCCCCGATCAAGAAAAAGCCTGAACCAGTTACTGCTTCTTTAAAAAACCTAAATGCAACTATGCGAACGGATAACCGCAGTAAATTAGTTGATGCGCCTACTGAAAAAGCACCGGTAAAAGAAGCATTGCCAGAAGGGACAGCTTTGCATGTGGATGCGGCTACCGGCAATTATTACAAAGTAACGCTGCCCAACGGAAAAGCAGGTTATGTAAGCAGTAAAGTTGTAAATGCAGTAGTTGTGCCGTTGAGGAAAATAACGTTAAAAACTCAGCAGCCGTTATACAATCAGCCGGATACTTCATCACCCCAAAAAATGATCATAGCAGCCGGAAAACCGGTAAATGTGCTGGCCGGTTTTGGAGGTTTTTATTTGGTGGAAGAGGGAAATGAAACGGGCTGGCTTAGGAAATAAGGTTTTGGACAGTCAATAAAAAAAGAAGCATTTGAAATCAGTCTTTCCACAAGCTCAGGATTGATTTCAAATGCTTCTTTTATCACCTAAAAACGTTCAAAGGCAGAGAAAAAGAAGCTGCCTTCGATTTGGGCATTTTCGTCAGAATCAGAACCATGAACAGCATTTTTTTCGATGGATTCTGCAAATTCCTTACGGATCGTCCCTTCTTCTGCCTGTGCCGGATTGGTTGCACCGATCAGTTTACGGAAGGAAGCAACGGCATCGTCTTTTTCTAAAATGGCCGCTACGATCGGGCCGGACGACATAAAACCAACCAAATCTTTATAAAAAGAACGTTCTGCATGAACCGCATAAAACTTGCCGGCCAGGTCAGGGGATAAAGAAGTGTATTTTAAGGCTACGATTTTGAAGCCGGACTGCGTGATTTTATTTAAGATAGCCCCGATGTGCTGGCTGGCAACCGCATCCGGCTTAATCATTGTAAAAGTTTTGTTGGTTTCCATTTTTGTTTTATCGATTTAGGGCAAAAGTAGTTTTTTCGGCAGGAAACCAAAAACCAAGTTTCAATAAAAGGACTTGTAATTCAATTATTTATTTAACTTTGCATTCCGTTTTAAAATAGTACATGCTGAACCTTGCTGAGCTGAAGGAATTACTGGCCAAACCCAAAAATATTGTCATCACCACGCACCATAAACCAGATGGTGATGCGCTGGGTTCTTCCTTAGGTTTGTACCATTACCTGTGCCGGAAAGAACATCGCGTTCAGGTAATTACACCAACCGATTATCCTGATTTTTTAAATTGGATGCCCGGAAACGCAGATGTTATTATCTATACAGAAAAAAAAGAATTGTCAGCCGAATTGGTCAAACAAGCAGACCTGATTTTTTGCCTGGATTTCAATTCGCTTTCCCGCATCAATGATTTAGGTGAAGAAGTAAAGAGTTCATCAGCCCAAAAAATCATGATCGACCATCACCTCGACCCGGAAAACTTTGATGATTTCCGCTACTGGGACACCACAGCCAGTTCTGCTTCGCAATTGGTTTATGAATTTATTGCCGAACTTTTAGGTGATAAAAACAGTATCGATGCGGAAATTGCCACTTGTTTATATACCGGCATCATGACGGACACTGGTTCTTTCCGTTTTCCAGGCACTACTTCCAATGTACACCGCATCACTGCCGACCTGATTGACCAGGGTGCAGACAATGCGGCCATCCATCAATTGGTTTATAACCATGCCAGCGAAAACCGATTGCGTTTTCTGGGTTATTGCCTTAGCAACAAACTGGAAATCCTGCATGAATATAACACTGCTTTAATTACGGTCAGTGCCGAAGAACTGAAACGGTTTAACATCAATACAGGTGATTCTGAAGGGATTGTCAATTATGCGTTATCTGTTGATGGCATACGTTTGGCAGCTTTTATTATCGAACGTACAGACAAAGTGAAGCTTTCGTTACGCTCGACCGGAACTTTCCCGGCCAACGAGATATGCAAAAATTACTTTCATGGCGGCGGCCACCGTAATGCGGCAGGCGGCCAATCAGAAAATACACTGGAGCAGGTTGTCCATCAATTTAAAACACTTTTACCTGAATACAAAAATCTTTTAACACAATAACAATGAAGAAAAATTTGATTTTTTTGACAGTCGCAGCCTTGGCTTTTGCCAGTTGTAACGGTGGCTTTACAAAAAGCGATAGCGGTACGATGTACAAAATTATTAAAGATGTGCCCGGTGAAACCATCAAAACAGGCGACTTTATAAGCGTGAACGTGGTTGCTAAAACAGATAGTGGTAAGGAGCTTGTCAATACTTATGATGTTGGCCGTGCATCGCAATTGCTGGTTGCCAAACCGATGTACAAAGGCGACTTGTATGCTGCATTGATGAAGTTGAGTGAAGGCGATAGTGCCATCATTAAAATTGATGCGGATACGATGATGAAGGAAAGTAAACAGCCGATGAAACCTCCGGGTTTTTCCGGAAAATACTTTAACTATACCATCAAAATTGAAAAAGTTTTGGCCAAAGGAAAGCTGGACGATAAAGCTTTCCAAGAAAAAATCGGCCAGTATTTTAAAGCAGAAGGTGATAAAGCCAGAGCAGCAGAACCGATCAAGATCAAAAGATATATCGCTGATAAAAATTTGAAACCGATCCAAACGCCTTCCGGTTTGAATTATGTGATTACCCAAGCTGGCAGTGGTGATAAACTGGCTGTTGGCGATACCGCTGTAATTGATTATACCGGCAGATTGCTAAACAGCAAAGAAACTATTTTTGATACCAGTATCAAGGCTGTTGCAGAAAAAGCCGGTAAGCCATTTTTTGACAAACCACAGTTGCAAATGCACAAGTTTGAGCCCATCCGAGTTCCGGTTGGTCAAAAAGCGATTATCCCAGGCTGGGATGAAGGTTTGTTACTGTTAAATAAAGGCGAAAAAGCAATCTTCATTATCCCTTCCTCATTGGCTTATGGCGAACAAGGCAATGGCCCGATTGCACCTTTTTCTACGCTGGTTTTCGATGTAGAACTGAAAAACATCATCCACCCGGACCCTAACGCGCCAAAACCACCGGTTCCGCCAATGCAAATGCCGCAACAGGCACCTGCAAACCCGGCAGTAAGATAATTAAATAGACCTCAACAGCCTCCGCCAACAACGGAGGCTTTTTTAAACAACATGAAATTACGTCATCTTATTTCCAGTTTGCTGCTTTTTAGCTTTTGCGGATTGGCACAAGCACAAAACGCTGTAAAAACTACGGCAAAAGGGGCACGCTATCAAATTCTGGATGCGCATCCAGGCGACCGCATCAAACTAAACGATGTCATCACTTTTAACCTCGCCATTAAAACCGAGCGCGACTCTGTATTGATGAGCAGCTATATGCGCGGGAAACCGTTCACTGCCCAAGTACAGCCTTCGCAAACGGTTGATGATTTGATGGATATTTTCCCTCAGCTTACCTTAAAAGACAGTGTGCGGATTATGATCCCTGTCGATTCGCTTTTTAAAAACCGCCAGGAACAACGTCCTCCTTTTATGGCCAAAAATGCTTCAATTGTTTATTTGTTAAAGATTGAAAGGATACAGTCATTGGAACAGGCTATTGCTGAAAAGAAAGCAGCGGAAGCAAAGATGGGTGAAGCTAATGAAAAACTGAAAGCAGCCGAACTTGTGCGTATTTCCAAGTATGTGGCCAACCTGCAACCGGCTGTAAAAACGACGGCTTCCGGCCTGCACTATCAAATCCTGACGCCATCTGCAAAACCAAAACCACTGCCCGGCGATACCTTGCTGGTCAATTATATCGGCAAAACATTGGACGGAAAAGTTTTTGATACCAACTCTAAAGAAGAAGCGCAAAAAGCCGGCGTTTTCCAGGAAGGCAGGCCTTATGAACCTTTTCAATTTGTGGTGAAAGCAGGACAGGTAATCCCCGGTTGGGACGAAGGTTTTTTGTTGCTGAACCAGGGTTCGAAAGCAAGGCTGATCATTCCGTCAAAATTAGCTTACGGGCCAAACCAGTCAGGCCCGGATATTGCGCCGTACAGTCCGCTGGTTTTTGAGGTAGAATTGCTCAGCATCAAAGCCGGAAAACATCCGGTGGTCACCAAAAAAACACCGGTAAAAAAAGCATCGGGCAAAAAACCGATAAAAAAGCAGGTCCCTGCAAAGAAAACGTAAGCAAAATGTGCCTTCTGTAACCAACAGGAGGCATTTTTATTTAGTTTTG
>JAABUS010002220.1_pt1 | contig 37749 bp, 11 predicted proteins | sample 5560161 | NCBI WGS metagenome assembly JAABUS01 (sample SAMN10711885, study PRJNA513376) | rock metagenome | isolation source: Antarctica rocks | place: Antarctica: Victoria Land, Trio Nunatak nord | collected 2016-01-04
TTTATTATCTACCGCGCGGTTATATATATTTTTTAGATTTATATTAATATTTTCTTAAAATTATATATATTTATTTATTTTATAAACTCCGTTTTATCCCTAATTAATTCCGAGTAAAGTAATAATATATATTTTATACTCTACTTCTTTTATCTATATTAATAATTAATTTTATAGATTATAAATAAATTATTTATAATTAAACTAATAAATATAAATTTAATAAAAATAATAATTTTAATTTTAAGAAAAATTAAATATAAGAATAATAAATATAATTTAAAATAAATTTTATTAAAAAATAATAAAAGTTAGTTATTAAAGTTAGATAAATAATTTTTAAAGATTTTATTTTATATTATATAATAATATTAAATATAAAATAAAAGTTAGAAAAAGTAATAATTTATTATTTTAACTAGACTAATAATTTATTAATCGAATAATATTTTATAATACTTTATATATAATAAATAGAGATAATATAGTAGGAATTAAATAGTAATAGATTAAGAGTCCTAGGGAGACGAGATTTATTTAAAAATTAATATAATTCTCCTTTAGAATTAATTTATATTCTATTAAGAATAAGTTACCTCTCTTATTAAAAGGTATCGGATTTAGGTAAATATTACTTATATTATTAACGATAAACTTATACTATATTAGGATAAACTACTATAAGTTAGATTTATTTTAACTCCCGCTTTTAAAATTAAATAAAAATCTTTAACCTAAAAACTTTCTCTTTCCTATTCTTTTAATTACTAAATCCTAATAAAATATAAGTTAATTAATTTCTAATTTATTTTTATTTATAATATATTTATATTTAATTCCTAATTAATTTCGATTTATATAAATTATCTTATACTCTTTATTTTACTATGTATAATATAATATTTATTTAATTCCTAATTACTTTTCTTTTTTATTCCGTTAAAGATTAATTATTAATTAATTTTAAATAGATTTAACTTTAATAATTCTTAGAAATATCTTCCCTAAATTTATTTTTAATTAATTAGAAATTCATTATGGGACTCGATTAGATTAAATTATATTAAAAATATTTTAAGAATAAAGAGCGTAATGATAGTTAGGAGCCTTTCGAAGAAAACGCGGTAAATAATTCTAAATTTATTAAGAAAGACTATATTAATATTAATTAATTCATAATATATTAGGAAGGGAATATCGTTATCTAGTCTAATAAAAGATTTTATCGATTTAATATTATTAATAAAGACGAGGTTATTAAACTCTATAAGAAGAAGGTATATTTTATTCCTAATTTATTAATATAGTTCTAATTATTTTCGAATTTATTTAAAATAAATTTACGGCCCCGGCCACCCTAAAGATTTATATTAAATCTTATAGTAAGAAAGTTATAATTATTAATTTTAATAAACTAATATAGTAAAAGATTCGCGCCCTCGATAATAAGAATTAAATATTAATTAATACGTCCTATAATATTAATAGATCCTTAATAAATTAGAGTTTTATAGAACTTTTTAACAAGGTTATAGTATATATTTAATAGTAATAATTGATTAATTAGCTAGGTGTTCGTTATTAACGAACTAGAATAATAAATAACCTTCGGTACCAAGGAACTAATCTAGTATAATAAGATCGGTATAACTATATTAATTATTATTAAATAAATAAAGCTATCGCCCCGATAGTATAATTATATAGTAGGGTATAAAGAAGCGCTAGTAGAAAGGGAATTTTATTAAATCGAAATTATTATAATAGATAACTTCGTTTAAACCGAATAATTATTTATATTATATTAATAAACTGGCCGTAAACCTCCTTATACTCTCTAATAATATTAAGTATATATTATAATTACTTTATAAATATCTATTTATCGTCTTCGGGCCTATAACCCTTCTAACGAACTAGATATTATAAAGTAGCGTTTTTCGCCCTCTTAAATCGATATTATTATTTATATAATAACTTTTCTATCTCCTATTCGTCCTTATTATCGACGATAATTAATAACGGTACTATAACGTATCTTCCGTAGAGATCCACGTTAAATACTATCGCTAGTTCGAGGTAAACTACCGAGACTACGTTATAAATAATTATAGTAGGGGTAGCTTTAGGTAGTACGCTAACCTCCTAATCTTTTCGGTAATTTTAAACGGGTCTATAAATTATTACTTTATTTTCTTCGAGAGTATACTAATTATTTAATATCCGCGGTATAAGTATAAATATACTAAATCACCGATCTTAAAGAATATTAACTTATAGTAGACGTCGTATTATTTTTTTATATAGATTAAAGTAAAGGTAATAACGTCTTAAATATTAATATATTTAAGGCGGTAGACGGTAATAGGGAACGTGTCTCCTCGGAAAGTTTCCATAGTATCGTAACGTACTCCTAGGCTAGGGGATTTAATATCTTTAAAAATTTCCGTAAAAGTAGTTAAGACGTTAGTTACCTTAAGATTATTAAAGTTAAAATTATTAATTCGTAATAAATCTAGTAGTTTCTTAATTTTAAAGCCGTATAAGACCTCTATTAATACTAGGCGCGTATTATTATATTTAATAAAATTATTTAACGCCGCGCACAACTACAGTAGTACTATTAATTATTTATTATAATTAACTATAAGAAGGAAATAATATAATACGATCTCGATAACCTTATTTAACTTTTTAGATTAACCGTTAATTTAAAGGTAATAAGTAGTTAAATATAATATATCGACTTTAAATTTATTTATAATCTACTTCTATAGTTAACTAACGAACTAATAATCTCGATTAAAGATAATAACGGCTAGTAGACTCTAATTTAATAAGAGTAATCGAGTTAATAATAAATAGGCCTATTAAGGCCCGCTCTAGTCTATTTAACCCGTAATTAATATTACTACTTTATTAAATTTATATATAATAAATATAACGTAATCCTCCTCTATAGAAGCCTTTAGTAATATTAAAATAAAGTTAATAATTATTATATAAAACGGCCTAGTAGGTAAATAGATCGGCTATAGCGATCTATATAATTAATACTTTAGTATTTAATATAGCTAATAATAAAGGTAGTATCTAAGGTATTTATATAATTTCGTTAATATATTGAATATATAGACGTTATTTACGAGTTTCTCGTAGGTCCTAGCGTAGCTAGGGTACCCTATATTATTATATACTTTCTAGAATACTTTATATTCTAGAGCGGTCGGTAAATATAGGCGAAGTCTATACCTATATTCGATATCGTCGAAGTAGAGTAGATCGTTAATAAGTTTATATAGTAATTTAGTCGTATTCTTACCGAGTATAATATTCCTCGCTACTATAGTTATAATCTTAACCTAGCGTACTTCTATTTTATAACTACTATGTATACGGCCTTTAAAATCGTCGTTAACGGCGATAATATTAACTAGAAAAACTAATAGTATATTAAGAATTAACTCGTTTATTTCTAGGCGGTATAAATAATTAATAAAGCGTAATAGAGTATCTAGGACGATATTCGCTTTACTAGGTTTATACTTTAGTTTAATTCGAAATCTTTATAAATATTCGGATATATAAATTAATCTAAGATTTAACTTCTTAATAGAGGTAGTATTTATAAAAATCTACCGTACTATATTTATAGTAGAGGTATAGTCAGTATAAATAATTATAATATTACTAGTTACTTTAATAAAATATCGAATCTTCTTTATAACCTAGATAATACTAGTTATCTTTAGTTCGGTAGGCTAGTACTTTATTTTAATAAATATTAATTACCTTAATAAAAAGAGAATAGGCTATAGAGACTTCTACTTCGGTATTTCCGTAATATTATTATCTTTAACGTAGTATATATATATACCGAATCCCTACTTCTTACTAGTATCTAGATTAATAAATAATAGTCTCTTTAAATTAATATAATATAGTATAATAGGACTAGCGAAGAGCTCCTATAAATATTTATAAATATTAAACTCCGTCGGTGTAAACGTATCGACGAAAGTTCTTTTTATTATAGATTTACGAGTATTACCCCGTATACTTTTACCCTATAAATTTCGATAGTATTAATTTAATAATATCTTACGGTCTTATAGAGGTTTGATTATTACTATATAGTATAGAATATATTATTTTAAATAACCCGTTATTCCGAGGTACCGCTTTAATACCTATAGTATTCGGGGAAATTAAAGATTCCGTATAATTACTAGTTTATCCTTAACTATAGTAAGGCCTAAAGCGTCGATATATTAATTTAATAACTATACGGAAGGATAGTTAAAGAAGGATTTCTTAATAAAAATATAAATATTCATATCTAATAAAGCCTAGAATACTAGTATTAAGTATTCGACGTACTCTACTAACGAAGTAGAAAAGATAACAATATTATCGACGTATATACGGTAGAATTTTCGGTACGGCCGAAGTATACGATTAATTATATATTAAATATAGGCCGGAGAGTTTCGGTACCTTATTACTAATACGTTAAAAGTCTTTTAACTACGGTACGTTACTATTATAAAACAATATCGATAATATCGCTTTACCCACTATTAGTAGAAAAAGGCTACTATATTAATAGTCGAAATATATATAATATTTAATAAAAGTATTAAGATCTTAGTTTAAATAAAAACCGGATATATATTTAATATTATAATTTTATTAAGGGCCTTAATATCGATAATTATATATTCTTTAAAACCGGAGGCGGTATCTTTTTATACGACGAAATAAAGGAAAAAAAACGATATTATTATAATAGTCTATTTTATTCGGCTCTATTAATATAGTTTATCGAAGGCGCTATCGATAACCTCTTTATTATATTTCCTTAACGGATAGATACGAGCTTAACCGGCTTTATAGAGCTCTTTCTAGTTATCGATAAAAAGAATCTTTATTTATTCGGATTCCGGGATATTCGTTACGTTCCTAGTATCTTTTTATAAATCTAAAAACGAATCGACGACGTCGGTAATTATAAAGACGGAAGTATCGTTCCCGTAGATTATAGTATTTATAGGGTATAGTATCTTTAGTTAAAATAAAACGTTCGGTACTACCGAAGGTTTTAATAATATTTATTTCGGCGCTACGGAAGCCTCTTATAAGGTAAATAAATTTAATAAAATAAATATTAAATTAGAAATTATAAAACTCGGATAAATAATATTCGATATTATTGAATTAGATATACGGGGAGTTATTACTATATTAAAGATTACTACTATAACTAGTCCGGCCTTAAAATAGGATTTAATTAAAAACTTCGATATTAAAATCTTCGGTGACCTTATAACTAAATTAATATATAAGGTATTAACTTAGAAATATTTAATTACTTCGTATTTAATAACTTTCCCTAGTTTAATATATCGGTTAATAATTATTAATAGATCGGTATTATTCCGAACTATAATTCTATCTATATCGTAGTTAACGATATATACGGTTACTATTAATATATTAAGTTAAGAAGGTTTAAATAATAAATTACAATCCTAGGGTAGATCCGATTTTATAGATTTAACTATAATAACTTTATCTAAATATACTAGTACGGTATAACGGAATTTATTAACTATAATTACGTTTATTTTAGTATTTTTCGTAATTATAGAAATAGGGATCTAAAGGTTATTATAAAATATAATAATAACGAGATCTCTACCGGTATTAATTATAATTCCTTTTAACTTTATAATATCGATATTTATTAAAACCTTAATAGATAAGTTATCGACGATATATAGTTTCTTAGTAATTAAGGCGATCTTACCGTCTTTACCGGGAATATATATAAAGATAATAACGAATTTATTAATATTATAGTTATTCGACCTTAAGCCACGGACTTTTATAATAGTAAATATTTTACGGGCCTTAACTTATAGGCCAAGTTCTATAAACTTTATAAGAAACTACCGGTTTATAAGGTTTATAATATATTTAGTATCGAAGTAAAATTCGTAGAGTTAACCGTCTAATTCTACGGAGACCTTAATAATAGTATAGTAGTAACTACGAAATATATAGCCGCGAGTAGATTTATTAGTAGATATCGATTTAATAACCTACTTCGCCGAGAAAGTAATATTTAATAGAGCGGAAATTAATAAAGCGAAATTCGTTAAGGCGGAAGATATAGTAGACTTTAATAAAGTAGGATTTCGGTAAAGCCGGATATATATATATAATTTATTATTTAAAGAGAAGGACTATTTATATAAATAATATACTACTTTACTAGTCGTATCGACTACTTTAATAATATATTAACCGACGAAAAAATTATTAATTATTTTATTATAAGGTTACTTTAAATCGACGGTATCGTTAAAGTATTTATTAACCTACGTCGTACTTTAATAGAAAGTATTTTCTTAACTACTATAATAACTTCCTTAACTTTCGTTATAAAGACTTTTAATCTAGCGGAAGGATTCTACTAATTAATCTTCGTCGTAATTAACGTCTTTAATAATTTCCTAATCTTTAATATAGTAGGCCCTTTAAATCGAAAAGGGTTTTTTAAAAAAATTCTTATTAAAGTTTCTTCCTACTCCGGAGTCTTAATTTTAATACCTAGAAGAGAATATCTTCTACCTAAGTAATGAATTTAAATTTCCGTTTATTATTTATAATTACTTTCTAGGAGGTTATAGGCGGTTAAGATTCTACTATTATTACTACTAGTTAATATTACTCTATTATAGTTAAAAGGACGAAGAAGAAGAAGAAAATAACCTATATAAATTACTTCCGTAGAAAGTATTATTACTTTTATAAAGAGGCGGACTATTATATAAAGATTTAAAGTCTTCGGTAGGACGGTAAGGAATAAAAGATTAACGAAAGTTCTAATATTAATTATACTATTAAGGTTAATACTATCCGTAGTTATTACTATTATTATTATAATTCGGTAGAACCGATCGATTATATCTATCTAATTTTCTAAATACTAAAGCCTACTATTTATATTTATAGTTATCGAGGCTCGTTAGAAAGTTATTAATAATAGTATTATTATCGGGCCTCTTAATATCACGCCGTAATTCGAAATTAATTCCGTTATAAATAATATTAAACTAATTTTATAATAATAATATTCCCGTATCTTTAATAGACTTTAAAATCTTCTATATATATTTACGCGGTTTATAACGGTTACTAGTATTTTTAATAAAGTAGTATTCCCTAAAGATAATATTAATAATTATATTCGAAGGTTTCTTAAACCTTCCCGTTAATAACTAGGTTTATTCCGTAATATTAATATCGGTAGCGTCGTATTTCGATAATCTCTTCTTAGCGTCTAAAAACTTAATAGTATATTATTTTAAAATAATACCGCGGAGGTAAATTTAGAGATTTTTACGTACTATAGTACCTTTAATAATTACTAGGTCCTTAACTCGCTCGATAAATAAATAAATATCGCGGAAGTAAATTTCTTTATTAGTATACTCGAGACTAAACCCTATATTAATAAACTTATTATTATATATAAAGTCGAAGAATCCGAGATTAACCGTATTTTATTTCGATAAAATAATATTATCGCCTTAAGGACCCTATAGGCCCTAGAGTCCTAGTAGTCTAAAAAGGCCTATTAGAGGTACTATTATAAAATTTATAATAAGATTACGTAACTCTACTAGTTATATTTTATTAAAGCCCGCGTTCGCTATAGTCGAGGACTACTACGGTCGTTAATTAAATCCGAGGGGTCTTTAATAAATTACTTCTTCTATAAAAGTTTATTTAATAGAATTTCCTAATAACGATATCGAATATAATAATAACGAAAAAGGCGTTTACCTAGAACTCGGCGGGGACGAAGAAAGTATATTCCTAATTAACGCCGGTACTTTAAGAGATTATCGAGTCGCTTAAATACTAGTTTAAAAACGTATTATAATAGTACGGAAAGTAGTAATATTAATAATTTAATCGCTTAATTAACTCGGTACTTTAGTAAACCTTAACTATACTCGTTACTCTCGAGGATTAAGACTACGAAGGGGTTAAATAGGCCGGAAATTCCGCCGAATAAAATAACTAATAATATAATAAATAATATCATCGACCTCGCCGGCGAAAGTGTAGCCCGATTATATAAATTCGTCGAGCTAGAATACTAAAACTACGGTATTACGGCTAGCGATATTACTAGATACTATAATAATAGTCTTACGGAAATAAAAAAGTTAAAGGTTAATAAATTAATAATTCTTTATAATTTACTTTTATTAAAAACGAATTAATTCTTATTTACTTTTTCGACTTTAAAAATAAAACGTTTAATACTCCTATAGGTAAATAGAATATAACGAATAACTATATATAAATTTTATATAAGAAATAGTAATATATAAGGATTTAAATAGGGTTAAACTTAATACGACTCCGGGTTATCTTAACGGCGCTTCTCCTCTTTAAGGAAAATCGATATTTAACCGATTTTATTAAAGATATAATATAGTTCTAGGCGAATTATATAATAGATTCGTTAAAGCCGAAGACGTAGTTATAGTAATACTTACTTTAATAAACTAGTACGTCGTAGCGGAAAGTTTTTATAACTATATTAGATAGCTGGGTATAGTATACCGAAGTATAGTATTTATAATCTTAGTACTATCGTAGTAGGCTTTAGTATAGTAGAGTTATCTACTTCGGTAGGGAAGAAAGAGGTAGTATTTTATTTTAACGAGATTATCGTATAAATTATATTCTATTCTATCGAAACGAACTAGTAGAGGAGACGGGGTACGGATAAAAGGACACTACCGAATAATTTTAATTCGACTATTAATACTACTATATAGCTAGTGAATCGAACGTCTAGTAGGCGTAGTATAACGTTTATTAAAACGTATAATCGCCGTTACTACTAATTAATAAAGTTATAGTATATATTTAGTAGTAATAATTAATTAATTAGTTAGGTATTCGTTATTAACGAACTAGAATAATAAATAACCTTCGGTACTAAGGAACTAACCTAGTATAATAAGATCGGTATAACCGTATCACTTTTACTAGTAATAATAATAATATAATACGTAAAGTTAGTAATTTTATTATAATTCGATTATTAATTAATTAGTTTTTAGGATTAATTAAATAAACCTCGAAGAAAATTACGCTAGTATACCCTTAACTCTTGGCTTTATTTTTAACGAAGAATAGAAATATATAGAGTATCTTTAACTTATTATTAATTAATTATTAATAGATTAATAATTTAATATTAATAAAGTATTTCTCGCTCTCGGTCTTAACCCTAAGAATTATCCACTCTATAGTAACTACGCCGCTAATATAAATATTAATAAATAATCGATTTTTATTCTATTTTAAACTAGTTTTTAATAGATTTAAAAATACTTCTACCTTATAGGGTACGAGTACCGCGCTCGTTTCGAATTAGAGACGGTTTAATAAATAATTAATTAAGTTAAGTCCTAGATAGTAGAGATTAAATTAATAATTAATTAAAAGAGTACCTAGTAGTAGAAATATAAAATTAACTTTAATTTACTTAATTCGTTATATTAAATCTAAATATACCCTATTTTATTAATAGGTATTTTATTATTAACTAATTAAAATATCCTAAAAAGAGAGATTATTATTTTTAAAAATAAAGTATAAATTAGATATTTTTACCGAGAATTAGGACTAGTTCCCGTTATAAATTAATAAAAATAATTTTAGAAACTTTACCTTTATTTTTTTTATAATTTATTATTATTCTTTTAATAGACTTTTATTATATTCTTTTACTATTTTATTCTTATTATATTAATATCTTATTAAGATTCTTTTATATTATCGTCCGAGGGAACTCCTATTATAATATTCTATTAAAATATTTAAGATTTTTATCTCTTTTTTATTAAACGCCTATTAAGATTATTATCGTTCGAGAAAAATATAAGAGTCCGCTTTAATATAATTAAATCTAATTTTAATATTAATTTATTAAAATACCGGCGAGTATATTATAGAGTATAATAAGATCTTTTATCACTTTAACCTTAACTATAAGAAAGCGGGTATATTAGTATTATATTATAATTATATCGTATATTATTAATTTATTATTATTCTTTTATTAATTAATTAGAAACTATTTTATAATCGAGGATCTTTAGTAAATTATATTAAATTATATATTAATAATAATTATAATTTATTAAGGGTATATTAAAGGGAAAACGGTCCTCTTAACTCGAATATAAAAGTATATATTATAAATAAGTAGATAAGAACCTATTAATAACTTATTTTATTATTAATCTACTTTTATTATATTAGGATTCTATTAGAAACTCGCCCTTTATATTTATTAAACGCGGAATACTTTTATTACCGACTCTATTATACTAGTATCTATTAATTATTTTTTATTATATCTTTAATTAGTTTTTAATTAATTATTTCTAGCCCGTTAAATCCGAAGTCCTCTTTATACCCGTTATTATCGCCGATTCTTAAAATCCGAAAGTAAGAATTATTATTCTTAAGAATTAATTACTATTTTATTATTAATTTTTTATTTATAGTCTTTTATTATCCCTTTTTAACCCGATATAATCCGCTTTAAACTTCTTTTATTTTTAATTATTAATTATTTCCTTTTAATCGTCGTTACCTACGAATATTTAGGTAAAAAGAATATATTCGTTTATTAAATATAATTTAATTATTAATTTATTAATTAAACTCGATATTATCTCTTAAAATAAAAGCTCTTTTATATAATAAATAATACTAGTATTCTTAAATTTATTATAATTCGATTATTAATAGATTAATAGAGATTAACCTCGTTAAATATAAAAATAAAGAAGATATAATAAAAGGCTTTTTATATTTTTTATCTCTTTATTAATCGATTTATAATAGCGAGAAAAATATAATCTAAATATAATTCTTTTAAAAATTAATTATTAATCGTTATTTAGGGTCTTATATCTAGTAATAAATTAATAATTAAAGATAAAGTACGTATTAACTTAATATTCTATTAGTATTTTAATTCTAATTTAATAATAGGGTTTTAAGAAATTAGCCTTTAGAAAGGGGAGGAAGATAAATATCTAATTATCTAGGATTTATAATTAATTTTTAATTTATTATTAAAGTCTAGTAGGATTATAATCTCTAAAGAAGTATAAGAAATTTATATACCTAAAAAATAAAATAAGTGGTATTAATTCTCTATTATAATTCTTTTAATAATTTATTATTAATTAATTTATTATTAATTTAACTTAATATTACTAGAGTATAATATATTTTAAAAATTTTATTAAAAGCGCGATATCGGCTATATAAAAATATAGAAGAAAATAATAAATTCTACTTTATTTAATTAATAAATAGTTATTAATTTATTTACCTAGAATATTTCGTCCGTCCGGAGTATTAATATCTTTTATTTTTTTATTATAAAAATAGGATCTTAAGGAGCGCTACGCCCTCTACGACTTCTAATAAAAAAGAAGATAATATAAAATTTAATGATAAAGATAATAAAATACTCGGCTAATTAATTAATATTTTATTTATAATTAGTTAATAATCTTTTTTCTCTTCGCTAGATTATAACTTATTTATTTTATAAACTAAAGTAGTGTAATAACTCTCTCTTCTAATATATAAATCTTTATAAGAATTCTTTTTCTTTTATTACTATTAAGAACGAAGATAATAAAATCTATAATTAATATCTTTTTAATTTATTAGGAATTAATCGCTAATTAATCTTTAGGTTTATAAACGTTACTCGAGTTATAAAACTAAACTTAACGGCTTTTCATATTTTTATATTAATATGAATAAGAACCTAAAATAATTATTAATTAAATATTAATTATTTAATAAAACTTCGGTATATTCGTTATTAATAACGAGGTTTTTTATCGTTTTAATCTAGTAATATATTAATAATCTACAAGTAGTAAAAAAAACCCTAATTTTATCTAGGAAGAAATATATCCTATAAAGATAAATATCCTTAATCTATTTATAATTCTTTATTAATTTTTTAAAAACTTTTTTTTTTTACCTCTACTCTTCGATTTTATATCCGGAAATATTATTAAATACTATATTATAATAACCGTTATAAAAGACCTTCGGATAAATATCGAGAAGATAATAATAATAAATCTTTTTTAATTAATTTAAAACTTATTATTAATTAATTAAAAAGATTTTCGTCGCCTTTATTAAAAATCTTAAAATTTATAAAGAAAAATTAAAAGAATCTTTATTATTCTTATAATAAAATTAGAATCTATTATAAATAAAATAATAATAAATTATTAATCGATTCTTAAATCGAAATTAATATCTAGCCTTAACGCCCTCTTCTTTTTTATAATATTTAACTATATTTTCTTTAACTTTTATCGCTTCCGTTTATTTTTTAATATTTAATTTTTTAATATTTAAACCTATTAAGCCTAGTTTTATATAAATAATTATTAATTTATAAAGATTTATTATAATAAGTTTAAACTTTCTACGGCGAGTAATAATAAATTTAACTCCTAATTAAAAAAGATTTAAGAAATTAATTCCGAAGGCGTTAATAATTTAGTCCTAACCGAATTAAATAGTAATAAATTTTTAATAAATTACGAACCTTTTAATAATTTATTAAAGTTAGTTTATTAATAAAGTACCTTTACTTTACTAGGTACCTATTACAATCTTAATAGGATATAACTTACGTAGGATAGTATTAAGGGAACGCGTAGGAAAATGACTCACCTAGTTTACTAGGGAATGTGGTAGTAAATATTATAAATAACTTTATATTTACCGTATTTATTCTAATTTCTAGGGTGAGTACTATAAATATAAAGACTTTCCTCCTATTATATAGATAGTGTATTTTCCTAGTAATTAAGAGCTTCGTATTTAACTTCCCTTAAAACTTTTAATTATAAATTCTAAATATAAATATTTATTAAATTATTAATTAAGTTTATTAAATTTATCTAGTTTTATTTTATATTAATACGAAGCCTATTATCCTTTAATTCTTAATACTCCTCTCTATAAATACTAACTTAGGTCTTATCGATATTATATTAAAATATTAAACGGAGAGCCTTAATATTTTAAATATCTTTAAGATAAATATTTTAGAATTAATAAAGGCCCTAGCCCTAAATACTTAAAACGGTACTAGAAGATATAATATTATAGAAGATAAGAACCGTATTAAGGTCGCCCGCCTAGACTATTATTATAAAGAGCGCGAGAAGTTTAACGATTAACTATTATAACTCTAGTTATTCTTCGTATTTAACGAGAATACGATACTAGTTATTAAATAGATAATCTTTATAATAACCTATATAAGAGGTAATATATAAAAATAGGTTAAACTATTCCTAAAGTATTATATAAAAGTAGTAAACGATACCGATAATTTATTAATAAAGCTTTAGATAGAGAATTTCTCTAGGTTTAAAACCGAGATTCGCTATATATTTAGACTATCCAACGAAAGTAGTATAATAATTCGTATTATTTAATATTTAATATAACGAAGATCTGCGTCCGATTACTCGGTATAATTTTAATATTATATAATATTTACGGACTAGGACGATATTACTTTTATAACGATATATCGACGAGGATTAAAAGATAATATAAAAGACGAATTTATATAAATAGGAGCCGTTATAGAGGACCTCGATATATTTATCGAATAAGTAATTAAAATTAACGATAAGCTATACGAACGTATAATAGAGAAATACTATAACGGAGGGACTAACGGATAAGGACGTTTAGGAGTTTATAATAATAAATATAATTCGGCTAATTGTTACCGCTATAAAAAATCTAACCTATATAATTATATATTAATAAAACTTGATTTTACTAAAAAGGGACTTATAAAAGAATTCTAGAAAAAAAAAAAAAGTAATAAAGGGGTAAAAAAATAATAAATTATTATAATTATAATAAACCGAGCTATATCGCTAGGAATTATTATTCGAAAAATATAATAAATTAATAATAATTAAATATATTTAAAAAGAAGATACCGGATAGTATAATTAAATCCCCTAAAGATCTAGTATAAAATAATTCTACTTTTAATAATTTACTCGAGAAGTAAAAGGAGATTAAAGAAGAGATTATTTAAAGAATTCGAGAGCTCGAAGAACTAGATAATAATAATAATAAAACTCTAGAAGAAAACTTAGAGGAAGGATAAAAATAAAAATAAAATATAATAAATTCTAAAGGATAACTTAAGGTAGTAGACTATCTTAATAATTTTAAAACCTAGTTTATTATATTAAAAGAAAAACCCGAAGACGAGAAGAAAGAAAAAAGATAAACCTCTAGAATTAATTATACCTATAATAAATATTACCTACGATATAAGGAAATATACTAGTTAGTATATATAAGCGAATATTATAAATATTATTATAATAGTTTAGGAGAGCGAAAGTATATTATAAAACCAAGATATAATTATAGTTAGTGGAATAACTACTCGAAAGATAATTATCCGTAGTATTTAGTAAAGAAAAAGGAGAATTAGGTCTTCCTAGGCTACGATAAAGAATAATAATTATAATTACGAAACTAGATAGGATATAATAAGAAAACGAAATACTATAACTAGGATAAATAGTACTATTATTTAATTAAAGATTACGAGAGGTACTTCGAGTCTAAAGAGTATTACGGATTTTTATCTTCGTTGGGAAAAGACTAGGTTCTTATATTAAAGAGAAATATAAAGAGATTAATATATTAACTTTAGAATAATATCTATACTTAGCTTAATACGGTATATATATATAAATACCGGTAAGAGTTAACGGATATAAGGTCGTTATAATAATAGATTTAGGAGTAACTAGTAACTTTATATCTCGAATAATAACTTAAATAATTAACCTACTAACTCGAGAAAAGAAGGAATAATATAAACTTTAATTAACCGACGGGTCGAAGTTATTAATAGGAAGAATAAATAAAGAAATATTCCTACTACTAATTATTATTTAACACTATTATAAGGAGATTACTTTCGATATAATAAGAATAATTATTTATTATATTATTCTAGGGATACCTTAATTAAAGAAATATAATTTAATAATAAATTAAACGAGAGGAGTACTTATATTTCCGTATATTAGAGATATTACTAGTATAATATTTATACGCCTATAAAGGATAGTTATAAATAAGAAGTCGAACCGTAGCCCGGTCGAAGCTTATAATACTTTATCTTCGTATAAAAATAACTTTATAAAAGGATCCGATTCGATATATACTAACTAGAGAGGTTAATAAAGCGAATAAATTAAAGTTTTTAAAGATAAAAATAAACCTCTTAATATTCCTAAAGAGTATTAATAATAAAAGTATTTTTTTTAGGAAGAGATAATTATAAAAGTATTACCTAAATATTAATTATAGGATTATAAAATCGAACTCGAATTAGGTAAATAACCGATATTTAGACCTATTTACACTTTATTAGAAAAAAAACTCGGAGTATTTCGCGGGTATATTAACGAGAATTTAAAAAAAATAATTATTCGAGAATCTAAATTACTAGTAGGTTATCTAATTCTCTTTATAACGAAAAAGGATAGAAGTCTATAACTATATATAGATTACCGAAAATTAAATAATATTATAGTAAAGAATTAGTACCCTCTACTAAATATTAGCGAGTTATAAGATCGATTTATAATAATAAGAATCTTTATATAACTAGATCTTCGAGGCGCGTATAATCTAATTCGAATTAAAAAAAATAAGGAGTAGAAAACTACCTTTAAGACTAGATATAGTTATTATAAATATTTAATAATACTCTTCGGATTTACTAACGTACTAGTAACCTACTAAATATTAATTAATAATATTATACGAGTATACCTAGATATAACGGTGATTATATACCTCGATAATATCTTGATTTACTCTACTAATAAGGAAGAATATATTTAATATATATAAGATATCCTAATTTATTTATTACTAACTAGACTTCTCCTTAAACTAAAGAAATACGAATTTTATAAGGAATCGATTAAATTCCTTAAATTTATAATTAATATTAAAGATATTTATATAAGCCCTAAAAAGATTAGGAGTATTAAAGAATAACTTATATTATATAATATTAAAACGGTATAGAGTTTCTTAAGATTTACGAACTTTAATAGGAGATTTATTAAAAACTACTCTAAAAAGACCTTACTACTAACGGATATTATAAAGAAAGATATTACTTTCTAGTAGAGAAAAGAATAATAATAATCTTTTAAGGTATTTAAGGAAGCCTATAAGAAACCGCCGGTACTATATTTCTTTCGAAGTAACGAATTAACTCGAATCGAAACCGACGCTTTAGATTTAATAATAGGCGTTTATATACTCTAATAAAAAGACGATAAATAATACCCTATTATATACTATTCTAGAAAAATATTATTAACGGAATAGAATTATAATATCTACGATAAAGAATTACTAGTAGTGGTATCCGTATTAGAGTAGTAACGGGTATATATAGAGAGTTATTTAAACCTTATTATCTTCGTAGATTATAAAAATCTTCTAAACTTTATAATAATAAAATAATTAAATCGAAGATAAATTAGATAGTTAGAGTTATTAGGATAATATGAGTTTAAAATCTTCTATATTTTAGGAAAGAATAACGGTCGCGCCGATATATTTAATAAGCGAGAAGACTATATAGAGGATAAGAACGTAGTAATATAACTAGTTCTTATTTAATAATAAGATAGATCGCTGGTCCTAGTATAATAACTAGTAGCGACGTTATATATCTTTATTCCCGGAATTATAAATAATATCTAGAAGAAATATGAAAACGATACCTTAAATACTATATTAAGAAGTTAATAATTATAGGCTAAACTATTAAAATATAATAAAAAAACTTATCTTCTTAAGGGATATCTTAAGGAAATTATTCGCGATTATTATAATAATCCGACTTAAAGATACCCTAGAGTTATTAAGACTATAAAACTTATTTATAAAAAATATAACGCGCTAGGATTAAGGTCGTATATCGAAAAATATATTAAAAAATATATCGAATACTAGTAAAATAAGTCTATAAAGTATATTAAATACGGTTAAATTTAATTCGCCCTAGTACTAGAAATATCGTAGGACGATATTATAATAGATTTCGTTATTAAATTATTAAAATCAAAGAACCTAATTTTAGAAACTTTTAACTTAATAATAATAATCTATAATAAAGTTAGTAAATACACTATAATAATATTTATTAAGGAAATTTATAAAGCCGAATAAGTCGCCTTCGTATTACTAGATCGATTTATTAGGGATTACGGAATACCTAGGTCGATTATCTTTAACCGAGATAAATAATTTACCTCTAATTATTAGAAGATATTAATTAGTATTATCGGAATCAAGTTACGGATATTAATCGTATACTACTTATAAACGGATAAGTAGATAGAGTAGATAAATTAAATAATAGAAATATATTTACGATATTATATAAATAAGAAATAGAACGATTAGGTAAGACTTCTACTTATAGTTTAACTAGCGTTTAATAACGCGCAGTCTAATATAACGAAACTTATACTATTCTTCGCGAACTATAGTAAATACGTTAATACGTTTCTCGATACGAAATAGGGACGTAACGCGTATAGGGTATTAATTTATATAATTAATATAAAGGCGTTATATAAAGAAATATAAACCTAGATTAAATTAATAAATACTCGGATTAAATTAACGGTAAATAAATATCGAAAAGAGTATCCTTAATTAAAGAAAGGGGATAAAATATACTTCTTAATAAAAAATATAATAAATAAAAGACCGAGTAAGAAACTAGACTATATTAAAATTAAATTATTTTCGATTAAGAAGAGTAAAGGACTAGTTAATTACGAACTAAATCTTCTAACCGATATTAAAGTATATTTAATATTCTATATCTTTATATTAAAGCTAGTAGACTCTAAAATATCTTTATAGGAAACTTTTTATTATTAAATAAAAGAAAAAAATAAATTTATTATTTAGAGGATCCTAGAATTCGACCCTAAAAGTTAGAAATATCTTATTCGGTAGAAAGGATACGATAAATTAAAAGATATATAGGAATTAAAAATATACTTTATAAACTACTAGGACCTTCTACGATAATTTTAAAAAAACCGAATTTAAAGGGTCTCGATATAAATACCGACTAGTCGACCCCCTCGGGTAGACCGACGTACTCGGAGTTAACGTTAAAAAAGTAATTTATAGGAACGGATTCCTTCGACTTCTCCTCTACCTCTAACTTAATAATATTTCTTTATTCGGTATTAATTAGACGTTCCTCCTTCTCCTCGACGAACTCTAGTTATTTTTAAAATCGAGTTAATTTTATAGTATTTTAAAATAGTTTATTTACTACCTCACGAATTTATTTACTAAGTCGTAACTATTCGGTATAGATTCTTTTTATTACTACTAGCGAAATCGATAGATTATACTCTTTACCTAATTTAATATATTTTAAGTACTTCTTAGAATACTCCTTTATTAAATATTATTTCCTATTTTTCGAACACCCTAGATAGGAACGTATAGCGGTATATATTAATTACGACTTATAGATAAAATCGTGACGACGAGAGGTAAATAATCGTTTATGGCGAATAAATAGTATAACGAGGTTATAATAGAACCTTCGGGATAAAGATTTCGGGGAGGGGAACCTAGTATTACGATCTTAATAGAATATAACCTACGTAGGATAATATTAAGGGAATATATTGGAAAATAACTTACCTAGTTTACTAGGGAATATAGTAGTAAATATTATAAATAACTTTATATTTACTATATTTATTCTAATTTCTAGGGTAAATATTATAAATATAAAGACTTTCCTTTTATTATATAGATAGTGTATTTTCTTAATAGTTAAGAGCTTCGTATTTAACTTCCCTTAAAACTTTTAATTATAGATTCTAAATATAGATATTTATTAAACTATTAATTAAGTTTATTAAATTTATTTAGTTTTATTTTATATTAATACGAAGCCTACTATCTTTTAATCCTTAATACTCCTCTCTACGGGTACTAACCTAGGTCCTATCGACGTTATACCGAGGTATTGAACGGAGAGCCTTAATAGTACCGAACCCGAAGAAAAGATATTTAATTCTATTTCGAAGTCGAAATCTTTATTTTAATTAATTAGTTTTATTTAAGAGATTAATCGATTACCGCGATTATTATATAATTATTTAATAATTATTTCTGAGACCTCCTCTTTATATTATTATTCTTAACGAGTATAATTTTTCTCTATATAGAATTAATTAGTAATTAATATTTAATCTCTTTAAAATAAATTAGATTTACCGTTTCGATTTAGGGAGGCTATTATTCTCGTTTATATATTATTATAACGATAATTATAACGAATATTAAATAATTCTTGAGTCTTTATTTAATTTAAATTTTATTAATTAAACTCGTAGCTATTAAATATTTTAATATTAATTAATTAATAATAAATTAATAATAAATTTAGAATAATTTATTAAAGAATCTCTTATAAGAAAGGTAATCTTATATCTAAAGTATTATCTTTATAATAACTAGATTTATTAATATTTCCGTAATCTCGAGTTAAATTAAAATATTCTCGCTTTATTAAAATATAGTATTAATTTAAACCTACGACGATATATACGTATTCTTTATATTTAGTTTAATTAATAATCTTAATCCTCTCGTCCTAGGTTATTATAATAGATTAAAAATAAATTATAAATAAATTAATATTTAATTACGTACCCTTTATTTATTTAAAGATTTTAAAATATTATTCTCGATTTTCCGTTATTAAAATAGTATTTATTTACGCGTAGATCGAATTAAATTTATATCCCGTAGTACCGGTTACCCGGTCGATACCTCGTTTAAAATAAATTTAATAATTTAATAATTATAAATTTTATTTAAGTCTACTAAGAACGTTTAGAGGTAGAAGTATTAATAAATATAAAATAATAACTAAATCCTTTTATAATTAATTAATAATATAATCCTAATAAATTAATTCGTAGGTTTACCGGATATTTATTTTAAATTTATATTTATTACGATCCCTTAAAATATTATTAATAAAAAATAAATATAATCCTATTTAGTCTTTCTACCCGTTCGTCGCTCGATAAGGCCGAAAAACCGAGTAAATAGATCCCGATATATAAGGGTAGTCTATATAAAGATATAGACTCGGCCGAATATTATACCTATAATATATTATAAATAAATTAATAATTAATTTCGAATTAAAATTTTTAATAATTTATTTTTATTTAATTTCTTAATATATTATATAAATATTACTTCATTTAAATTAATATCTTTAATTCGTTTAAATAATATATTAATTTTAAAAGAAATTTATTTAAAAAGGAAAGTCGCTTATTTTTAAAGGAAATAAATTATTATTAAATTATTCCCCTAAATATAAATATTTTAAATATATTACGAATCTTTTCCCGAGTAATATAGGGTATATTCGTATACTACCTCTTTAATATCCCGACCGTTAGGATAATATAGAAGATACTCTTTATAAATTATTATCGCGAAGTAATCTATATTTACGAAGCTATAATATAGGGTATTAATATTAGTTTTTTAATGAAATTAATAGAATTATATTAATTCGGGGCTTATTAGAAATTTCGTTAAATTTATTAATAATAACTTTTTAATTAATTATAATTAAATTACTTATATATTCTTAACGTTAAGGTATATATCCGTTTAATTATTTAAAGAATACCCTTTATTAATTCTTTTAACGGTATATTTAATAAAGGAGAGGGATATATATAAATATTATAGGAGATAAAAATAACGAATAATATTTTAACTAGATTTTTAGAAATAATTTAATTAAAAACTATTTTATAAATAGTTTTAATAATTAGTTCGTAACCTTAAAAATGAGTAACCCCTAGAATTAATTAATAATAGATTTATAATTAATTTAGAATAGATATAGAAGAGGTTATTATAACTTTTCTACCTAGTAATTTTTTTTATATAATCTAGTATAGTTTAAGAGTCCCGGTATATTTATATTATTTATATAAATTTAATAAAAATACTATATTAACTTTTTTATTAATTTATTAAATTTTAAATAATCTAAAATAGTCGGCTTTAGTCGATATAATAAAGTTATAATATTAGATTTAATATTTAGGCCGATTAGTATATATTTATTATATAAATTAATAATAGAATTATAATCTTTTCTTAATAGATTAGATTTACTACTCTAGTCTATTTTAGAATTAAATTATATATTAGGTATTTTACGGAGTATCGGGCTCTTTCTTAATATTATTATATAAACTCGTAATAATACCTATTTTTTATTAAAAAAATAGAAATCGTTTAATAATTAATTTTATTAATTTTATTTAACCGCTTCTTTTTAACGTTATTTTCAAATAAAAAAATAATCTAATTTTAATATTCTAAACTTATACTAAATCCATTCCTAGTTATATTTAATAACGCGAGAATAAGATTCTATTCGTAATTCGTTTATAAAATATTAATAATACTTTATATTATTATAATATAATTATTTATAATAATAATTAACGTTATCTAGGAATTCTAATTTAGCGTCTATATAAAATATAATATAATAATAATATTAAATTTATTTATAATATATTAATAATAGATTTAATTTAATTAATAATTTTATTTACCGAATAAATTCGATTAATAATATAATCCGGATAAAGATTACGAGTATTAATAATATATTTAATACTATCTTTCGCCGTTTTAAGATACTCAGGAATATTATATATATTAATAAATTTATTAATAAATAATCCGTAAACCTCGATCTAAATTATAAAGGTAGGGTTATTTAATAATTAATAAATTTTTATTAAATTTTTATTAAATTATAATTTAATTCCCTTTTTTAAATTATTATTTATTCGTTATTAATTTATATATTAAAAACCACTTCTATTTTATTTTATTCGATTATATTTAATTAAGTTTTAAACTCTCGAATAATTAAACTCTTTATTTTAATCTTAATTTTTTATATTAAAATTATATTATTTTCTTACTTTATATTAAACTAGTAGAAATTATCTAAAAAAGTATTATTAAATAATATTATAATAAATAAATTCGGAATATAATAGATTTTTTTATATTTAATTTATAATTTATTAAAAGTTAATTTAGATTCTAGTTATAAATCTACCCTTAAAAAGAATTTTAAAGGAAGAGAAACCTCGGTTATCCTTCGGTCTTTATATCGAGAAGGTCCGCTATCTCTAATTAATTATTAATCATAAGATTTATATAATCGGGTCGGATATAGGTATATCCGATCTTTTAGCGTAGGGACAGCCGAGCAGTATATTCCTTATGGATCTAGGTCTGAACCGACGCTAGAAAGCTATTCGAGCTAATTGGACTGCTTCAGTCAAGCCTCTTCGCGCATGCTGTTCCTTCTACAATCTCCATGCCTTAACTACACGCATCCCTCTCTCTAATTCCCATGTTAGAAGCCATGATACGTGATGTGTTCACTTGACTCCCCTCATGTCTCTGACAAGACATGTCTGCCGTCTACCTTTCCGTCTCAAAGCACCCCAAGACCACGTCTGGATCAGCGAAGATGTCCTCGATGATGCAATGCGCCGCTTCGCGCACTCAAGGACCACGAGACGACATGTTAGCCTCGCTCCTGGACCACTGGAGGCGAGAAAGAGGGCGACGAAGAGGCGCATGGTTAATCTCGCCCAGGTAGGAGGTGGAGGGGCCGTTGACCCAGCCCTTCTGCAAGGACTTGGAGGGGCGGCAGAGCGGAGAGATTGGCAATGGCAGAGTCCCAAGCTGCCAGAGGCGAAGGATTCAAGAGGTACTACAGGATGCCATCGCTCAATGGCTTGCAGGAGGACTGATTTGGGAGCAGAACCTGCGCCTTTGCCTGAATGGCTCACCGACTTCGACGCGCACAATTCAAGCCAGGTCAGCCCAAAAGAAGACACATGGAAGAAGGAAAGCAACCAGTTCCTACACCGCGAGCCTATGAGATCCGATTCTACCTTCTTAGCCCAACTGAAGTCGTGCCAATCTCTTGAGGAAATACGAGACTGGGCTACTGAGCACAATGTGGATTTGCGAAAGTACGGCCGGCTGGCGTTTCGACAATTAGTGGCGAGAGCACGATCTTTGACGACTCTTTTACAGGCGCTTGAGGATCCTGCACTTGACACACCAGGAAATCGAACCCATTTTCTAGAACACGAGCTTCGGCTACCAATGACTCAAAGAGACGCAGAATTACTGGGCCTATGGATGAAGCGACAACTAGCAGTCGGAGCTTGGTCAGAAATGGAGATCGTGAATCTTGCCAATTCCATGGCTCAGACAACTGAATTCCTGGATAATGAGAAAGTAAAATGTATCGTTGCAGGTTACATATTTGAGGGACTTCTGTCATCTACTGTCCTTGACCTTCAGGACGTAAAGGATCAAATTCCCGGGGCCCTCCTGGAATTTGTTGCGCAAGGGCCCATTACGCGTAGATCGCAAGCGCTGGGAATCAAGATTCTGGAGGCTTTGCAGCTAGAACAATTACGACGAATACAGAACAGCATTTCGGTGTTCTTTCAGAGGTCCATCCGAGCTCAAGCCACTCGTGAGTTCGATGCGCAAGAGATTGCACAGCTCGAAGCAATACCAAGGTCGTTGGAAGTACTACGCAGCCTTCCAGACGATGTCGTACATGATACGATACTCAAAACGAGCAGAGCTTTATTCGAACTTCGAGCAGATCCCTCGGTCAGCCAATTGGCCTTGGTTAAGCTGCTAGACATCTGGTGGTCATCTATTGCGAAGTCGTCTCTTGCAAAATCTAATATCTTCGATTTCACAAAGTACGGCACTACTGCTAGGACTCGAAGTCAGCGAATATTGGCGAACCAGACTTTGGAATTTCTTGCTCCATATCTGCGTCATTTTGATGATGAAGGTAAAGCTCAACATGTGCTTCGGCATTGGTTTGTCCCTGCTCTTCCATCGCCTGAGTGGAACCGAGTCATGAAGCGGTTTTACAAGCTTTGTCAATCGCGAAAGAATGAGTCGCCATTTCTTCACGTGATACAAATCGCGCACGACCATGATCAGCTACCAGATAGAAAGATCCAGCGACTCTTCAGATTATTGCAGATGATGCAGATGTCGGAGACCATTGGTGACATCCTTGTAAGCTCGGAGAAATACCATGTGCCCATCAGCGAAGACGTCGTCTTACACAGCATCAGGAGACACATGGAAACCGCACCCCAGATAGCGGAAGGAATATTCAACTCCTACACACCACTGCGTCTCGAAAGATGCCCCGACTTCGCCGAGACAATGATTCTTAATCCGAACATGCACCCCAGAATTTCTTTGGAACATTACCGAAGCCGCAAGTCTCGTTTTGTGTCAGAAGGCCCCAACGAAGAACATAAAGCCATCAAACAAGCTCGTGCCCATCTCTTAGGCAGAATGGCTCTTGCCTACTCCAAAGCGCTGCATATGAGGCCTAGAATGGCGTTCAGACATGTTTACAGATGCTATCGCTGTCTCATAAGCGAGCGTCTCGGGTCGCTCCCTGTCGAGATAGTGCACGCATTCGTTCGAGCTGGTATTGTCCGGCCGCTTCAACGGGGTGAATGGGTCAGTACTGTGAGGCATCGATGGATTCTGTCACTGGTTCGACACATCGAAAACCCTGAGTATGCTGAAAAAGTCGATGAGTTGGTGTATCAGTGGCGTGGTGCCATTGCAAAAAAGAACTCGAGACTTGCGCTTGCTCGACCTGTGCTAAAGGAGAGTAGAATGAGCTTTAGCTTTCGGACGCAATGGTCGAGGCGTTGGTCCCGGTACGAGAGGGTTGTGACTCCCCTGATAGGGCCTAGTCCTCGATAGTGCTATCGCTGGATTGTAGTACATTGACGATTGCTACGCCATTCTCCGTTCGGAGATATATATCTGGGATTGAACTACCTCAAGAAAGGGGTACGAATTAGCTCCACTTGTCTGGCTTCTCAAGAAACAGCTTATGGCCTTCGTGATGATTCTGTTCGCTAATTCCGAATGCATGCCTTCGTTCTGGACGCCATTTCCTCCAATCCCCTAATCCAACCGGGCCTTTTCCCCCTCAAAATCTTCATCGCTACCTCCAAATCCTCTTCCAAATGCTTCTCCCAAAACCACTTATACCTAACAGCCACCAGATTCCTCCTAAAAGCCTCCCTATCCTCCCCAATTCCATCCGCCTCACACTCATAAACCTCCCCCGCCTCCCTACTCGTCGTCACCAATCTCTGCGTTCGAGGCCTCCTCACCGCATCGAAAGCCTCGAAAGCTTTCTCAATCTTTGAGGCATCTTCTATTTCGGGCAAGAACAACTGACATAACATACGCATCCTCCAACGCCATCCCCGCCCCCGCGCCTTGATGCGGCGTACTGGCATGCGCGCCATCGCCACTGAGACAAAGCCGTCGTTTGTAGTAGGATTTCGCGGCAGGATAGTCAAACAGCGCCCAAATATCCGGCTTCTCCATCAGGCTCAGAATCTTCTTCACGCTGTCGCTCCATTCCTCATAATCCTTCATCATACCCTCTCGATCTGTAGGCAGCACCCATTTCTCATCTTCCCATCTCCCATCACGTTTGGTGCGGAAGGCGACAACGTTCATCCTCTCACCCTTTTCGATGGGGAAGGTCAGGATGTGGCCGTGGGGGCCGCAGTACATGACGGCGTTTCGGGCCAATTCATCACCCAACAGATTGACGGCTTGTTGCATAGGTATTAGACCTCGATAAGCGTATTTGCTCGTAAAGGAAGGGTGAACGGCATAGTACTCGTCTCCGAGCACGAAACGCCGTATATTGCTCTTAACCCATCACACCCAACCGCCGCGCTCGCCTCCGCTTCTCCTCCATCTTCAAACCTCAATCTCACGCCCTCACTCGTCCCCTCAACAGCAATAACTCGCTTCCCAAAGCTCACGTTCTCCTCAGGGACCAGCGCACCAATTCTTCAAGGAAAGCGGCGCGGTGGATACTACTCTGTATATGCTCGCCCTGCGTATCTCTTACACTATACACGAAGTCCCCGGCTTTGCCGAGCCCGCAGTCCACGCCGGCGTAGGAATCAAACCTGATATCTTTTTTGGAGGGGAAAGCGTTGTGAGTTGCGCGCGACTCGTAGGCGATGCGGATAGCGGGGTCGATGAGGCCCATGGCGCGGATGGAGTTGGGGCCGAAGGCGACGCCGGCGCCCACTTCGGCGAAAGCGTGGGCGGATTCGTAGAGGTGGAAGGGGACGTTGCGTTTGAGGAGGCCGTTGGCGAGGGCGAGGCCGGCGATGCCACCGCCGCAGATGGCGATTTTGAAGGGTTTTGGGGGTTGGGAGGTTGTCATCGGTGGGTGTCTTGTAACGCAAAAAAGCGAGAGATGGTACCTGGATCAACATATTGAGGGCGGACATGGAGGACATGTCGTGTGACACAAATGAATTTCTAGACGTTATGCGTCGGATGTGAAGGAATGGTGGAGGCAAAGAGTTACCATGAATTTAGGCCTAGGGCTAGTCGTTTGGGAGCAAAAATGCGGGGATGGCCGGGGGTACCTATAGTATATCTTATCAGTGCTGGTCAACTTTCATAGAGTGATGCTATCGAGCGCGCTTCTCTTTTCTGGTAATTTCTGAGAACAACAATCTTCGCTTGGATTGGAGAATGCTTGGTCTTGGCAGTGAATGTGACGTGGATCAACCAAGCCTGAGCTCCTGACTTCAAAGTGATGGTAACGAGATTGATGCATTATCCGTGCTTCAATTAGCTCTTGCGGGGAAAGAGTGAATAGTTGCTCCATTGCTGCTTGCGTTCGAATGCTTGCAGCGCGCCATCTATTGCTGAGACCAAGCGGTTAATACAAGCATTATAGTACAACTTTTGCTCAGTCTATCCTCTGTAGATACTGTCTCTGACGCTTCATTGGTCGATGTCCATCTTCTCCACCACGACCACGTCGTCTTCGGAACTCAGCTCGTGTACTGTGACATACTTGCTGATCTCTTCCCTCGTGATGATCTTCTCATTCAGGACAGCCGTCGTGCCACGCTTGAACTTGTAATCCCGCTGCTTGACCTCTCTCTGGTTGGGTGTGATGTAGTTCCTTATCAAGGTCGTCCTGTCCTCGGTAATAACGCAGACATCCACATTCGATCCTGAGCCCAGATCGTTGAAGATACCAGCTTGGATCGCATCCGAAGTGAGCTTTATCGCCTCTTCCTTTGTCATCTTCTGCTTCCATTGTGTTTCGAACACAGCCATAGCCGCCAGCGATCCACTGCCCATAGTGACATATGGTAGCTTATCGGTGCTTCCATGAGCGTGGACGGTGAAGAGGCCTACTCCTGTTGGGTCGACGCCTGCAACGACTAGGTATGCGCCGATGTGACCTTGGTATCGAAAGAGATGTTGCTTGAGCATAGTCATGCATGTGACGACGCGGGGTTTGCGACCGGTTGATAGGGCGTGGAGTTCAAGATTGGAGGAGATGATGGCGGTGGTGAATTCAGTGTCTGCTGCTGTGCCAGCGCCAGCACACCATATTTGGGGAGCGATGTAATGCAGCTTTTCACAATTCTGGGAGAGGCTTTAGCTAAATGGGAGATGGTAAAAGCCGGAGCTTGATTCGGACCTTGTCTGCTACTATTGGGCCAGATGTAGCTCTTGTGTCTGCTGCTATGACCACTCCTCCATCATATACGCAGCCAACGATTGTTGTTCCTGTGCTTGTAGCTTTAGGTAAGGGTACGCCTTGTGCGTGTAGAGCTGCATTGCGGTTGTAGTTGGAGAAGTCGAAGCCGGGCATGATGGCGGAGGGAGTTGTATTGACCGTGGAACCTCACTTGTAGCCCGGAGGGAATGCTTCCACGGACGGAAGCTGTGGTCTTTACGAAGCTTGGTCGCAAGTTACAGTCTCTGAAGGCTTAATTTGCAATGATTCGTCGGACACAAAGTGTGGTGTGTAGCTGATGGTGAGCAATGAGTGACGAGGAAGGGCTGCCTCAAGAGCTTCCGAACGCGCTAATAGTACGATAAGCTTTGCAGATTGCCAAGACTTTACAAACGCGCTCCAGATTTCTTGAAGTCGACCAACAACGGAGAGCTAGATGTGAGGCAGCAATCAGCCATGCTACCTTCTCGTTCTCATTCACCTCGGCCCCGTAACACTTGCATCGTCGATCCTGGATCGCACCTTTAAATTTCTCACGGGGACTCCTACATTATCCCGACGACATCTCTTTACAACACCACCTCGAACACCGCTGAACATAAAGAACAGCAAACATCTCTTGGGTCGAGAAGTCCGGACTGTTTCTCCAGTGTTCCAAAGAGCAGCGATGTCGTTTGGGAGGTTTGGCTCCAGTCCCTCCCCTTTCGGGGGAGATACTGGAGATTCGAACAATGCTCAAACACAGACGGGACCCGATTTGGCGGAGATACAGACAGAGGTGAGCTACACGGACATACACAGAAGCATTCAATGCTGATGATTATCTATTAGGCTATCGGCTTTCAAGCTATTGCAGGAGAGGCCAAGGTTCGCCTCCTACCATCGCCATGGCCCGCCGACTCTCTCCCACCCCCAAGCGCTTCCTTGCTTTCCATTGCCTCGAAGAAAGGTCTCTTAGCAGCCGCTGGACCGGAATCAGTCGTAATAGCAGGCACCGACTCGGTGCGGCAAGCATTCTCAGCAAGTGGTGATGACAGCACCAAGTCCTTCACTCCCCAATTGACTCTACCCATTGGTATGAGGGTCTCACAAGTCGCTTTCTCCGCCGATGAGAACTATCTAGTATTATCGGCAGAGCAGGGCGGGGGCCTGGCAGTCTACGAAGTTCAGTCTCTGATGCAGGGAAATACCGAGTCGACTTTCCAGATTGCTACCAATGGTACCGCGCTGCGCTCCCTGGTGCCGAATCCGACCCCAGAGAAGGCAGAATTGTTTGCTGCGGTTACTACAAACGGGCAACTTATGATGGCAAACCTGCAGACAAAGCAATTTCTTCGTGGTCGTCAAGGGCAGGTCTTGAAAGACGGTGTCAGCTGTGTTTCATGGAGTACACGAGGAAAGCAATTAGCCGCAGGCCTTGCGAACGGATCATGCCATCAGATGACCCCTGAGGGGGAAGGCAAAGGCGAGCTTGCCAAACCACCAGGTCTTGAAGGAGATCAACATGGTAAGGATACACCACGTTAAGCTATTGCGCTGCTTTACTGACTACCATAGTTTCGTCTTTGTATTGGCTTGAGAATCATGTCTTCCTCGCTGCTTACACGCCATCAAAGGCAGGCGATGACACCCCGGCTACGACATATCACATAATCACGCGACAAGCTCAGAATCTGAACGCCATGGTATTTCAAAAGCTAATCGATCCTTGCCCTCCTTTTGGACTCAATCGATCCCCGTCTTTCCAATTCATGCAGCGGTTGAAGGGGTTCCCACCAAACTTGGAAGATGCCCTAGTCGTGGCTTCCACTGCGTCTTCGGACATTGGCTTAGTTACAAGATCTAGGGTCCCCTTATCTAACGATTTTCCGGCCGAGAAGGTTTCTAACGTATTTACAACAACAATGATGGCCGATGACTCCAGGCGCGCCCAGCTCGCAATGAGTGATAACTTGTTAGATACTTCACCAATAGGTGTTAGCTTTGACCTATCAAGCAAAGAAAAGGTCATACGTCCTTTGCCAAAGGAGGAATTTGATGAATCTCCCGGTCCCCTTCCTGCAATAATGGTCCTTAATAATGAAGGCATACTTTCGGCGTGGTGGATAGTTTATAGCGATTCAATTCGACAGGGGACAACTTTCCCGGGGCTTGTCGTCGCTGGAGGGCCTCACCTGCAGCAGCAGTCTCAATCAGAAAGGCAAGTTTCGCCATTCGCCAATACAAATACACCTGCCGCAATTCCGTTTGGTCAGTCCGCTTTCGGAAAGCCGTCAACACCAGCAACAGGCTTTGGAGGAGCGTTCAACAAACCTCCAGCTCCTGCTTTTGGTGCCACAAGTAATCCGGGAACAGCCTTTGGCGCTCCTTCAGCATTTGGGAAGCCGGCGTCACCATGGGGAACCCAAGTAACGACCCCTGCCACTACCCAGGGTGGAGGCTCGTCATTCGGTCAACCAGCTTTCGGATCGTCTACCCCGATGGGAGGTGCTTCACAGGGAACTTCCTTTGGGGCCCCTGCGCTGGGCAATCGCCAGTCGCCTTGGGGTGCTCCCTCTTCGCGCACCACAGCGGCTACGGGGACTACTTTTGGGCAACCAAGCTTGGGTGGAGATAATAAATCCCCATTTGGGGCTACTACAGGGAACGCGTTCGGATCAAATACGCCGACTAGTAATGGAGGTTTTGCATCCTTCGCCACAAAGCCCAGCGGCTTCATGACTGCCGCTTCTACCAGTGGCGCCGAGAATCCTTTTGCCAAAACCACACCTGTCGCTTCCTTCGGCTCTGGTATGGATACAGATACTAGCTTTGGAGCGACACCGAAGAAGGACGTCGAAGCTCCGCAGAGCTTGTTCGCACAAGGTGGCTTCAAGCTGGGGTCAACCTTCAAATCGGATGGTACGTCTAACGATAGACCAAAGCCCTCGGGCAATGCCTTTGGCTCTATGTTTGGTGGTGGCTTTGGCGATGCTCTCGGGACCGCCCAGAAAAGAGGCCCACCTCCTCAGACGAAAGACGCCGATATGGATGAAGATGATAGTGCACCGGCCGAGACTGCTCAACTTCCTCCTGCTGCCAAAGAATCGACTACGCCGGTTGCCAAACCAGCTTCGCCAAAATTCCGGTTTCCTCAACCGAGCATGCCACCCGCAACAGGTGGCTTATTCGGTACACAATCCCAAAGCAAAACCACCCCAGCTGCTGTTCAGAGCAGCCATCCTACCAGCTCCGGGTTCGGCAAGCCATCACCGATGCCTGCGCCGATTTCCACAACCCCCAAGGACACTCCAAAGAAGCCAGATCAGTCGCCTTTGCCCTCGATAGAAAAATCACCCAAAATCAAAGAGGAGCCTCACTCTGACGAAGACGATATCTCGCCATTGAATGAGGTTGAAGCAGCTCCTCCACAAGGCTACGATTCTCCAGATACACCTCCAGGTTCAAAAACTCCAGAAGCACCCTTAGCGCCAGAATCGACAAGTAAGACGAGTTTTGCGCCCGGCGACTCCTCAAATTCATCGAAATCTTCGGAAGATGCACCCTTACCACCTGATATCTTACCTTCAAAGAAGCCAAGCAAGCTCAAACAAGTCGAACCTGCACCGGAGGAGCAGGCAGCATTGCCATCCGATGATGAAGATGAAGACGGTACAGACACCGATGCAGAAGGCTCAGATGAAGACGACGAAGGGTCGTACGAAGAAGGCGAAGTCGCCGATGAGGAGGGCAGCGGCGTTGACGTAGCCCAAGAAATCAGTCCATCCACAGACCCCAACCAAAGTCCGAAGATAACGCCTGAAAGCTCTTTTGGTGGTCCCCTAGACAAGAGTCCGCCGGGAGGACTATTCTCAAGGATCACGCGTCCACAGGACAGCAAAGCCAAGTCTTTGTTCGGAGAGGTTGGGAAAACCTCAGTGCCATCTCTGCCACCACCCAATAGAACGAAAGTAAGCCCGAGGTCGCCCAGTCCCATACGTGCAAACCTGTTAGGAGACACTCTCAGGCCCGACAATGCGAGGTCTGTGAGTGCCCCTGGGCCTTTCCAAGCACTGAACAATCGGAAGCAAGCCCTCAGTCAACTCGCCGTTCCTTCCAAACCCCAACTTTCTGCCGAGCAGATACGACAACAAGAACGAGAACGTCTAGCAGCTTTACAAGCCAGGAAGGCTGCCGAAGAGGAGCAGAACCTCAGCGATAAAGAAGACGAGATGGTGCGTGAAGAGCTGGCAACCGAGGTTGAAGGAACGAAGACTCTGGATGCATTCCTTGCACACCAGGATTACATTGGAGATACCGACAAGCCTGGAATACCCGGCCAGATTGAGAAAGTCTATAGAGACATCAACTCTATGATTGACACCCTGGGCCTCAACGCACGATCACTCAAAGCCTTCGTGAAAGGACACCAAGAACTGCATAAGAACGGAGGTCGCGGGCGAGAAGATCTGGAAAATGATGACTGGTGTCTCATAGAGATTGGAGACCTCGCTAGAATAGAGGACGACCTAGCTGGGCAGCTAAAAAGGGGCGAAACCAAGGATGTGCAGAAAAAGCTGAGTGATTGCCATGACCTTCGAAAGCGATTAGCAACACTACGAACAAAAGGTAATGACATCTCCCGCCTCATTGACACCCGCTCCGACCCCCAAGAAATCGACTCTGCGCGAATGGCCCCACTCCGTCTCGACCAGGCAACTCAACAACGCGAACTCCGCAAGAAAATCAATCACTTTCAAAAGCAGCTAGCTGAGGCAGAAGAGAACATTACACTATTGCGAACGAAACTCCCATCTCGCGAGAGCGAGAATGGTAAAGGCCCGTCGCAGAGGAAACCCACAGTTGAAGCCATCACCAACACGATCATGAAGATGACCGCCATCGCCGAGAAGAAGCGAGGCGATCTCGATCTGGTGGAAGCGCAACTTAGACATCTGGGCGTGCTAGCCAGCGGCGTAAGTCGAAGCAGCAGGGAAGGATCATTGGAGGCGCAGATGCGGAATCTACGCTTTGGATCTGTGGGAGGTCAGAGCAGTAGAGAGGGTTCTCCTTTCACACCAGGAGCTTCGGGGAGAAATCAGCCTTCTAGGCTGGGTGCTAGTGCACTACAAAATGGAGGTGGCAATTCGGCAGAGCTAATGAGGAGTGTGCGGCGATCACCTGTGAAGGGGATTGCGGATTTGGCGCCGGAGGAAGTTGAGATGTACCGAGAGAAGGCGCAAAGGAGGGAGGAGGTCAATAGGGTCATCAAAGAGACCTTTACGAAGACGGGACCACGGATTAGGCCCCTGGAATAGTTCAGCGATGAAATCGTGTCTGCACTATACATGCGTTGAGAACATAAAGCGTGCAAGCATAGCTTGTTTGGATGCGATTTGATTTTATAGAATACGATAGCATTAGCGAGGGCGTTTGATGAGACAAAAGAAATCGTTGATCTGTGACCTATAATAACAAGTAACCACGTTCCGGCAGCCGGTCGTATATAGATCTTATCCCTAACCACCTTTCGTATGAGCAAGGAGGCCGACTCGACTGATGGAAATCGACTAGTGTCCTGGACCTACGGGTAATCTTCGGGATGAGCAACGAGATCTTGTACTCGTACACGAGTCGAAGTCTATCGGTCTCCTCGCTCGCAAGACAACAAGAAGCTGTACTCGTATTGTGGACGCCGAAAACCAGATCTGGCGAGGTAGGGTCATGTGTTTCAGGCTTTGCATCCACAAATCATAGCTCACAATCGGAATTCCTTCCACATGAAGCTGAATTCTCTGCGCGCCTCTCTGCCTTTACGAACTGCCCAAGATATATTCTAGAGTGGATTTTGAAAGATTGAATGCTTTCGACCCGCGATTTATGGAACTGGTTACATGTCAAATAGACAGTACTTGGATAGCAAGATTACATCCAAAAGCCCGCACTCGTAAGACCCACCCAAATCAGCCCTCCGAGAGATCAACATCGCATGCGATTCGCAAAAACAAAGCCATCATTACCATGCCTCACCCCAATCTATATCCGTCTGCTACTCGTGTATGCCCATCAGCGAGACCCTCGTCCCAAGGAAGGCTGCTTTCGTTTCTTCGTTATGCCTGATGGATGCCATAGCCGCTCCGTCCGTCCAGACCCTGGCCGATGAGGTACGTCTTGTATGAGCCTTCCAGTGCCAAGGACACCGTTACTCTCGTTGTAGTCTTGGTAGGTTGGAGTCTCGGTGTAGCTGCTGCTTCGATTAAGTTCCTCTTCACTATATCTAGAATTGTAGCCATTCGTGAAATTATTGATGTTGCCCATCTGATAACCGTTTGCCTGGGATGGACTTTCTAACCCAGTACTTAGTGAGTACGGGTCGTTTGCTGCACTCACGAATCCACCGTTCAACGTTGCTGTGTTTTCCATTGGGACGCTTCTCGGATGTGCAAGGCCATCGCTGGGATCTCTAATATATGGATATCCATTGCTGAACTGTTGACTGTGGCGACTGAAGGCCTCGGAAGGCTCCAAGCCAGGGTACATCGATGCTATGGCTTGGAATTGCCCCTGTTCGTCGAAAGGAATGGGATATGTTGGAGGCCTGTAATCATAGGTATTGCTGTTGACATCTCCAGTGCTGTACTCTGGAGGATAGATCTCACTGTACTTTTGCTAACGCACCGTTAGCCGTTTGGGATCTTGAGGGCGTATCTTGAATTAGACAGACTCACCCATTCCAGATCGAACGGTCTCCTCGGATCCGCCGCTTCGACGCCTTGCATTGGGTCGTTGCATGGACCGTACACAGAGACTGACATGCCCTGAGGCTCAAGCATGGCAGCACTGGCTTGTCCAGTAGTGGAAGAATGGCAAACCCCGTTAGGTATTGCAGCATTGTTGACATTGGCGGGATGGCTGCGAGGAATGTTCTTTTTGATATCAACAGACTGACCATACCCGATGTCGAGTCTCCGTGCAGCTCCTAACACAGCTGCTGGCAGAGTTCCCGACCTCAACTGCGCTGGTGGTCCCGAGGCTACTCTCATGGAGTTGGGACATCGAAGTCTTTTGGCTGTGAGATAGGCTCTCATCCCGTTGCGTGCTTTAGTCAACAATCGCCGGGCCTTCTGCGGATCGTTGGCTCTTTCCGGCGGCACTTCGAATACCCAGTCTAGGTAGTTCCAGGCAAATTCAGCACCTTTTCGGTGTGGATGCATGAAGAATTCCACAAGCATCAGAAGTGCGTAATGATGTTGGACCAATGCACCAGCGTACCATAACCAGGGTTCCAGGCCTTCGGATGTCTCGATCTCTTTCGCAATCGCCATAGTTGCAACGCCAGACTCGCTCATATTTTCGTCGAGACGATCTGTTGAAGCATGTAAACTTGCAAGCATTGAAGTTTTAAGCAGGAGATGCTGACCTGGCATTCTTTCAAGCGCACTCATTCCATGATAACGATGGAGCATCATCGCATGCATACGCCTTGTATGAAGATCGATGTTGAGCCGCCCGTAGTACTGTAGTGGGTTATTGTCGTCAATCATTCGGACGTACTTTTGCTTCATGCTTTTGCGAAATTGGAATATGTAGTAAAGCACGTCAGTAAGGGATATTTGACCCTCTCCAGATCCAATGCGCTCTCTGTCAACATATATCCTTCGAATGACCTTATCGCATTCCATACGAATCCGGGTCAATGTCATATCGGTCCAGCCGTCGCTATCCTCACATGGAGCACCACTCTGCTCCAAGTCATCGTCATCAACATTTAATGGAAATTTTGTTGTGAACGACTCTTCTCGTATTAGCAATTGGGGCCCGTGTGATTCGTAGGCTCGCGTGTCGAGAAGGAGGAGCTGGTGCCAGATCAGGCGCCGAACCTGAAGCGTTACAGCATCGTAACTGTACTCCGCACCGTCCCTGTGGAGACCCATGCATTGGGCAATACGGACTGCCGATGCAACCGCAGTTGAGTGAACACGGCCAACGTCAGCTCGACATAGTGGGACCTGAGATCGTTAGTGTGAGCATTGTAATCAGAAGAATGACGGTCGTCCAAAGAACATAACGAGCGATTCGATTGGAGATAATTTCGCGATAGTACCAATTCTGCTGTGCCAGATCAAGACCAATGCTGGGATTGTAGAGTATTTTCGCAACGGTGTAATGATAGGCCTTTGCTTACCAAATACGTCACAGCAGCTTGGATTGTTTCAAGCTTGGTGGTTCGAGCAAGGTGGGCGCGGCCAAGAAGAGCCTCCGTAGATGACTGGAATTTCTCCAATAGATTACCCTCTTCGTCGCGGATTTGATGTAAGATTGGGTGGTCCTTGGGCATGCTGACGACCGCGGAGAACATGGCAGCGAAGATCAGCGCTCGCGTAGAGGTTGGAGTACGTCCTCCAGCCCAGAACATACAATACGCTCGCTCGAACGAAGGCTTGTGGATTGTACGAGTGATAGGGTGGACACATGTCCAATACTGCTTCATTAGAATATCCGCAAGTTCTCTTGTCGGTCTATGAGTCTCATCTCCCAACCCATCAGAGAAAGGGAACCCAGAGATAGGTGCGATGTATGTATCGCCTGGCTGAAAGCAGTAGCTTGTACCATCCGGGATTGGCTCATAATACTCCTCGACGTGGGGAATTCCTGGGTTCTCGGCCTTTTCTTCTGGCGTTCTGCGGTCAAACATTGGGGAACTGAGCACAAAGTCCAGCTGTGCCGAAATCAATTGACATGCAACTACGCGAGGGCCTCGATCAATGCCGAAGCGCACAGGGCTACTCACCTCCTGATCCGCGTTAGGTCGTTGATAGGTTCCAATTCGATCATTCACACCAACTTTGCCCACTTTGAAGCCCATATCCAATATAGGGTCTTCGTCAGATGCGTCATCGTCGTAAGGAGCATCAACGACGGCATTGCCGTTAATTTGAGGGAAAAATTCATCTTCTGGTCCAGACATAGATTCTTCGGAGCTGGAGCCATCATTGGAATTGAACCATTCCCGGACTCTTTGCACGGCCTTACCAGACGGCTTTCCAACCGCTAGAACGGTTCGTCTCTTTTGTATATTGCGATCTGTCTGCTTAAGCTCGTTGAGCTCAGCCAGCTGTTGGGGAGTTAAGTTGGTGGGAAGATACTGGCAATCGAGATTGTGTTCTTCACATCTTGAGCATCTAGGACGTGCCTGATCGCACTTCCCTTTGGAATACCGGCAAGGAAAGCATGCCTTGATCGGCCTATTCCTCGTCTTGGGCTCACGCGCCTGCGGGACGTGTGTGACCTCGGCCTGCTTAGTAGCGTTCTTACTGCGTGGCATTGTAACCTCCGGGTCGTTTTCATCGATAGCAAGTGGTTCGCTTGATTTCAGATTGTTATTAGAGTTAGATCGATGGACTGTAGGACTGATCATCTCGACGGCTGGGTCATAAATTTTTCTATCCTCTCGGCCGTAGTTGCACACAATGTTGTCACCTGTTTGCCATAAGTCTGAAACGTTCCTTCGGGGTAAACGTAGGCTGGAGGAGCAGATCTGCATACCCTCGGTAATATGTCCGTAAGTTCATGAGTATGTTGAGTTTTAAACGTTGTACACACTCCTAGCCTCGGTCAGATAAAACCTATCCGAAGCCTTGCAGAGACCGTCTGATGAGCCAAGTCCACGAAAGTCCAATGATCTGGAGCCGCGTCTTGGAACGAATTTTTCATTTGCACAGTGAAGTGTGCCACAACGCTGATGAGTGATTGAAACATTATACAATATTCTGTTCACAGCGGCCTCAAGGTCATTCTATCGTCTAGGAAACACATCGAAA